>OIFH01000191.1_pt1 | contig 9488 bp, 9 predicted proteins | sample 1581951 | NCBI WGS metagenome assembly OIFH01 (sample SAMN04414075, study PRJEB24778) | human gut metagenome | material: faecal | host: Homo sapiens | reverse complement strand
TTCAACCGCGTAATCCCCATATCCTGTACAATCAGTGCATCCACACCGATGCGGTACAGCTCCCAAATCATCCTCTCCGTCTCTTTCAGCTCTTCTTCTTTCAGAATGGTATTGACCGTCACATAGATACGGGCATTATACAGATGGGCATGCTCCACCAAAGCGGCAATATCCTCCAAAGAGTTGACAGCAGCCGCACGCGCACCGAACTTGGGTGCACCGATGTATACCGCATCTGCCCCATGATTCACAGCTTCTATGCCACACTCCAAATTCTTGGCAGGAGCCAGCAGCTCTATTTTACGTTGCTTTATCATCGTTTAGTTACGAGTAACTCACCCTATTTCATTAATATTATACGGCGTCTCCTGATATACAAAATAATTCAGCCAATTGGAGAACAACAGATTGGCATGGGCACGCCAACGCACCAGCACTCCTTTGTCCGGGTCATCGTCCACATAGTAGTTACGGGGTATCTCAATGGGCAGGCCCTTATTCAAGTCACGGCGATACTCTGTATCCAATGTCAGCGGGGAGTATTCCGAATGGCCGGTCACGAAGAACTCACGCCCTCCACGGGCCACCGCCATATATACACCAGCATCCTCCGACTCGGAAAGCAGCGTCAATTCCGGAACCTTCTGTATATCTTCCCGGCGCACTTCCGTGTGGCGGCTATGCGGCACATAGAACATATCATCAAATCCACGGAAAATGGGATGCAACGGTTGCAAGGTACGATGTTCAAAGATACCGAACATCTTCTTATCCAGTGCATACTTCGGCACTCCATAATGATGATAGAGCCCTGCCTGCGCCGCCCAGCAGATGTAGAGCGTAGAGGTGACATGCGTACGCGCCCAGTCGAAGATTTCAGTAATCTCATCCCAATAAGTCACCTCCTCAAAATCCATCTGCTCTACCGGAGCACCGGTGATAATCATGCCATCGTACTTTTCACCGCGCATCTTGTCGAAATCCGTATAGAATGTTTTCATGTGTTCTATCGGAGTGTTCTTGGAAGTATGGCTTTTTATCTTCATGAACGAGATTTCCACCTGAAGCGGAGTATTGGAAAGCAGACGCACCAGGTCCGTTTCCGTTGTAATCTTTAGCGGCATCAAGTTCAGAATCACGATACGCAGCGGACGGATATCCTGCTGGGTTGCCCGGGAATTGTCAATGACAAAAATATTCTCCTCTTTCAGCAACTCGATAGCGGGTAGTTTATCGGGTAAATTTAAAGGCATGAGTTTATATCTATGGTTTAACTTATTACTGTCTACGATTTTAGCGTGTAAAGTTAGGCAAAAAATCAGAGTGTGATAAATAAATTATAAAAGTTTTATCGATTTATCCCTCTTCATTTAACACGTTTAATTACATTTGTACCCGAAACCTATTAAAAGTTATTAAAAATAAGATTAAAAAGCACTGCGGCATCAAGCGTGATACTGATAATTAGCATCCAAAAGCGTAAAAGACTTTTCCATACCGGTTATAGCTCTGCTAAATCCATATTTTTAAGACAAGGTTCATTGAGTATAATTGGGAAAGCGGAAAAACCGTTGCCCCACAATAATAATATAATGAAGAAACTTATTCTTGCAAGAGGAGTCTTGGCTGCCTCTTTATTCTGCTGCATGTCCTTAGGGAATACAGCTTGTGTGAACCGGATTGACGAAGAATCAGAAGCGGAAATCGAGGAAGGGACGACACCTATCACGTTCTCTATCAAAATGGAAAAGGCCAGTACCAAGGTCACAAACACCGCCTTTGAAAAAGGAGACAGAATGGGCTTGTTTGCAACCACTTCCTCCGGCTCCATCAAGGGAAAACGGTATATTGACAATCTGGCCCTGGAATATACGGAAGGCTCCACACTGGTTCCCAAAAAGACAGTATTCTATCCGGAAGGAGATGTGTCACTGGACTTTATCAGTTACCACCCTTACCAAACCGAAGGGGTAGCTGCCGGTACACCCGTTCTTCCCGTATCTGTGCAGATAGACCAGAGCAATGAGAAAAACCGCGCACAAAGTGACTTCTTGGTAGCTAAAGCGCAAGGAATCACCAGTAAAACCAAATCTGTAACCCTGGAGTTCCAACACAAGCTGTCCAAACTGGCAATCTCTCTGACACCCGACGCAAGCAACTCTGCCAATGATTTGCTGAAAGCCAATCCGCGTATCATCGCAACCGGGCTCAAGACCTCGGCCGATTATAATCTGGAAGACGGGACTTTCAGTAATCTTACGGGGACACAAGACATCATAGCCTCCGGCGAATGGAGCGTCAAAGACAACAAACTTACCGGCAAGGAATTCATCATCATACCCCAAACGATAAATGATGGCAAGCAATCCTTCATTATGGAGTGGAGCGGACGTATATACAGTTGTGCAATACCCGAAGTGGAAATGAGTAGCAGCACGCAATGTATCATTAACATATCAGCCATGCAGAGCAACAGCAACGTACTGAGCAGTTTTGCCGGAAAATCAAGGAATGGAGCAGCCTCCCTCCCATCGACACCGACAATATGGAAGATTACACTGCCATACATATCTCCGCTCTCTCCTTTTCTCTTTCAAATGTGTACAGAATTTATCACGAAGGGATACCCATTGCAGAAGTCTGCAAGGAATATCTCAAATCAGCGTCATTGACTTCCAGAGCCGTTATAGCCTATCCCATAGGCGAAAATGAAAAGGCCGACCTGAGCAATGGAGTCATCCTACAGCTTGCAGACCGTAAAGACACCATCTGCGGAGGAAGAATAAGCTGGAATACAGACGACTATGGATTTACCTACACTAAAGGGGAATATACCGGCATAGACAAGCTCTATATAGACAATAACCATAAGCTACTTCTGGATAAACCGGAAAACGCCATCAAAGTGAATGTGGCATGCTACACCCTTCGAGACATCAGAAAAGGAGTGTCTACCGAATACCCCATTGTCAAGATTGGAGCCCAATACTGGATGGGTAAAGAGCTCCATGCCACCACCTACCGTGACGGAGCTCCCTTGAAAAACAGAGTGACTTGGGAACAGACAAAGCCGGATATTACAAGCCGGACAAATATGACATTTATTTTTACAATGGAGAATCCATACTGGCAGGAGAGCTGGCTCCCGAGGGCTGGAAAATTCCATCGGATGCAGACTGGGAACAGCTGAAAAACTACACCGGCAACGATGCCTCCATACTAAAAGCAGGAGAATGGCAGGCAATGGTATCCGGTGAAGTTGCCCCCGTCAACAACCATACCCGGTTCAATGCTTTCCCGGTAGGAATGTGGTACAACAAAGGACACAACAGCCCCAATAAAATGACCGCCTTTTGGAGTTGGGATCATACAAAGCATACCCTTTCGGAAAGCACCATTTATTTTCTCGGCGAAAGCGACGAGTTTGTATCAAGCGCTGCCCATGTCACCGGTAAGCCCTACTATAAAGCTCTTTCCATCCGCTGTATAAAAGAATAGCCGGCAATTTCGGCATTTCTCATTTCTTTTTTGTATTTTTGTTCCCAATGTGCAAGATTTTTGCCAATCGGACAAAGATAACGAAAGAGAAATGAGAGTAATCGACCTGATAAACAGTAACGAAAAAACAGCTTTTTCCTTTGAAATATTGCCACCACTGAAAGGTACGGGCATCGAAAAGCTGTATCAAACCATAGATACGTTACGGGAATTCGACCCCAAATACATCAACATCACCACGCACCGCAGCGAGTACGTGTACAAAGACCTCGGCAACGGATTGTTCCAGCGAAACCGCCTGCGCCGCCGCCCCGGCACCGTAGCCGTAGCTGCTGCCATCCAGAACAAGTACAACATCACCATGGTGCCGCACATCCTTTGCAGCGGCTTCACCCGCGAAGAGACGGAGTACGTGCTGCTCGACCTGCAATTCCTCGGCATCACCGACCTGCTGGTGCTTCGTGGCGACAAGGCAAAGCACGAATCCTCTTTTATCCCCGTGGCAACGGTTACCACCACGCCGTCGAACTACAAGAGCAAATCAACAACTTCAATAAAGGTATTTTTGTGGACGGCTCCGAGATGAAAGTTACCAATACCCCGTTTTCATACGGTGTGGCGTGCTATCCGGAAAAGCATGAAGAAGCCCCCAACATGGATACAGACATCTACTGGCTAAAGAAGAAAATGGAAATGGGTGCAGAGTATGCCGTGACCCAGCTCTTCTACGACAACCGGAAATATTTCCGACTTCGTGGAACGTGCCCGTCAAGCCGGTGTCACCATCCCGATTATCCCGGGCATCAAGCCCTTCAAGAAGTTGTCACAACTCAGCATGATACCCAAGACGTTCAAAGTAGATTTGCCCGAGGAACTGACCCAAGAGGTTCTGAAGTGCAACACCGATGCGGAAGCTCAGCAAGTGGGTATCGAATGGTGCGTGCAGCAGTGCAAAGAGCTGATAGCCCATGCGTCCCAAGCCTCCACTTCTACTCGGTAGGAGCTACAGACAGCATCAAGGAAGTAGCCAAACAAATCTACTAAACAATGGACAATCAACAGTTGACAATTGACAATAGGCAGTGTCACAAGTAATAACTTATAACTAATTAACCCGTGTTCAGTTTCAAGGACATAATAGGCCAAGAGGCAGCCAAGCAAAGGCTGATACAAGAAGTGCAGGAAGGACGTATCCCCCACGCACAACTCTTCTGTGGCCCTGCCGGAGTAGGAAAACTCCCATTGGCACTTGCCTATGCCCGCTACATCTGCTGTCCCAACCGGACGGAAACCGATGCCTGCGGTACTTGTCCCTCCTGCGTAAAATGGAATAAGCTGGTGCACCCGGACGTACACTTCGTATACCCTATCGTCAAGAGCGCCAAGGGAAAAAGGAAGTCTGCGACGACTATATCGCCAACTGGCGGCACCTGTTGCTGAACAGCCCCTACTTCGGGCTGAACCACTGGCTGAACGAGATGGATGCCGAAAACGGACAAGCTATTATCTATGCCAAAGAAAGCGACGAGATAACCCGCAAGCTGAGTCTGAAATCCAGTGAAGGAGGTTACAAAGTCACCATCGTATGGCTACCCGAAAAGCTGCATGAAGTATGCGCCAACAAGCTGCTGAAACTGCTGGAAGAGCCACCCGAGAAAACGATATTCCTCCTCATCTCCGAAGCTCCGGAAATGATACTACCCACCATCCTCAGCCGCACGCAGCGCTTACAACATTCCCAAGAATTGAAGAAGCCGACCATAGCCGAAGCCTGCAGCAGAAGTACGGAGTGCAGCCCCGCGACAGCGAGACGATAGCCCATCTGGCAAACGGAGACTTCATCAAAGCATTGGAGACCATCCATCTGAACGAAGAGAACGAACTGTTCTTCAACCTCTTTGTCAGCCTGATGCGACTCTCCTACCAGCGCAAGATACGGGAAATGAAACAATGGAGCGAGCAGCTTGCTGCCATGGGACGCGAACGGCAGAAGAACTTCCTGGACTACTGCCAGCGCATGACCCGCGAGAACTTCATCTACAACCTGCACCGCAAGGAGATGAACTACATGACGCTGCCCGAACAGAACTTCGCCACCCGTTTCGCCCCCTTTGTCAACGAACGGAACGTCATGGGTATCATGGACGAACTAAGTGAAGCGCAACGCCACATCGAGCAGAACGTAAACGCCCGCATGGTGTTTTTCGACTTCTCTCTCAAAATGATTGTTTTATTGAAACAATGAAAAGTGGCAAAATAATGAAATGCAAAGTATCAAATCGTAAATAGTAAATAGTCAAATAGTAAATAGTCAAATAGTAAATAAATAGATGATGGAATTTAAACTACATAACGGAAGCGGAGGTCTCTGCTGCAAGAGTTGCGGCAGGCAGGACAAGCAACTGAACACCTACGACTGGCTGGCAGACATTCCGGGCAATGCCGATGAGAGCGAGCTGGTAGAGGTTCAGTTCAAGAATACCCGCAAGGGATATTTCCGCAACAGCAACAAGATACCTCTGGAGAAAGGCGACATCGTAGCCGTAGAAGCCACCCCCGGACATGATATCGGTGTGGTGACCCTGACCGGACGTCTCGTGCCGCTGCAAATGAAGAAAGCCAATATCAAGTCTGAGGCAGACATCAAACGCATCTACCGCAAGGCGAAGCCTGTGGATATGGAGAAGTACAACGAGGCAAAAGCCCGTGAACACTCCACCATGATACGCTCGCGTCAGATAGCCCTGGACCTCAACCTCAACATGAAGATTGGAGACGTGGAATATCAGGGAGACGGCAACAAGGCCATCTTCTACTACATAGCCGACGAACGGGTGGACTTCCGCCAGCTCATCAAGATACTTGCCGACGCTTTCCGCGTGCGTATCGAGATGAAACAGATTGGTGCCCGCCAGGAAGCCGGACGCATCGGCGGTATCGGTCCCTGCGGACGCGAGCTGTGCTGCGCCACCTGGATGACCTCCTTCGTATCGGTATCCACCAGCGCGGCGCGCTTCCAGGACATTTCACTGAATCCGCAGAAGCTTGCCGGACAATGCGCCAAACTGAAGTGCTGCCTCAACTACGAAGTAGACTGCTACGTGGAAGCACAGAAACGCCTGCCCTCACGCGAGATTACCTTAGAGACCAAAGACGGTGAGTTCTTCTTCTTCAAAGCCGACATTCTGAGCAACCAGATAACCTACTCAAGCGACAAGAACATCCCCGCCAACCTGGTGACCATCAGCGGCAGACGCGCCTTCGAGATTATCGGTTTGAACAGACGTGGCATCAAGCCCGACAGCCTGATAGAAGAAACCCATCGTTCCGAACCCAAAAAGCCGGTGGACTTGCTGGAACAAGAGAGTCTCACTCGCTTTGACCGCAACCGGAAAGGCAAGAGTGGCAGTGACGGCAACGGTGGCGAGAACAGCAACAACAGCCGTAACAAGAGAAAGAAAAAGAGTGGAAACGGTCGTCCGCAAGGAGGTGAGCAGCAGGGTGCTCCGCAATCCAACAACCAGAAGAGAACAATCCAGGCAAGACCGGCAACCGAGACAGAACAACGACCAGGCAAGACACCCAAACAAGGTGAACAGCAACAAGGCGAACGTCAACAACGGAACAATAACAACCGTCGTCCGCCCCGTAACAATAAGCCCAAACCTCAAGGTGAAAGACCTGCCCAAAATGACAAACCAGCTCAAGAATAGGAATCTCTGCCTGAAAGGTATCATACTACTGTTTGTCGCAAGCCTGCTGAGCGCTTGCGACAAACAGACTGTATACCATTCCTTCCAATCCCTTCCCACCGAAGGCTGGCTGCGCGAAGACACGCTCTCTTTCGACGTGAAGGTCACCGACTCACTGACCTACTACAAACTGTCTTTGGAAGTTCGTAACCGAAGCAACTACCCCTATCAGAATCTACCTCTATCCATCTGCTACACCACCGCAGATTCCATTCCGTCACCCACGGACACCATACAGCTAATCCTCGCGGACAAAGAAGGAATCTGGAAAGGTGACGGCTGGGGAGGTCTCTATCAGACTGCCGTCTCCGCAGGAAGCGTTCGAATCGGCAAACCCGGCACCTACCTCTTTAAAGTGGCCTATACGCTACCGGACGAAAGGCTGCAAGGAATCAATGACATCGGCATCAAACTGAAGAGATAGGAACTCCCTATTGTTCTTTATTACCTTCTTCTAACAACCACCTCAGTCTCCCACTCACGTCTCCTTGAAGCGGAAACGGGCGGGGTATCATAACTTGCCCTCTTACCTCATAGCGTAACGTCTTTTACGCCAGGATGTAACGACCGTTACACCAGCATGTAAAGGGCGTTACAATATAGCGTAAAAAGTCGTTACGATACAGCGTAAAGGACGTTACAATGCGGTGTAACGGCCGTTACATTACGATGTAAACAATGTGTAAATGCAATGTAATGATAATCAAGTCCATTCGTATGTCCCACAAGGAAACGGTCATAACTAAATTCGACGATTACGTCCCGCATCAATCCGCAGAAAGATAAACAGCAGGATTGTGAATCCCCAGAGAGAAGAACCTCCGTAACTGAAGAAAGGCAACGGGATACCGATGACGGGGGTCAGCCCCAGCACCATGCCTATATTGATGAATAGATGGAACAAGAATATACTAAGCACAGAATAACCATACACCCGGCCAAAGGGAGATTGCTGCCGCTCGGCCACGACAATCAGCCGTAAAATAAGAATAAGGAACAGTAACAGTACAGCCGTAGACCCTACGAATCCTTCCTCCTCACCCACGGTGCAAAAAATGAAGTCCGTATCTTGCTCCGGCACATACTTCAGCTTTGTCTGCGTACCATTCAAGAAACCTTTGCCGGTCAGCCCCCCGGAGCCGATGGCTATCTTCGACTGGTTCACGTTATAGCCGGCACCAGCAAGGTCCTCTTCCATACCGAGCACCACCTTGATACGTATCTGTTGATGGGGCTCCAGCACTTTATTGAAGAAGTAGTCGCTGGAGTAGAGGAAACCTATCGAACCCAAAGCAAACAGCCCAATCAGAAAATAAGATAAATGGCGCTCGCTTAAAGAAAGAAAGACAAGATACCCGACAACAAGTGCACAAAGCCCCCACTGCACCCACACCAAGTTGAAGGGTACCACGTATTCCGAAATCAGATAAGCCACGAGCAGCACTCCCAGCGAACCGCCGATAATATTCCGTGTGGGTTCCCAACGCTTTTTATAAACCCACACCATACCTCCGGCAAAGAGCAGTACCATCAGCAGTACGGCAAATTCCCCGATAGGCGTCGGTGTATCGGCAATCATCACCGCATCAAAACGGATGCCCACCACAAAGTAGGCCACTGCACATATACCCGAGAACAGTACCACGCCCGGCATTCCCTCCCGATAAAGCATCAGGAAAAATGCAGAGTACACCAATGCCGAACCCGTCTCCCGCTGTAGGATAATCAGCAACATGGGGAAGAGAATCAGGAAAGCCAACATAAGGGAGCTTTTCCAATTCTTCATCGTAAACGAGTAGGCGCTCATATACTTGGCAAGCGCCAGCGCCGTGGCAAACTTGGCAAACTCCGCCGGCTGCAAACTGACCGGCCCCAGGATGAGCCACGACCGCGACCCTTTCGTGTCGGGCGCAATGAATATCGTGACAATCAGCAACAGCATCAGCCCTATATATATAAGGTAGGAGAACATGTCATAGAGGGAATCATCCAGCATCAGCAGCACAAACCCCAGCCCGAAGGAACATATAATCCAGACAAACTGCTTGCCGGCACGCGTAGAGAAGTCCAGAAAGTCACGGTCACCATAATCATAACTCGCCCCACAGACACTGAACCAGCCGAATACAATCAGCAGCAGGTAAACGACAATCGTCACCCAGTCCAATGATTTCCATATGCTATCTCTCCTTGTCACCAATTTATTTACGATTTTACGATTTACTATTTACTATTGAA
>OIFH01000189.1_pt1 | contig 9495 bp, 9 predicted proteins | sample 1581951 | NCBI WGS metagenome assembly OIFH01 (sample SAMN04414075, study PRJEB24778) | human gut metagenome | material: faecal | host: Homo sapiens | reverse complement strand
CGCCCGCCTGGAACGCCAGCGCACCATGGACTTTGCCCTCGGCGGCGAACACCTCTTCGGCGCCCTCTCCATGGACTGGCACGCCAGCTATGCCAAAGCCAGCGAAGAACGTCCCAACGAACGCTACATCGACTTCCAACTGAAGAAACAGAAGTTCGACATGGACCTGAGCGACGAACGCCAACCCTTTGCCAGCCCCAAAACAGGCTCTACCATGACATTGAACGATGAATTCAGCCTGAAAGAGCTGACGGAACAGCAGGAAGACATCAAGGAGCAGGACCTGAAGTTCTCCGCCAACTTCAAACTTCCCTTCAAGAACGGCAACAAGCTGAAGTTCGGCGCAAAGGTAGTGCGCAAGACCAAGGATAAAGAAGTGGACTTCTACGAATACTCTCCTCTGGACGAGGATGCCTTCATGACGAACAGCCTGGCAAATACAGTGGACCAGACCAACAAGAACTTCATGCCCAACAACAAATACCAGGCAGGTATCTACGCCAGCAAGGAATACACCGGCTCTTTAGACTTGAACAACGCTTCCCTCTTTGAGAAAGAGCAGGTGCAGGAAGAACTTGCCGGAAACTTCACGCCCGCGAAACCGTGACTTCCGGCTACCTCCGCTTCGACCAAAAACTGACAAAAAGACGTGGAACTGATGACCGGACTTCGCATAGAGAACACCAACCTTGCCTATACGGGACGCACCTACGATGCCGACGAAGACCTCACCAGCAAGACCGACCGTCAGCGCAACAGCTACATCAACTTCCTGCCGTCGATGCTCGTAAAGTGGAATGTAAACGATGACTTCAAAGTGCGCGGTTCGTTTACCCAAACCTTGTCACGCCCCAAATACTCGGCCCTCGTGCCCAGTGTGAACATCAAGCGTTCCGACAACGAAATCACCATCGGAAACCCGGAGCTGAAACCTACCGTCTCCTACAACTTCGACTTGAGTGCCGACTACTACTTCCGCAGCATCGGTCTGATAAGTGCCGGCATCTTCTACAAGAAGATAGACGACTTCATCGTAGACCAGGTGAGCACCAACTACGAATACCAGGGTAACACCTACACCCGCTTCACCCAACCCAAGAATGCGGGCAACGCCAACCTGGTAGGGGTAGAGTTATCCTACCAGCGCGACTTCAGCTTCATTGCTCCCGCTCTGAAATGTGTAGGTTTCTACGGAACGTACACCTACACCCACTCCCGTGTGGAAGACTTCAACTTCGAAGGCCGCGAGAATGAGAAAGACTTGAGCATGCCAGGCTCTCCGGAGCATACCGCAAATGCTTCCCTATACTTTGAGAAAGGTGGTCTGAATCTGCGCCTGAGCTATAACTTCGCTTCCGACTTCATCGACGAAATGGGAGAAAGCACCTTCTACGACCGCTACTACGACAAGGTGAACTATATGGACGTAAACGCCAGCTATACCTTCGGAAAGAAGTTCAAGACTACCTTCTACGCCGAAGCCAACAACCTGCTGAACCAGCCGCTACGCTACTACCAGGGCACAAAAGACCGTACCATGCAGGCAGAATACTACGGCGTGAAAGTGAATGCGGGAGTGAAGATTAATTTTTAAACAGCGAATTCTATCTCAACAAGTTATCAACATTAACTACTCAACAATTTAATAATGACAATGAAGAAAATATTCCTTTTACTGTTTATTGCCCTACTCGGCAACGCAGCCATTGCCCAAATCACCGATTACTCCATCTTCGACAAGAAGTTCAACTTCTACGTAGCCAACGACCTCGGCCGTAACGGCTACTACGACCAAAAGCCCATCGCCGAACTGATGGGACAAATGGCAGAAGAAGTAGGCCCCGAATTCGTTCTTGCCACCGGCGATGTACACCACTTTGAAGGCGTACGTAGCGTGAACGATCCGCTTTGGATGACCAACTACGAACTTATTTACAGCCACCCGGAGCTGATGATAGACTGGTTTCCCCTGCTGGGCAACCACGAATACCGCGGTAATACGCAGGCTGTGCTCGACTACAGTAATATCAGCCGCCGCTGGACCATGCCCGCCCGTTATTATACCAAGACGTTCGAGGACAACGGCGCTACCATCCGCATCCTTTGGGTAGACACCGCCCCGATGATTGACAAATACCGCAACGAAAGCGAGACCTATCCCGATGCCTGCAAGCAGGATTACCAGCAACAACTTTCCTGGATAGATTCCGTACTGACTGCCGCCAAAGAGGACTGGGTTATCGTTGCCGGACACCATCCCATCTATGCCGAAACCCCGAGGACGAGAGCGAACGCGCGGATATGCAGGCACGTCTCGATCCCATCCTGCGCAAGCACAAGGTGGATATGTACATCTGCGGGCACATCCACAACTTCCAGCACGTACGCGTGGCAGGCAGCGACATCGACTATATCACCAATTCTGCCGGTTCGCTCGCCCGCAAGGTGAAGCCCATCGAAGGGACCGTATTCTGCAGCCCCGAACCGGGTTTCTCCATTGTATCGGCCAGCAAAAAGACACTGGAACTGCGCATGATTGACAAGAAAGGGAATGTATTGCACACGGTGACGCGCAGCAAATAATCCAAGCCGGCACGCAAGCAGGCGCATTCCCCCGAAGCCCTGCCGAACAACCACTTTCCTCCCACGAAGCAAAAGACCATGTTTCGTAGGAGGATTTTTCCATCTCATACGACAAAAACAAAGCCTATCCGCAGGAATACAAGAAAAAGCCCTATATTTGCATTTGTCAATACATAACTATGATGAAGAAGATACACTTCCTGCTACTAATCAGCCTGCTACTTGCCGCTTGCAGTGATGACGACAAAGAGAAACAACCCGCTTTTGTGACCAATATCACCATATCCGATGCCGGAAAGACCTTCAATCCCGGTGATGCCGTGACCGTCAAAGCCGACGGCTTGCAGAGCGGCGACCAAATCATATTGGACATCTACTGGCCGATAGCCGACAATCCTCTCTTTCCCGAAGGGTATTCACGCTACACACGCGCGTTACCACGGAGCAAACCACCAACAGCATTACTTTCCTTGCCCCCGGACACTGGCCCGCCTCACGGGTAGAAATGTTCCTGGAACGGGCAGGACAGCTTCAGCCTCTCGGCCAGATTTCGGTAGCCGACGGACAATCCCCCGAAGAACCATATCTCTACGGTATCACCAACTCCCACGCCATTTACACACCGACCGTTCCCCGCGGCATCACCCGTATCGACCTGGTAACACAAGAAATATCGGAAGTAATCCAGTTCCATGACGACGAAGATTTCCACCTTGCCGCCAACATCCCCGGCACCAACATCCTCTGCGGGATACGGGAGAAAGACGGCAGTAGTTTCATCGACGGATACGACCTCTGCATGCACTATTGGTGTAACCCGGTAGAACGTAACGCAATTACCATCTGCTCGGACTTCAACAACACTGTTTCCCTGGAAATGGCCGGAGATAAGCTCCTCACCTACTGTAGCATCTCTTATCCGGTATATACCCGGTTGAATATGCCACCGATACATACTCCCGAATACCATTACCGGATGGACTGAAGCCCGAATCCCTCTCACGCTATCCGGGCGTGATAGCCGACGTCCACATGCTGCTCTCGGCCAACAACGGCGACGACACCTTCTCGCCCGTCGTGATAGACATCGCCAAAGAAAAGATGCACTGCTACGACCCCATCAAAGCCGAAGCCTTGATACCTTTCCGGATTATGGAACCATCCCCCGAAAACCCAAACCAGCCTGCAATGCAAAGGAGGCTATATCGTTTCCCGTGCCAATGGTGGAGATACGCAATTCTGCTTATGGGATACTACTGCCGGAAACTTGAAAGAGCCTTTCGCCACCTACCCCAACGCCGTACGCTCCGCTGCCATGTACTACTCCAAGGACGGGCAGACAAGGAAACTCTACGTGCAGTTTGCAGGCTATCGTGAAGGCGACTTCATCGAAACTTATGATTTCCAGACAAAGGAATGGAGGATGTTTATGTTCTACGTACCGTTTGCAGAGATTTTACTGGCACGATAACCGGCTCCCTTACTGCTTTTTCTCCCGTAAGTCATCCTTGGGTATGGTCGTCTCACTGCCGTCACGCGTAGCTATGTAGTGAGGAGACATGATTTCGATGCCTGCTTCGTTGAAGGCATCCTGGATATTCTGATGCAAATCAGAGTAAATCTGGCTAAGGCTGTTGGCATCCCTGATATAGGCATTCACTTGATAAACCGGATAATAATCCTGAAGGGAAGTCTCCAATACAAACGGACGGGGATCATCTATCACTCCAGGAGTATTCAATGCAGCCTCTATCAACAGCTGATGTGTCTTCCGCCACGGAACATCGTAGCCAATACTGACCTCCGAATGGATAATCAATCCATACTCACGGGCAGACTGGCTGTAATTGACCGTATGGGAAGACATGATGAAAGAGTTCGGAATGGTCACCACCTCATTCTTCGGAGTACGGATGCGGGTGACGAGCGGTGTTTTCTCAATGATGTTGCCCGTAGTATCGTTCAGCTTGATGCGGTCACCCAGCTTGAAAGGCCGCATGTAGGTTATGACCAGTCCTGCAATGATATTGCCGATAACCGTACTGGAACCGAGCGAAACAATCAAGCCGACAAACACGGAGATTCCCTGGAAGACTCCCGACTTGGAACCCGGCAGATAAGGGTAAATCATGGCAATCATAAACGCATAAAGCAAGAAGCGCACAATATGATAGGTAGGAATGGCCCAATCCGGATAGAAGCCGTTTATCTTCAGCCGTTCAGCCTGCACCTCATTGGCAAGATAACGCACCAGTCTGACCAGATACTTCACCGCATAGCATATCACAAAGATAGTGAACAGATTGGGTATATAGTCGGCTATTCCATTCAAGATGACCTTTATAGGATTCCAGATGTAGGAGAATAATGTATAAGCCAAGCTCTTGGTCTGAGGGAAAATGGAGAATAATAACGGAACCGTCAGCAGCAACTGCAACAGCATGACTACATAACGCACCAGGTTGGCAACAAACACCAGCAGGTTGACCTGCTTCTGCGTATCCAGCAATTCATAATCCTGAATAGAGATCGGTTTCAGCTTGGTATCCTTCAGCTTCTGAATGCGTAGTTTGAGTTTTCTGAACAGCCAGTTGGTAAACTTGAACAAGAAGAACTGTCCCACAAGCACCAGGATAAAGTACAAGATACGCTTACCCAACTGCCACAAGCTATGCTCCTTCTGCATGGCTTTCAGTTTGTCCACCACGACATGCCTCTTGCTGGCGGCCAGCTGGTCGCGGGTACAGTTTTCCCACAAAGCATCCTGATCGGTAAAGGAAATGATGACCTTTTCGCCATACATCAAGTCTGTAACAATATCCGTACTCTCTAAATAAACAGAGTCCGGACGCAGATTGAAACGCGTGCCCAATGCTTCGATGACGTTGCTTACATCTTTGGCTCGCTGTTGGGGCGTATGCCCTCCACGCTTGGCATACAGATAGAACAAAGTGTCCTTCTCCACCACCACCGGAATACCCGGTGTCACCGTCCGCAACGAATCAATGCGTTGTTTCTGCAATGCCAGCTTCACCGAATCGGCCGCATAGCCCGCCAACTTCATCTGCTCCATTTCCATCCGCAGGTTCGCCTCATTCAGCCGGGCTGTTTCCAACTCCTGCCGGACAAGCGACAACTGAATCGAATCGGAGTCAGTCCTTGCCACTGTGACACTCCCCCACACTATCCTCACCTAAAAACACTGAGCACTTTATCTACCAACTGAGCTGACACTCCGTCTGCCAGCATCAACAGCCAACAAAGACAGAAAGCACGGATAACCTTCATATATAAACTTCTTGATTTGATTCTTTAATTATGCAAATATACCCAATAAATGCTTCAAACATACGGAATGTTTTTAACTTCCTATCCTAATCAACATAACTTTTTCATGCAAACATGAAAGTTCTGTATCCGGTTTGCATTATCTTTGTACTCAAAATTGACATACCTATGGATATATTGTTTCTTGTCGGAGGACTGCTCCTCATTCTTCTGGGTGCCAATGGCTTGACAGACGGTGCCGCATCCGTTGCCAAAACGTTTCCATATACCGTCCATCGTCATCGGGCTTACCATTGTCGCCTTCGGTACTTCCGCACCGGAACTCACCGTCAGCATATCCTCTGCCCTAAAAGGCAGTGCAGACATTGCCATCGGCAATGTGGTGGGAAGCAATACGTTCAATACCCTGATGATTGTGGGTTGTACGGCCCTTTTGCCCCGATAGCCATTACCCGTAACACACTGAAACGCGAAATACCCCTTTGCATCCTTTCATCCTTCGCCCTGCTGATTTGTGCCAACGACGTCTTACTGGACAGCAGTGGGGAGAACATACTCAGCATCACCGACGGCCTATTGCTGCTATGCTTCTTTACCATTTTTCTGAGTTATACTTTTGCCATTGCAAAAAGGGATGGAAGTATGAAGGAACCGGAAAAGGAGCACTTACAGGAAGAAGACGAAATCAGGCTGTTACCCGCGTGGAAATCCGCCCTATACATTCTCGGCGGACTTGCCGGCCTCATCATCGGAGGTAATTTCTTTGTAGACGGTGCCAGCGGCATAGCCCGCGGATTGGGTGTCAGCGAATCCATCATCGGTCTCACGCTCGTAGCAGGCGGCACTTCATTACCCGAACTCGCCACCTCCATCGTAGCCGCCTTGAAGAAAAACCCCGAAATAGCCATCGGAAACGTCATCGGAAGTAATCTCTTCAATATATTCTTCGTACTGGGTTGTTCGGCCTCCATCACTCCACTGCGTCTGACGGGCATCACCAATTTCGATTTGTGGGTACTCGTAGGGTCCAGCATCCTGCTTTGGCTGTTCGGTATCTTTTTCGGGAAACGCATCATCACCCGGGTGGAAGGAAGCATTCTGATTCTCTGCTACATTGCCTACACAGCGGTACTGATATACAACCTCTAACAGCAAATTTACAAACACCCTACGCGGTATTTTAAAGATTATCACGTATTTTTAAATAAGGCAAGCTGTACCTCGGCATAAAAAATAAGCAAGCTTATTTTGTTCTGCTCTCAGTTTGCATTACCTTTGTGGTCTCAATATTGAACAACTATGGCAATTACAATCAAGAAAGTAACCACAAGACGGGAACTGGAGCGCTTTATCCGTTTCAACTACCTGCTATACAAAAACAACCCTTATTCCGTCCCCGACCTTTTCGATGACATGCTCAACACCTTCAACAAGAAGAAAAACGCTGCATTCGAATTTTGTGAAGCCGACTATTTCCTGGCTTATCGGGAAGGTAAAATCGTAGGACGTGTAGCTGCCATCATCAACCACAAGGCAAACCAAACCTGGAACAAAAAGGAAGTCCGCTTCGGCTGGATAGACTTCATCGATGATGCGGAAGTCTCCGATGCCCTGATTCGCACCGTGGAAGAATGGGGAAAAGAACGGGGAATGACACATATACAAGGCCCGCTGGGATTCACAGATTTCGATGCCGAAGGTATGCTCATCGAAGGATTCGACCAGCTCAGCACCATGGCCACCATTTATAACTATCCCTACTATCCGCAACATCTGGAACGCATGGGCTTTGAGAAGGATGCCGATTGGGTGGAGTACAAAATCTACATTCCCGACGCCATACCCGACAAGCACAAGCGCATCTCCGACCTCATCCAGCGCAAGTATAACCTCAAGGTAAAGAAATACACATCTGCCAAGAAGATTGCCCAAGACTACGGTCAGGCCATCTTCGAACTGATGAACGAAGCCTATCAGCACTCTATGGCTATTCTGCACTGAGCCAACGGCAGATTGACCAATACGTCAAGATGTACCTGCCCATCCTCGACCTACGCATGGTGACATTGATTACCGATGCCGATGACCAGCTGCTTGCCGTAGGCATTTCCATGCCGTCACTCGCCGAAGCGTTGCAAAAAGCCCACGGGCGCCTGCTTCCTATGGGTTGGTATCACCTGGCCAAGACCATCTTCTTGAAGAAATATCCCAAGATGCTCGATTTGCTGCTGGTTGCCGTGAAACCGGAGTATCAGAACAAGGGGGTAAATGCATTGTTGTTCTCCGACCTTATCCCCGTCTATCAGCAACTTGGTTTCGAGTATGCCGAGAGTAATCCGGAGCTGGAGCTGAACGGCAAGGTGCAAGCGCAGTGGGAGTACTTCAAGACGGAACAGCATAAACGGAGAAGATGCTTTGTGAAAGGAATAAAATAAGTTCTAAATCCAGAATATAAGCTTGTCAGAAGTCCATAAAAGACATTATTTTTTTGCGAACCCCCGAATTTCTCATTACCTTTGTCGCAATGCGCAATATGAAGGAATAACGTACTTATGGAAGATAACAACAATATGACCCTGCCGCTGGAAGAAGCAGACAACAATATCACAGAGAGCCCCGTTTCCAGCGTGGAATATACCGACGACAACATCCGCCACCTGGACGACATGGAGCATATCCGTGTCCGTTCCGGTATGTACATAGGCCGTCTGGGCGACGGCTCACAGAACGATGACGGCATCTATGTGTTGCTGAAAGAAGTGATGGACAACAGCATCGACGAGTTCAAGATGGGTGCCGGAAAGCGTATAGAAGTGACTATAGAAGACAGTCTGCGTGTCAGCGTACGCGACTATGGACGAGGCATTCCGCAAGGCAAACTGGTAGAGGCGGTCAGCAAACTGAATACCGGGGGTAAATATGATTCAAAGGCTTTCAAGAAAAGTGTCGGACTGAACGGCGTGGGCATCAAGGCGGTCAATGCGCTGAGTAGCCGTTTCGAGGTACGCAGTTACCGCGACGGCAAAGTACGTACCGCCATCTTCGAGAAAGGAACGCTGTTGAGTGATGTGACCGAAGACTCGACAGAAGAAAGCGGAACCTATATCTTCTTCGAACCGGACGCCACACTCTTCCTGAACTATTCCTTCCAGAACCAGTTCGTAGAAACCCTGTTGCGCAACTACACCTACCTGAATACGGGCCTCACCTTCATTTACAACGGCCAGCGCATCGTTTCCCGCCACGGGCTGCAGGACTTGCTGAAAGACAACATGACCAGCGAAGGCCTTTACGACATCATCCACCTAAAAGGAGAGGACATCGAGATTGCCTTCACACACACCAACCAATACGGCGAAGAGTACTACTCCTTTGTCAACGGGCAACACACCACCCAAGGCGGCACACACCAGACTGCCTTGAAGGAACACATTGCCCGTACCATCAAGGAGTTCTACAACAAGAACCAGGAATATGCCGACATCCGCAACGGACTGGTAGCCGCCATTGCCATCGACGTGGAGGAACCCATGTTCGAGAGCCAGACCAAAACGAAACTGGGCAGCAACAACATGTGGCCTGCCGCGCCGCAGGAACACAAGCCCGCCGGCCCCACGGTCGAAC
>OIFH01000188.1_pt1 | contig 9536 bp, 10 predicted proteins | sample 1581951 | NCBI WGS metagenome assembly OIFH01 (sample SAMN04414075, study PRJEB24778) | human gut metagenome | material: faecal | host: Homo sapiens | reverse complement strand
CTCATCCTTTTCTCTCATCTTCTCAGTCTTGCCACGGGGATATTCATCTGTTGGCGATACTTTGCCACCGTGCGGCGGGCTATGGGATAGCCTTTCTCCTTCAGCAGCTCGGTCAGTTCGTCATCGGTCAGAGGCTTTTTCTTGTCCTCGTTGTCAATGCACTCTTTGAGTATCTTGCGTATTTTCGCGTACAGACATCTCTTCGCCGTCTTCGGTTGTGTAGCCGTCGTTGAAGAAGAACTTCAGCGGGTAGATGCCGTAGTTGGTCTGTACATACTTGCTGTTGCTCACACGGGAGATGGTCGAGATGTCCAACCCGGTACGTTCGGCAACATCTTTCAGAATCATGGGGCGGAGCAATGACTCGTCTCCTTCGAGGAAGAAAGGACGTTGCAGGTCTATGATGGCCTGCATGGTAGTCATCAGCGTATTCTGGCGTTGCTTCACGGCATCGATGAAACCTTGTGCGGCATCCATTTTTTGTTTGAGGAACATCATGGCTTCACGGGATTCCTTAGACTGGTTGGCCCGGTTCTTGGTGTGTTCTTCCACCATCTCGGTGAAGTCGCGGCTCATGCGCAGTTCCGGCACGTTGCGGTTGTTCAGTGTCACGTTGATGGTACCGTCGTCATAAGTGTCTACCAGGAAGTCGGGCACAATCTGCTGCATGTTCTTGCCGATGGCTTCGCCGAGCGAGGCACCGGGACGGGGATTCAGCTTGCAGATTTCCTTAACGGCTTGTTGCAGGGTATCTTCGCTGATACCTAATTTCTGCATAATCTTGTCCCAATGCTTGCGGGTGAACTCTTCGTAGCACTGGGTAAGAATATCTTCTTCTATATAGTATTGTGGAGGCGAGGGCATGGGCCGTTGCGCTTCCTTACGTCGAATCTGGATGAGCAGGCACTCTTGTAGGGTGCGGGCGCCCAGACCGGCGGGGTCGAAGTCTTGTATAATCTTCAATACTTCTTCCAGCTCTTCGGGAGAAGCGTCGATACCGGCGTAGATGGCGAGTTCGTCGCTGATGCTGTCCAATGATTTGCGCAGCAGGCCATCGTCGTCCAGCGAGCCGATGAGATATTCGGCCAGTTCGCGCTGGTGCGGAGTCAAGTCCTGCTCGCCGAGCTGCTGGCGCAAGGTTTCATAGAAGGAGGTGGCGTCGGAGAAAGGAATTTCTTCTGCCTGCTCCCCTTTGCTGCGGTTGTTCTCCTGCAGCTTGTAGTCGGGGATATCGTCTTCGTTCAGATAATCGCTTAAAGAATCATAGCTAGTGTCTCCACCATCTTCTGAGCCGGTTTCCGCATCGGGTGTGTCGGGGTATTCGTCGCCGGGAGTATCCTCCTTACCCTCTTCCAGTGCCGGATTTTCCAGAAGTTCGGCACGTACGCGGTCCTCTAGTTCCACGGCGGGAAGTTCCAGCAGCTTTACCACCAGAATTTGTTGCGGCGACAGCGTTTTGTATCTGCTGTTGCGCTTGGGTCTGTACTTGTCGGGAGCCTTGTGCCATATTTTTATAAATTATTCAATGCACTCATTGTGCATCTTCTTTCAGATATTTACCGCAAAAATAGTGAATAGTTCGATAACACGAAACCTCTCTGATGATATTTAACAAGAAAAGAGAAAACAAGCTTTTGCCAATAGCTTGGCAAACTTTTGCCATGCCTATGGCAAGACTTTGCCAACGCGGTGGCAAAACTTTGCCAAAGGCTTGAAAAACGTTGGCAAAATAGTCTTCTGATTATGAACTATATAGATTAATCTCCTTTTTGTATTATCTTCTTTCAAAGATTATCTATATCTTTGTCCTATAACTACTAAAACAAGGAATGTTATGTTTGCTAAAGAAACGTATGTGCAGCGCAGGGCCCAGCTGAAAAAAACGATAGGCTCCGGAGTGTTACTGTTTTTGGGTAACGATGAACAAAGGTTTGAACTATGAGGACAATACTTTTCGTTACCGCCAGGATTCCACTTTTCTCTACTATTTTTGGCTTGTCGTTTGCCGGGCTGTCAGCTCTCATCGACATAGATGAAGATAAAGAAATCATTTTTGGCGATGAGCTGACCATCGACCATATTGTCTGGATGGGTACCCGGCCCACCCTTCACGAAAAGGCTTCTGCTGTGGGATTTCCGAAACCCGTCCTTTTGCCGACATCGTCGGTTATCTGCACAAGGCTGTACAGAAGGGACAGACCATCCATTATTTGCCCCCTTATCGTGCCGAGCATAAGTTGAAACTGATGGACTGGTGGGTGTTCCTCCGGCACGTCAGGAAGGGTCTGTGCCGTTTATCCGTGCGGTGGTGGCACAGCGCAACTACAAGTCGGCAGAAGAAATAGCGGAAATAGAAAAGGCATGCGACGTGACTGCTGACATGCACATCACCGCAATGAAGGTGCTTCGTCCGGGCATGTACGAATACGAGGTTGTGGCCGAAATGAACCGTATCGCCGAGATGAACAACTGCGAGCTGTCTTTTGCCACGATTGCTACTGTCAACGGCCAGACCCTGCATAACCACTATCACGGCAACCGGGTGCAACCGGGAGACCTCTTCTTGATTGATGCCGGCGCCGAGCTGCCTTCGGGTTACTGTGGTGACATGTCGTCTACCGTGCCGGCGGACAAGACTTTTACTCCACGCCAGCGTGCCGTTTACGAAATCCAGAACGCCATGCATCTGGAGTCTGTTAAAGCGCTTCGCCCGGGCATTCCCTATATGAAGGTGTACGAGCTTTCCGCCCAAGTGATGGTGGAGGGGCTGAAAGAGCTGGGGTTGATGAAGGGCAATGCCGAAGATGCCGTGCGCGAAGGGGCGCATGCCTTGTTTTATCCCCATGGACTGGGCCATATGATGGGGTTGGATGTGCACGATATGGAGAACCTGGGTGAGCTCTGGGTAGGCTATGACGGTCAGCCCAAGAGTACGCAGTTCGGCCGCAAGAGCCAGCGTCTTGCCATCCCTCTGGAACCGGGCTTTGTGCATACGGTTGAGCCGGGCATCTACTTCATCCCCGAGCTGATTGACTTATGGAAAGGAGAGAAGAAGTTCATGGACTTCATCAACTACGATAAGGTGGAAGAATACCGCAATTTCGGCGGCATCCGTAATGAGGAGGATTATCTGATTACCGAAACGGGAGCACGTCGCTTGGGCAAGAAAATTCCACTGACACCGGAAGAGGTGGAAGCGTTGCGTTGACAACCACATCCTTAATATACACAGAGAGCCGTTTGTCCCGATAATGCCGGTGGCAAGCGGCTCTCAAATTTAGGGGTCATACAGATTGTATTATGTATGGTTTATGCGTGCAGTTCCAGTACGAACCGTGCTCCCTTGTTGTAGCTGCTGTCTAGTGTCAAGCTGCCGTTCATCTTGGTGGCAATCAGTGAGCAGATGGGGAGTCCCAGGCCGTCGCCTTGCGTCAGGTCTTTCACTTCGGTGAAAGGCTTGAAGATGTTTTCGCGTTGCTCCTCGGGGATACCGCAACCGGTGTCGCTGATGATGAACTGGTGGGTGTGCGCACCACGTTTCTTGAAGTCCAGCCATATTTTTCCTCCAGCAGGGGTGTACTCGGCGGCGTTTTTCCAACAAATGCAGCAAGACGCGTTCCAGTTGCTCAGGGTTGATTTTCACATTCAATTTGGGGGCATTCACGGTCAGGGTGACATCTTCTTGTGTCATTCCTTTGATTTTGTCCATGATGCCTTCACAGAAAGTGGAGATATTCTTCTCCTGCACTTCGTAGGGTTCGGACAAGGTGGTTTCCAATTCGGACAGTTCCTGGATATGGTTGGAGAATGCATGCAGGGCTTTTCGCCCGGCAGTGAGGCGTCGAGCGTGTCCAGTGTCGGTTCCATTTGGGCGGAAATGTTCTGGATAAATTTGGTTTTCAGCTCATTGTGCTCATTAGCAATGCTGATGGCCTTCTTCTGTTTACGGGTGAGGATGATGAAACGCAGCAATACGATGGCGCCGAATACCAGTGCGGCGGCAAGGATGGCGGCGAGTATGCAAAGCCCGATGATGATGTACTGCTTGGCGCTTAGGGAATCATCTTTCTCCTGGATAGTGGCCAGGCTTTCATCATATTTCTTCTTCAGGGCGTTCAGTTCCTCTTGGGCGGTAAGCGCCTTTACGGAGTCGGTCCATAGGATGTACTTGTCGTAGGTGCGTGCCACCAGTCCGGCATTGTTTGCTTTGCGGGCGATACTGATAAGAGTCTTGTAGCATTCGTCTACTTTGGCGTAGTTCTTCTGTTCCTTATATTGCCCTATCAGGCGGTTGGTAGCCGCATCACCTTGTGTGTTCATGCCGAAGGTGTAGTAATAGTTGGCCTGCGTATAAAGCAGGTCGTTGCTCAGAGAGTCGTTGTGAGAGGCTTTGGCGGTCTCTTCCAGTTTGGTCAGCTGTTCCTTGGCACGTGCGGGATTTTTCAGGTTGATGTACATCTGCAGGCGTTCCTTGTTGATGCGGAAACGTAGGTTGGGCATGGCCTTGCCCGTTTTCTGTTCGCCGGTTGCCACCACTTGCTCGGCACCGCGCAGCAGTTCAAAAGCTTCTTTATAGTAATTCTCCCGATGGTAGAGGGCGCTGGCATTGACGCCGCATTCCACTGCCTGGGCATACTTGTCTTGCGTGGCAAAGGCATTGTAGGCTTGCAGGAATAGATAGCGGGCTTTGATATATTCTTTTTTCGTAAGATTTTCTTGTGCTTGTTTCATCAATTCGTCTGCACGGTTTTGCGCATGGAGTTGAGTAAAGATGCAGAAAGTCGCTAAGAGAAGTATCGAAATAATTTTTTCATGTGTACGTTTGTTTTATTTGCTCACAAAGTTAGAATAAAAACTTAGTATTTGAAGCTACTGCCTCCTAAAAATTCTCTCAATAAGGATGTCGGTGGAATTTCTTTGTCCTGCACGGGGGTGAAATATTTGATGAATTTCAGCAACCGGTAGGCTTCTGCGTATTCCGGACAGTTCCGTGGAACACTGGTAAGGATGGGCTCTGCGTGGCAGCGGAGCACGGCGAATTCGAACAAGAGGGCGGAGTTGAACATAACGTCGGCATTTTCCTGGTAGGGGAATATCCATTTGTCCTCGCCGGCACGTACACTGGGCCAGCGTGAAATGGTCTCTTGTGCCGAGTAGCCGCGGTAGTTGAAGTCGCGGATGATGCGGCGCAGCAGGCGGTTGTCCGTGGTGGGAATCCAGTTGTGGTCGTCCAGCGAGATGGTGGTCAGGGCAGATACATAAATCTTGTATTTGCTGGCGGCGGGAATCTGTGGTGTCAGTTCAGGGTTCAGGGCATGGATTCCTTCCAGGATGAGGATGGTATGCTCGTCGATGCGCAGCTTGTCTCCCTTGTACTCTTTCTTCCCGAGGTTGAAGTTGAAGCGGGGCAGCTCCACTTCTTCGCCCCGGAGCAATGCTTGTAATTGGGTGTTGAAGAGCTCAAGGTCGAGGGCATAGAGCGATTCGTAATCGTAATTGCCGTTCTCATCGCGCGGGGTGTCTTCACGGTCTACGAAGTAGTTGTCCAGCGAGATGGGGTAAGGACGCAGGCCGTTGGTCATCAGCTGCACGCTGAGGCGTTTGCTGAAAGTGGTTTTTCCGGAAGACGAGGGGCCGGAGATGAGCACGAGCTTCACCCGGTTTCCGTTTTCGCCGCGGTGGTAGATGTCATCGGCAATCTGGGCTATCTTTTTTTCCTGCAGGGCTTCGGCCACGTTGATGAGGTCGGTGGCATGGCCTTCCTCGCAAGCCATGTTGAAGTCGCCTACGTTGCCCAGTCCCATAATGTAGTTCCAGCGCAGGTGTTCCTTGAATACGTCGAGCATTTTCTCTTGTTTCACCACTTCTTCCAGGACATCGGGGTTTGCCCGGTTGGGGATGCGTAGCAGCAGGCCGTCGTAATACTTCACGATATCGAACAGCCAGATGTATCCGGTACTGGGCAACAGGTTGCCGTAGTAGTAGTCTACGGTGTCGCCCAGTGTGTAGTAATAGGTATATAGCGAGCCGGAAGTTTCCAGCAGCTTCACTTTGTCGTTCATGCCCCGTTCGTTGAAGATGCGTACAGCCTCGGTGGTGTGGCATTCTACACGGTGGTAGGGGATGTTCTCGGCAATGATTTCCTGCATCCGCTTCTTGATGGCTGCCACATCTTCCAGCTCTATGGGGCGGCCGATGCGCAGGTTGCAGAAGTAACCTTTGGATACCGGATGCTCTACGAACAGTTTTCCTTCCGGAAACAGCTCGCTGACAGCTTTGTAAAGAATGAAGCAGAGGGAACGGACATAGGTGCGCATACCTGAGGAGTCGCGTATGTCGAGAAACTCTACATCCTTATTGTTGTATACACGGAAATTCAGCCCTTCGGAACGGTTGTTGACCTTTGCACTGACTACCTGATAGGGGAAATTTAGATTAAAACCGTAATAAATATCCAAAAGTGAGCTCCCTATAGGGAATTCTTTAGAAATATTATTATTTTTGCAACAAATTTGTAACATGTGTTTCATGATGTCTCGTTTTTAGTGGGTTGACACGTTAAATATAGGACATTATAACACGTGAAGGAATGAAACACCTTAAATAATTAAAGATGGAATATTCTTTTTATGATTTTTTAAAGCTACTCGGCTCATTGGCACTGTTTCTTTACGGAATGAAGATTATGAGTGAGGGCTTCAAAAATTTGCCGGTGACAGACTGCGGAAGATATTGACCGCAATGACAACCAACAGAGTGACCGGTATGTTGACGGGCGTGCTGATTACAGCACTTGTACAATCTTCCTCTGCAACCACGGTGATGGTTGTAAGTTTTGTCAATGCGGGGTTGTTAACGCTTTCACAGTCCATAGGTGTCATAATGGGTGCTAATATCGGTACGACTGTTACGGCATGGATTATTTCAGCTTTAGGTTTCAAGGTGGACATTGCCGCCTTTGCTCTTCCTCTTCTTGCTTTCGGCATTCCTCTCCTCTTCTCTCAAAAAAAGTAACCGCAAGTCTGTCGGTGAATTTATTTTCGGTTTCTCATTCTTGTTCATGGGGCTTTCCTATTTGAAAAACAATGCTCCTGACTTGAGCCAAAATCCTGATATGCTGTCATTTGTGCAGGACTATACCGACATGGGCTTTATCTCCATACTTCTTTTTGTGGGTATCGGTACGGTGTTGACCATGATTGTGCAGGCATCTGCGGCAACTATGGCCATTACGCTTATTATGTGCGCCAACGGCTGGATTAGTTTCGAATTGGGGGCAGCACTGGTTTTGGGAGAGAATATCGGTACAACCATCACGGCAAACCTTGCGGCACTGACCGGTAATACGCAGGCAAGGCGGGCTGCTTTGGCCCACTTGGTGTTCAATGTGTTTGGTGTGATATGGGTGTTGTGTCTTTTCACCCCCTTTACCGAGGCTGTGTCATGGTTCGTAGAGAACGTGATGGGTACTAAAGATCCGGCTGTGGCCGTATCCTTCAAGCTTTCGGCATTCCATACTTGCTTCAATATCTGCAACGTGCTGATATTGATATGGTTCGTGAAGTTTATCGAACGTACGGTCTGTGCCATTATTCCAATGAAGGAGCAGGACGAGGAATATCGCTTGCGTTTTATCTCGGGCGGTATGCTTTCTACGGCAGAGCTGTCCATCCTGCAGGCAAGCAAGGAAATACATCTTTTTGCCGAACGTACCCGCCGTATGTTCGGAATGGTGCAGGACTTGCTGCATACGGAGAAGGATGATGATTTCAACAAAGTGTTCAGCCGTGTGGAGAAGTACGAGAATATCAGTGACAGCATGGAGCTGGAGATTGCCAATTATCTGAATCAAGTGTCCGAAGGGCGCCTGAGTTCGGAAAGTAAGTTGCAAATACGTGCCATGCTGCGTGAAGTGACGGAGATAGAGAGCATCGGCGACAGCTGCTATAACCTGGCACGTACCATCAACCGCAAGCGCCAGACCAATCAGGATTTCACCGAGAAGCAGTACGAGCATATCCATTTCATGATGAAGCTGACGGATGATGCCTTGGAGCAGATGATTGTCGTGGTGGAACATCCGGAGCATGCAGGCGCGGATGTGAACAAGTCCTTTAATTTGGAGAACGAAATCAATAATTACCGCAATCAGCTGAAGAATCAGAATATCTTGGATGTGAACAACAAGGAATATGATTACCAGATGGGTGTTTACTATATGGACATCATTGCGGAATGTGAAAAGCTGGGCGACTATGTGGTGAATGTAGTGGAAGCCAGCAGCGATATAAAAGAAAAGAAAGCGTCTTAGGACGCTTTCTCAAATTCTTCTTTGCCTACTCCACACAAGGGGCAAACCCAATCTTCGGGAAGGTCTTCGAAAGATGTTCCCGGTTCTATTCCATTTTCAGGGTCGCCCAATTCAGGGTCATAGACATAATCGCATACAGTGCAAATGTACTTTTCCATAAATTTCCTTTTTAGGTTTATTCTCCTATAATAACGTTTAAAAGCCCTTTTTGTTCTATTGTTGAACAAAATAGTTTATTTTTGTTCTCTATTAAAACAACATTTTATGAAAATGACCGACAAGCTGTTCAGGGCGATTATGCGGAATCTGCATGCCTACGTACTGCTGATAAACCGCGACTTCACTGTATTTTACACCAATTACTACGATATTACCGGAGTTGTAAAGCCTGCCGAAACCAGACGGGTGGGAGATATTCTGCGCTGTAACAATGCCTTGTCGGCAGCAGGAGGTTGCGGCACTCACGATTTGTGTGAGCACTGCCCCGTGCGGAATGCCATAGAGAATGCCTTTGTGGTGCAGAAGAACTTCACGGATTTGGCAGCTATTCTGAATCTTAGGGATAGCGAAGGCAGAACTACGGAATGCAATGCTTATGTTTCCGGCGAGTATATGGAGATTGAGGACCGCGACTGCATGGTGATTACCGTGCATGACATTACCCGACTGAAACAAGTGGAAGCTGAATTGAAACTGGCACGTGAGAAGGCAGAGAATGCCGACCGCTCCAAATCGGTGTTCCTGGCGAATATGAGCCATGAAATCCGTACCCCGCTGAACGCAATTGTCGGATTCTCGGAATTGCTGGCCTCTGCATCGACAGACGAGGAGAAGACACAGTTCCTGGAAATTGTGCAAAGTAACAATGAAATGCTGCAACAGCTGATTGCTGATATTCTGGACCTCTCGAAGATAGAAGCCGGAACATTGGAATTTGTGTTCTCGGATGTGGACATCAACCAGATGATGTTCGATTTGGAACAACAGTTCCGTATGCGGGTGGCCGAGTTGGGTAGTGGAGTGCAGATTGTCCGGGAGGCTTCTGAGAAGGAATATACCATGCATACAGACAGAAACCGGCTTGCACAAGTGGTATCCAATTTTATGACGAAATGCCCTGAAGTTCACCCAGGAAGGCAGTATTACCCTCGGATTCAGACCCTATGAGGAAGGTCTCTATTTCTACGTAAAAGACACGGGAACCGGTATTCCCCAGGAAAAGTTG
>OIFH01000187.1_pt1 | contig 9552 bp, 7 predicted proteins | sample 1581951 | NCBI WGS metagenome assembly OIFH01 (sample SAMN04414075, study PRJEB24778) | human gut metagenome | material: faecal | host: Homo sapiens | reverse complement strand
TGTGGCAGTCCGAAGGGTTCGGTTCGGTAGAGCGTCTGGCAGGTATCCTTGCCAACAACGGCTACCGCACCATTGTTGTAGTAGGCGGTGACGGCGCACTGAATGACGTCATTAACGGCATCATGCTTTCCAATGCACCGGACAAGGAGAATATAGCCATCGGCATCATCCCCAATGGTATAGGAAATGACTTTGCCGACTATTGGGAAATGAGTTCGGACTACAAGAAAGCGGTGGATTGCATCATCAACAACCGCCGCCGGAAAATAGACGTGGGTACCTGCTATTATTACGACGGTGAAAAGCATCTGACACGCTACTTTCTCAATGCCATCAACATAGGCCTGGGAGCCCGTATCGTGAAAATCACCGACCAGTGCAAGCGTTTCTGGGGAGTGAAGTTCCTCTCTTACTTCATGGCACTGCTATCCATTATCTTCGAACGGAAGCTGTACCGCATGCATCTCAAGATAAACGGCGAGCATATACGCGGACGCATCATGACTGTCTGCATAGGCAGTGCGTGGGGATACGGACAAGCGCCTAGTGCAGTGCCCTATAATGGCTGGCTGGATGTTTCCGTCATTTACCGTCCCGAATTGCTGCAACTATGGTCGGGATTGTGGATGCTTATCCAAGGGCGGATTCTGAACCATAAGGTAGTGATGCCCTACCGTACGCAAAAAGTAAAAGTGCTGCGTGCGCAAAATGCCTCTGTCGATTTGGACGGACGTATTCTCGACCGTCATTTTCCACTGGACATCAGCGTACTGCATGAAGCAATAACATTGATTATACCCAATTGAAAATACTTAATCAGTAACAACCTATGATTGAATTAAAGAATAATCCCGCCGGAAACTTCTTCCTACTGGCAGGTCCATGTGTCATCGAAGGAGAAGAAATGGCAATGCGCATTGCCGAACGTATCGTGACTATCACCGAAAAACTGCAAATCCCCTATGTATTCAAAGGGTCGTACCGCAAAGCCAACCGCTCCCGCCTGGATTCCTTTATGGGCATCGGCGACGAAAAGGCGCTGAAGATACTGCAAAAAGTGCACACCACCTTCGGAGTACCTACCGTGACCGACATTCATGCAGCCGAAGAAGCCACCATGGCTGCCGAATATGTGGATATTCTGCAAATTCCCGCCTTCCTCTGCCGGCAGACAGACCTGCTTGTAGCCGCCGCCAAAACCGGAAAAACCATCAACATCAAGAAAGGGCAGTTCCTCTCTCCGCTTGCCATGCGCTTTGCGGCTGATAAAGTAGTGGAAGCAGGCAATAGGAACGTCATGCTGACGGAACGCGGAACTACTTTCGGTTATCAGGATTTAGTCATCGACTATCGCGGCATCCCCGAAATGCAGACCTTCGGTTTCCCCGTCATCCTGGATGTAACCCACTCCTTGCAACAGCCCAACCAGACCAGTGGCGTCACGGGAGGTATGCCGCAACTTATCGAGACCGTAGCCAAAGCCGGTGTTGCCGTAGGTGTAGACGGACTGTTCATCGAACCCACGAAAATCCCGCCGTAGCCAAGAGTGACGGCGACCAACATGCTGAAACTCGAACCTGCTGGAAGACCTGCTGACCAAATTGGTCCGCATCCGGGAAGCAGTCAGATAAATTCCATTTATCCGGAATGGAATCCGAAAAAAACAACAGAAGTTGTGATTTATCCAAGGGCTGTCCGACAGATAGTTCAAGAACAATTTAAATTCATAATAATATGAAACATCTATTACGTGGTTTATGGATTGTAGCGTTAATTCTTTGCTGCAATTTTCAGCAGGTATTTGCACAGCAAATGCCGCCTATCCCGGTCGACAAAAATGTCCGTATCGGAAAGTTGGACAACGGATTGACCTATTATATCCGCAAGAACAGCCAGCCTGCAAACCGGGCCGACTTTTACATTGCCCAAAAGGTAGGCTCCATTCAGGAAGAAGCCGACCAGCGCGGCCTTGCCCACTTCCTGGAACACATGTGTTTCAATGGAACGACCCACTTCCCCGGTGATGCACTGAAGCAATACCTGGAGCGTATCGGGGTGAAATTCGGGTGAGAACTTGAACGCCTATACTTCCGTAGACGAAACCGTATACAACATTTCCAATGTGCCGGTCACTACTCCGGGAGCCATCGACTCCTGCCTGCTGATTCTGCACGACTGGAGTAACGATTTGACCCTGGACCCGAAGGAAATAGACAAAGAACGCGGAGTCATCAACGAAGAATGGCGCACCCGTATGAGCGCCATACAACGCTTCCAGGAGAAGATGCTTCCAGTCATGTTCGAAGGAACGAAGTATGCCACTTGTTTCCCTATCGGAACGATGGAGGTCGTTATGAACTTCAAACCGCAAACTTTGAGAGACTACTATGAAAAGTGGTACCGTCCGGACCTTCAGGGTATTGTGGTAGTTGGCGATATAGATGTGGACGCCATCGAAGCCCAAATCAAGAAAATGTTTTCTGATATTCCCGCCCAGCCCAATGCTGCCAAACGCGAGTACTATCCGGTAAACGACAACAAGGAGCCTATTGTATTGGTTTATCAGGACAAGGAACAGTCCAATGTACAAGCCCTCATCTTCAACAAGCACGAAGCCACTCCTGACGAGCAGAAAGGCGACATGGGCTATCTGGTACAGAATTATGCAACCACGCTCATCAACAATATGCTGAATGCGCGTCTGAACGAATTGGTACAGACCGCCAATCCTCCTTATATATATGCCGCCACTTATGACGATGATTTCTTTGTTGCCAAAACCAAAGATGCCTTCACCGGTGTCGTTGTCTGCAAGGAAGATGCCATAGAAAATGGAATAGCCACTCTCCTGCGCGAAACAGAACGCGCCCGCCAATTCGGCTTTACGGAAACGGAATACAACCGTGCCCGTGCCGAATATCTGCGCCAACTGGAATCTGCTTATAACGAGCGTGACAAACGCAAGAATGAAGAGTACGTGGATGAATATGTCCGTCATTTCCTCGATAACGAACCGATTCCGGGCATCGAAAACGAATACGCCATCATCAATCAGATAGCTCCCGCCATTCCGGTTGCCGCACTGAACCAGATGATGCAAGCCCTCGTGACAGACAGTAACCAGGTAGTCGCAATCTCGGTCCGGATAAGGAAGGATTGAAAAATGCCGACAGAAGATGCAATCAAAGAAGATTCTGAAAAGATATTAAAAGCTGAAAAAACTGACTGCTACGTAGACAAGGTGTCGGATGAACCTTTGATGGCCGAAGCCCTGAAAGGCGGAAAGATTGTATCCGAGCAGACAGATGATACATTCGGCACTACAACGCTGACACTCTCCAACGGAGTCAAGGTCATTATCAAGAAGACAGATTTCAAGGCAGACGAAATCCGCATGAAGGGAGTCAGCCTAGGCGGTAGTTCCCTGTTCCCCGACTCGGAAATCATCAACATCAACGGACTGGATGCAGTGAGTGTCGGTGGTCTGGGTAATTTCAGTGCCGTAGACCTGGAAAAAGTTCTGGCCGGCAAGAAAGCTTCCGTCAGCTATGGTATCGGTGACAAGACAGAAACCGTCAATGGCAGCTGTTCACCGAAAGACTTCGAAACAATGATGCAGCTCACTTACTTGACGTTCACCGCTCCACGCCGTGACGACGATGCCTTCGCATCCTACAAGAACCGCAACAAAGCTGCTTTGCAGAATATGGAAATGAATCCCCAGGTAGCGTTCAGTGACTCTGTCTCGGCCGGTATTTACATGCACCATCCCAGAAGAGCCAGAATAAAGGCGGACATGATTGACAAGATGGATTATGACAAGATTCTGTCCATGTATCAAGACCGCTACAAAGATGCCAGCGATTTTACCTTTATCTTTGTAGGAAATGTGAATGTGGAGGAAATGAAACCACTCATCGCCGAGTACCCTGGGTTCACTGCCTGCCATCAACCGCAAGGAAACATTCAAGGACAATAAAGTGGACATGCGCCAGGGAGTTTATAAGAACGAATCGTACGGAAGCAGGAAACTGCCAAAGCGTCGAACTTTGTCCTGCTGAACGGTGACTGCAAGTACGACCTGAAAATGACATCCTGCTGAGTATGACCAGCCAGATTCTCGACTTGGTTATACGCCAAGGTAAGTCGAAGACGAAGGGGGCATTACGGTGGGTATATGGTAGGCGGCCAATTAAGCAATAATCCGAAAGAAAAGGCTCTCTTGCAGATTGTATTCGAAACCGCTCCGGCAAAAAGAGAAAAGCTGATGCAGATTATCTTTGCAGAACTCGACAACATCGCCAAAGCAGGTCCGTCGGAAGGAGACTTGAATAAAGTGAAGGAGTTCATGCTGAAGAAACATGCCGAAGACTTGAAGGAGAACAGCTACTGGCTGGGAAGCATTGACGAATACCTGTTCACCGGTATGAATCCGATAAAGGATTACGAACAGATTGTCAACAGCATCACCGTGAAGGACATCCAGAAGTTCACCGACGACTTGTTCAAGCAGAAGAACGAGATTGAGGTATCAATGATCAGTCCTGAAACTCCTGACAAAGAATAAGAGAGCCATACACACAGAAGGCTGCGTTGTTCGATGAAAGGCAGCGCAGCTTTTTTTATACAAACTCTATATATACAAATACTATGAGTCTTTTCTTAGATTTGCGCAAGCACGGAAAACTGGCAGAAAAACGAAATCCGATGTACGAAAAAAGTAAATTCGGAAAATTCTGGATGTACTTCATGTTTGTCTTCTGGGCCGGTTACCTGATATTCTTCGGTACGACCTTTGCATTCGCCTTTGACGGCGGTGCCACAGAAGCCTATCACGTAATGAATTCCGGATTGATATTTGTCCTTGTGCTGGATTTCCTGATACGCCTGCCTTTCCAAAAAACACCCACCCAGGAAGTGAAGCCCTACCTGCTGCTTCCCATCAAGCGGAACCGTCTTATCGACTTCCTGCTGATCCGTTCCGGACTGGATGGCTTCAATCTGTTCTGGCTGTTTCTGTTTGTTCCGTTTTCCATCATCACCGTCACCAAATTCTATGGAATCAGTGGTGTGCTGACCTATTGCATTGGCATCTGGCTGCTGATGGTATTCAATAACTACTGGTTCTTGTTGTGCCGCACACTGATGGGTGAGCGCATCTGGTGGCTGGCACTACCGGTAGTAGTATATGGTGGCATTGCCGCCGCACTATTCATTCCGGACAACAGTCCGCTTTTCGACTGTTTTGTCAATCTGGGAGAAGGGTTCATCACCGGCAATATACTGTCATTCATCGGTGTACTGGCTGCCATCGCCCTCATGTGGTTCATCAACCGCACCCTGATGCAGAAACTCATCTACAATGAACTGAACAAAGTGGAAGATACACGGATAAAACATGTATCCGAATACAAATTCCTCGACCGCTACGGCGAAATAGGCGAATACATGAGACTGGAACTCAAGTTATTGCTACGCAACAAGATTTGTAAGCGTTCGCTCTATTCCATCACCGGTGTAGTGATAATGTTCAGTAGTATCATTAGCTTTTCCGATGTGTATGACGGAGGTCTGAGAGATTTCTTCGTCCTTTATAATTACATTATCTTCGGCATCATGTTCCTCAGCACACTGATGGGTTACGAAGGCAATTACATTGACGGACTGATGAGCCGCAAGGAATCTATCTACTCGCTGCTGCGTGCCAAATACATACTGTACAGCATTGCATTGCTCATTCCTACGATTCTGATGATTCCCGGTATGGTTACCGGGAAGGTATCCGTACTCGGTTGCATCGCATGGCTGATATTCATTCCGGGAGCCGTATACTGCTGTCTGTTCCAACTGGCAGTCTACAACAACAAGACTACCGACCTGAATTCAAAGATGACCAGCCGGCAGAATATAGGCACCGGTCTGCAGAATCTGATTTCAGGAGGTGCTTTCGGCATACCTTTACTGCTGCTTTTTGCACTGAATGCCATCTTTGGCAAAGAGGTCACCCCCTGGATACTTATCGGCATCGGCGTGACATTCATCGCCACTTCCAAATTCTGGCTGATGAATGTATATCACCGGCTCATGAAACGCCGCTACAAGAATATGGAAGGCTTCAGGGACAGTAGACAGAAATAGAAATCATTAAACATCAATCACTAACATGATACGCATCAATAATTTACAGAAGAATTTCGGCACAAAAAAAGCCGTAGATATAGAGAACTACACCATCGGGCAAGGCGATATGCTGGGACTGGTAGGCAACAACGGTGCAGGCAAGACCACCCTCTTCCGCCTTATTCTTGACTTGCTACAGGCAGACCGGGGCAATGTAACCATCAATGACATTGACGTCAGCAAAAGTGAGGACTGGAAGAACTTCACGGGAGCCTTTATAGACGACGGTTTCCTGATAGACTACCTCACTCCCGAAGAATACTTCTATTTCATCGGCAAGATGTACGGTCTGAAGAAAGAGGAGGTAGACGAACGCCTGCTTCCCTTCGAACGCTTCATGAACGGCGAAGTGATGGGGCAGAAAAAATTCATCCGCAACTATTCTGCCGGAAACAAGCAGAAAATCGGCATCATCTCCGCTATGCTACATCACCCGCAACTGTTGATTCTGGATGAACCGTTCAACTTCCTTGACCCCAGTTCACAGTCTGTAATCAAACACTTGCTGAAAAGATACAATGAAGAGCACGGAGCCACCGTCATCATTTCCAGCCATAACCTGAATCACACAGTGGACGTTTGTCCACGTATTGCATTGTTAGAAAACGGTGTTATTATCCGCGATATACGAAATGAGAACAACTCTGCCGAGCAGGAATTGGAAGCTTACTTCAACGTCGGTGTGGAGGAAGAAGCCGTGGTAGAAGAAACAGTAGTAGAAGCAGCCGTAGAAGAAATAACGGAAAAAGAAGATAAAACGGTAGAAGAAAAAAATTCGGAAGCATGAAAAAATATCTTTCTTATATAGTAGCTCTTACCATCATATTGATAGGCTTAAGTTCCTGCCATACTTCCGCGCCACGCCTGGACTACAAAGCCCTGGCGCAAGCATCCGTCCGTTTGGGGGTGGATATTGAACTGCAGGACAACCACAAGCTGTACATCCATGCCTCCGAATGGATAGGCACCCCCTATCGCGCAGGTGGCGACAGCAAACGTGGAACGGACTGCTCCGGACTGGTATCGCAACTGTATAAGAAAGTTTACCACACCCGTCTGTCGAGAAGCACAGACGGGCAACTGAAAGAGAGCAGTAAAATCTCCCGCCGCAACTTGCGTGAGGGAGATTTGGTGTTCTTCACCAGCCGTGCTTCCCGCAAAAAAGTGGCACACGTAGGCATCTACCTCAAGGACGGCAAGTTTATACATGCCAGCACCAGCCAGGGAGTCATAGTCAGCAACCTCCGGGAAAAATATTACACCCAACACTGGCTCTGCGGAGGAAGAATAAAATAATACTAATTTTTCCTTCTTGTGATTTTCTTTACTCTGTCCCGACTGATAGTCCAGAAACTATTAAAAGAAGAAAACAATGAAGAAACTTTTAGGCATCCTCTTATTCATCAGCATTGCGCTGAGCGCCAATGCACAACTTTTATGGAAAGTATCCGGTAAAGGATTAGAGAAACCATCCTATATTTTCGGTACTTATCACCTCTCTCCACTCAGTATAAAGGACAGCATTGCCGCCATGCCGCAGGCCATGAGCGAAACCGCCCAAGTCTACGGGGAAGTTGTGATGAGCGAAATGGCGACTCCCGCCTTCATGCAAAGCATGCAACAGCAGATGATGATGCCCAAAGACACCACGCTGCAAAGCCTCTTTACTCCCGAACAATACGAAGAAGTAGGCAAAGCCATCAAGGAAAACATGATGGTGGACATTGCCATGCTGGCACAACTGAAACCGGCTGCCATCAACCAGCAGCTTGTCGTCCTGCTCTACATGAAACACACTCCGGGCTTCAACCCGCAAGAACAGCTCGACACTTACTTCCAGCAGCAGGCCGGACAGCAAGGCAAGAAAGTTGGCGGTCTGGAAACAGCCCAGTCACAAATAGACATTCTGTTCAACAGCCAGACGCTGCAACGCCAGGCAAACCTCCTCTACTGCGCTATCAGTGACATCGAGAAAGGTATCGAGCAAAGCAAGCGCCTGATTGCCGCTTATGAAAAGCAGGACCTGGATGCCATGCTGCAACTGATGGAAGAGCGCGACGGCAATTCATGCGACCCGCTGCCCGGAGAGATGGAAGCCATGCTGGACAACCGCAACAAGGCATGGGTTGAAAAGATGCCTGCTATCATGACAGAAGCCCCTACCCTTTTCGTAGTCGGCGCCGGACACCTGCCCGGAGACAATGGAGTGTTGAACCTTCTGAAGCAACAAGGATACACTATAGAAGCCATGAAATAAATCCTCTAACAATTCTCTCTAACAATTTTTAATGGCAAGCTATACAAAGCGTGACGGTCAAATACCATCACGCTTTGTTTGCATATACACTTTATTCTCCTCATCATACCGTACATCCAAAAAAATATACTACTTTTGCACCAAAGTCTTGGCAGTTATAGTGATAACGGCCATTTTTTGACTTGATTCGATAAGAACGCAAGAAGCGAAAGTTATTATCCCTGCCTATTCGGAATCTGGAAAATTCAATAAACGTCATGGGATGATAGCAACAGTTTCTTCACGTCTATGTTATTATATACTTAGGCGTGGGGACTGTTGTCTATTTATGACGTGGGCATTTTTCCAGAGCCTCGAATGCAGATAGGCAATAACAGTCCTCGCGCTTTTATATAATAACCTTCGTCAATGGGGACAGACGAAATGAAAGACACCGCGTATGCATCTTACATTATTTGGAGAAGTACAGTTATTTCTGTTAATTGCCGTTACATCTGCAAGCTTTCTATACTGGATAAATCATAAATACAAAAGTCTGAACAGACAGATTATCCGGGCAATAGACATTCCAGTATATCTGCTGAACAGACAAGGTATTGTCGTAAAACTACTTAATACACCTACCGAAAAGGCAAACAGACTTCCGTTCCTGAATCCGGGAGTTCTAAATATCAATAATTTAGTGACAGACGCCGATGAATGCCGGAAATACATGACGTCGCTGTTACGCGTACTGAATACCCGCACTTCGGACAGCCTGACCCTAAAGATAAGAATAGAAAGTGGTGAGAAACTATATATCGCAGTGCGCATGGTCTACCTCAACAGAAATTATGTCATAGCCTTCATACGCGACATTACGGAAGATGAAGTCCAACGCCGGGAAAACGAAAAATACCGTTTCTTCCTTGAAAGTATTCTGGAGAACCTCCCCATCGCCACTACAGTAAAAGATAAAAACGATGAAGGACGTTACCTGATATGGAACAAAAAAGCGGCAGAGATGATGGAAGTCCCCGCTGAGGATATTGTGGGACACTATGAAGAGGAGTTCAACCCCCTAATGCAAGATAATTTCATTCAGGAGACAGACAAAGAAGTTGAAGAGTCGGAAA
>OIFH01000186.1_pt1 | contig 9587 bp, 7 predicted proteins | sample 1581951 | NCBI WGS metagenome assembly OIFH01 (sample SAMN04414075, study PRJEB24778) | human gut metagenome | material: faecal | host: Homo sapiens | reverse complement strand
TTGCCTTCCATTTCGCGTGCCAATGCTTCTACTTCTGCTACTTCCTTTAGGGCGGCAGGGGTGTAGGCTTCCAATAATTGGTTGAGCAATTTGTATACGGCATCACTTGTTTCGGCCATGCGCTTTTCAGTTTATGGTTAGATTGTTTTGGGTGTTTTCTTCCTCGGGTTCGGATTGGCTGTTTCGGCCCAGGACGATCCGGTACTGATGCGTATCAATGGAAAGGAGGTCCTCCGTTCTGAATTCGAACGTAGCTATAATAAGGGCGGTACCTCTGTCGGTGCAGGCCGGAAGGCATTGGATGCATATGTGAATAAGTTTATAGACTTCAGGCTGAAAATAGAGGCTGCCGAAGTTGCGGGATTGGATACTTCCCGTGTCTTCCAGAAGGAGCAGGATGAGTATCGCCGCTGTCTGATTAAATCATACTTGAACAGATGAGGAGACGGCAGAGCAGGAGGCACGGCAGTATTATGACAAGATGAAATCCGGCCGGCGTGCGGGCCGGGTATATGTGAAGCATATTTTTAAATATCTTCCCCAGAATATTTCCGGTCATACCTTGCGTGAGATGGAGTCCAGGATGGATTCTATCTACAGGGCTCTTGCAAAGGAAGGGGGAGCTGTGCCGTCTTTCGATGCTTGCGTCGAGCAATTTTCCGATGAGAAGAAAGCGTTTTGGGTGGGTTGGCTGCAGATGCCGGTGGAGTTTGAGGATATTGTATTCGGGTTGAATGCCGGAGAGATTTCCCGTCCGTTCCTCACTCCTCAAGGCATTCATATCGTGAAAGTACTCGAACAGCAGGAAATCCTTCCTTTTGAGAGGATGAAGGACAAGATAATCCGTTGTCAAACCCGTCGTCATGGAATGGATAAAGGAACGCGGGCTTTTGTGGATAAACTGAAGAAAGAATATCACTATATGCCGGATAAAGCCGGTATCGACGAACTGCTGGCCAAAGGAAGCACTTCCCGTGTATTGTTTACACTGGATGGCAAGGCATACGGTGGAAAAGAGTTTGCCGGATTTGCCGCTGTTTATCCGGCAGGGACGCGCAGACAGTTGGAGGCTTTTACAGTAAAAACGATTCTGGACTATGAAAACTCCCGTCTGGAATTGAAGCATCCCGAATTCTGTGCGTTGGTGCAGGGGCATCGTGACAGCATGTTGCTTGCCGAAATCACTGACCGTGAAGTGGGAAAGAGGAGTGTGGTGGATGAAGCGGGATTGAAAGCATATTTTGAGGCGCACCGTTCGGACTTCCATTGGGACGAACCGCGTTATAAGGGTATTGTGCTGCATTGTACTACCAAGCGGGTGGCGAAGCAAGTACGGAAATTTCTGAAACAGATTCCGGAAGAGGAGTGGATGGATGCCATCCGTCTCACTTTCAATGCCGGCGATACTCCCAAGGTGCGGGCAGAGCAAGGATTATTTGCTCCCGGTGATAATGCATATGTGGATGAATTGGTGTTCAAAGGGAAGAATGCAACCCCGGTTTTGTCATTTCCCTTTACTGCTGTACAAGGTCGTAAGCAGAAGGGACCAGATAGTTGGCAAGAGGTGCGAGAGCCGCTCGTAACCGCTTATCGGAACTATTTGGAAACGCATTGGGTGGCAAAGTTGCGTGCTGCCGGTAAGGTTGAAATTGACCAAGAAGGTTTTAAAACCGATTAATAATCACTGATGCAACCGATTAAAACACTATCTTCGTACCTCAAAACGAAGTAAATATCAGTTGGTGATGCGAACAACCTGCTTTGGGCTTTTAATTTTCCTTCTCTGTGCGGCGTGCAGCGAGCAGCACGACCATAAAGGGTGGACACCGTTAGTGGAGTTGGACGGCAATTTCCTTTACCGGGAAGATTTGCAATCGGTACTTCCTGCCGGTTTGCCCAAAGACGACAGTCTGTTGTTTGCAGAACATTATATCCGTAATTGGGTGGAAGATATTTTGCTGTACGATAAAGCGCAGAGCAATATTCCCAATAACGGTGAGATTGATAAACTTGTGGAGAATTATCGCAAAGCTTGATAATGCATACCTATCAGCAGGCTTTAATACATCAGCGGCTATCAGAGGAGATTTCAGAACAAGACTTGACGGAGTATTACGAGAAGAACCAGGCGCTCTTCAAGGTGGAACGTCCGTTGATGAAAGGCTTGTTCATCAAAGTTCCTTTGACAGCCCCGCAGCTGGGCAATGTTCGTCGCTGGTACAAGACGGAAACCCGTGAGGCGGTGGAACATCTGGAAAAGTACAGTCTGCAGAATGCTGTGAAGTATGAGTATTTTTATGATAAATGGGTGCCGGTATCGGAAGTGCTGGATATGCTGCCCTTGAAGGTTCCTAATGTGGACGAGTATCTGGACAAGAATCGCCATGTAGAGCTGAAGGATACGGCTTTCCATTATTTCCTGAATGTGAGCGATTATCGCCCGGTGGGAGAGCAGGAACCCTATGAGTTTGCCCGTAGGCAAGTGAAGGATATGCTGCTGAACGTGAAGCAGGTGGAATTCATGAAGCAAGTGAAGGATGATTTGTACCAACGGGCGGTGAAAAGAGACAAGATTAAATATTATTTAGAATAAGACACCAAGAATGAAACAGTGTATGAACTTTAAGTTTGTAATTTTATTTGCCTTGACGCTATTAGTCGGTTCTACCGTTTATGGACAAGACAACGTAATTGACGAGGTAGTGTGGGTAGTAGGTGACGAGGCTATACTGAAGTCCGAAGTGGAAGAAGCACGCATGAGTGCATTGTATGAAGGACGCAAATTTGACCGTGACCCTTATTGCGTGATACCGGAGGAGATAGCCGTGCAGAAGCTGTATCTTCACCAGGCTGCCCTCGACAGTATCGAAGTATCCGAGAGTGAGGTTATCCAGCGTGTGGACTATATGACGAACATGTATATCGCCAACATCGGTTCGCGTGAGAAAATGGAGGAATACTTCAATAAGACTTCCAGCCAGATTCGTGAAACGCTGCGCGAGAATGCCCGTGAAGGATTGAAAGTTCAGAAGATGCAGCAGAAACTGGTGGGTGAGATTAAGATAACTCCGGCTGAGGTGCGCCGTTACTTCAAGGATTTGCCGCAGGACAGCATTCCTTATATCCCTACCCAGGTGGAGGTGCAGATTATCACTCAGCAGCCCAAGGTTCCTTTGGAGGAAATAGAAGATGTAAAGAGGCGTCTGCGTGAGTATACCGACCGTGTCAATAAGGGCGAAAGCTTTTCCATGTTGGCTCGTCTGTACTCCGAGGACCGTGGCTCGGCCATGCGTGGCGGTGAAATAGAGTTTTCGGGACGCGGTATGCTGGACCCCGCTTATGCCAATGTAGCTTTCAACTTGCAAGACCCCAGCAAGGTTTCCAAGATTGTAGAGTCTGAATATGGTTTCCATATCATTCAGTTGATAGAGAAGCGCGGTGACCGTATTAAAACACGCCACATTCTGTTGAAACCGCATATTCCGGAAGAAGCTCTGGCTGCCGGTTGTGCCCGTTTGGATTCTATTGCCGATGATATCCGCAATAACAAGTTCTCTTTTGAAGAGGCTGCCTCAGTGCTTTCGCAGGATAAGGATACGCGTAACAATCATGGTTTGTTGCCGAATCCCAATACGAACACTTCCCGTTTTGAGATGCAGGAACTTCCCCCTGAAATAGCCAAGGTGGTGGATAAGATGAAAGTGGGCGAAATCTCCGAAGCCTTCACCATGATTCCGCAAAAAGACCGGAAAAGAAGAGTGTGTGATTGTGAAACTGAAGAGCCGTACGACGGGACACAAGGCTACCATTGCCGATGACTATCAGAACTTGAAAGAGATTGTGTTGGAGAAACGCCGCGACGAAGTGCTGGACAAGTGGATTCGTGAGAAGCAGAAGCACACGTATGTCCGTATCAAGGATAATTGGAAGAATAACTGTACGTTCAAGTATCCGGGCTGGATCAAAGAATAATCCGGAAGGATTTACATGGATTTGTATGCAAAAGAAGAATACAAAAAATCATTTCCTGAACAAGCATAGATACCTCCTGGTAGGCATTCTATGCTTGTTTGGCATCTGTCTGCTGAGTGCGCAGGACAAAAAGAAGAGTACTGGTGCACCGGAGAAGAGGAAAGTGGACTCGATTGAACAGAAAAAGACGGAGACGTCGGAAAAGAAGAAGACGCGCGTCGATTTGTTGTACGCAGATGAGGCGCAGGCGGACAAACAGTTGCGTCCTGATGTGCAGGTACTCATCGGTTCGGTGAGGATGAAGCATGACAGTATGTACATGTTCTGTGATAGTGCGCTGATATTCGAAAAGATAAATTCTGTGGAGGCATTCGGCAATGTGCGTATGGAGCAGGGCGACACCTTGTTTATCTATGGAGACTATCTGTATTATGACGGCATGTCGCAGCTGGCCATGCTGCGTGAGAATGTACGTATGATAAATCGTAATACGGTGCTGACAACCGACAGTTTGAACTATGACCGTCTGTACGATTTGGGTTATTACTTCGAAGGCGGTACGCTGACCGACGAGGATAATGTGCTGACTTCCGAGTGGGGAGAATATAGCCCTGCCACCAAGTTGGCTGTCTTCAATCACGACGTGAAGCTGGTCAATCCGAAGTTTGTCTTGACTTCGGATACCTTGAAGTATAGTACAGCTACCAAGATTGCTACTATTTTAGGCCCCTCCGACATTGTGAGTGACCAAAATCATATTTATTCCGAACGTGGCGTGTACAATACGACTACTGAGCAGGCAGAACTGCTCGACCGTTCCGTACTGACTAACGAAGGCAAGAAACTGACCGGTGACAGCCTTTTCTACGACCGCATCTTGGGATACGGCGAGGCTTTTGACAATGTACAGATGAATGATACGGTCAACCGGAACATGTTGACTGGCGACTATTGTTTCTACAACGAACTGACCGGAAGCGCCGTTGCCACCAAACGTGCCGTAGCTATCGACTATTCGCAGGGCGACAGTCTGTTTATGCACGGTGATACTTTGCGGCTGATTACCTACCATATGAATACCGATTCCATGTACCGGGAGATGCGTGCCCTATCATAAGGTGCGTGCTTATCGCACGGATGTGCAGGCCGTATGCGATTCGTTGGTGTATAATTCCAAGGACTCTTGCATGACGATGTACACCGACCTATCTTGTGGCACGGGGAACAACAGTTGTTGGGCGAGGAAATTAAAATTTACATGAACGATAGTACCATCGACTGGGCACATATCATCAATCAGGCCCTGACGGTAGAGAAAAAGGACAGTATTCACTATAACCAAGTTTCCGGTAAGGAGATGAAAGCTTTCTTCATAGATGGAGACATGCGTCTGGTGGAGGTAAACGGCAATGTATTGGTGGTGTATTATCCGGTAGAGGAGAAGGACAGTTCGCTGATTATGATGAACTATTCGGAAGGTGGACTTTTGAAAATGTACTTGAAGGAGAGAAGAATGGAGCGCGGAGTCTTTGTTGGAAAGACTACCGGTACAGCCTATCCTTTGGACCAGATTCCACCAGATAAGAGCAGGCTGCCTTCTTTTGTTTGGTTCGACTACATCCGTCCGCTCAACAAGGAGGACATCTTCGAGTGGAGGGCTAAAAAAGCAGGTGAAGTATTGAAGAAAAGTGACCGGAAACCTGTAACTTCGCCAAGGAATATGCATATTAAACGAAAATAATAAGTAGCGTCATGGGAATGTTTGCAATGCGGAAGCCTCGTGGCTTCAATCATAGCTATATCTATGTGGATGAGCGGAAAGAGAAGTTGGCGAAGATGGAAGAAAACGCCAAGCGTGACCTGGGTATGCTGCCGGAAAAGGAATTCTCGCCCGAGGATATACGGGGCAAATTCATAGAAGGAACAACTCACTTGAAGCGGCGCAAGGAGAGCGGACGTAAGCCGATGCATTTGGGCATAATCCTTGTTGTCATAGCTGTGCTGATTTATCTGTGGTATGCCATCAGTAACGGAATCATTTAATAATGATTAATCATTAATCTCTAATCATTAAACATTATCATGAGCGATATCATTCATTTGCTGCCCGATTCGGTTGCCAATCAGATTGCTGCCGGAGAGGTGATTCAGCGTCCGGCATCTGTTGTGAAGGAATTGGTGGAAAATGCAATTGATGCCGAAGCAGAGGAAATACATGTGCTGATTACCGATGCGGGCAAGACCTGCATCCAGGTGATTGATGACGGAAAGGGGATGTCCGAAACGGATGCGCGTCTTTCTTTTGAACGCCATGCAACTTCAAAGATACGCGAAGCTGCCGATTTGTTTGCCCTACGCACCATGGGCTTCCGTGGAGAAGCGTTGGCTTCCATTGCTGCGGTAGCTGAAGTGGAGTTGAAAACACGCCCAGCCAGCGAGGAACTGGGGACGCGACTGTTGATTGCCGGCTCTAAAGTCGAGGGCCAGGAAGCCGTTTCCTGCCCTAAGGGAAGCAATTTTTTTCCATCAAGAACCTATTCTTCAATATTCCTGCCCGGCGTAATTCCTGAAAGCCAACTCTACGGAGTTGAGCAATATCCTTACGGAATTCGAGCGTATAGCGCTGGTGCATCCTGAGGTAGCCTTCTATCTGTATAGTAATGATACGGAATTGTTCAATCTTCCGGTAATGCCTTTGCGGCAACGCATCATGGCAGTTTTCGGAAAGAAACTGAATCAGCAGTTGCTGTCCGTAGACGTCAATACGACGATGATAAAGATTTCCGGTTTTGTTGCCAAGCCGGAAACCTCGCGCAAGAAAGGAGCGCACCAATACTTTTTTGTGAACGGGCGTTATATGCGTCACCCCTATTTCCACAAAGCGGTGATGGACGCTTATGAGCAGCTGATTCCTGCCGGTGAGCAAATCTCCTACTTTATTTATTTCGAGGTAGACCCTGCCAATATCGATGTGAACATCCATCCGACGAAGACGGAGATTAAGTTCGAGAATGAGCAGGCTATCTGGCAGATTCTGTCGGCTGCGGTCAAGGAATCCTTAGGCAAGTTTAGCGCTATACCTACTATCGATTTTGATACCGAGGACATGCCGGATATTCCTGCATTCGAGCAGGCTCGTCCGATAGAGCCTCCGAAGGTACACTATAACACGGATTTCAATCCCTTCAAGACGTCTTCCGCTTCTTCCTATGGAGGCGGTGGCAATTATTCGCGCCCCAAAGTGGAGTGGGAGGGGCTTTATTCCGGTTTGGAAAAAGCCAGCAGGATGAACGAGCCGATGGAGGAAGAGCCTTTTGTAGAGGATACGGTTACCGGTACGGCTCCAAGAGAGGAGGAGAGGGTTCCTTATTTCCAGGAAACGGTTCCTTCCGGGGCAAGCGCCTCTTTCTATGGCAATGAGGCAACGGTAGAGAAAGGAGCGCAACACTTCCAGTTCAAGGGGCGTTTTATTCTGACTTCCGTTAAATCGGGTCTGATGCTGATAGACCAGCACCGGGCGCATGTCCGGGTATTGTTCGACCGCTATATGAGCCAGATTCGACAGAAACAAGGCGTATCCCAGGGGGTATTGTTTCCGGAGATTATCCAGTTGTCGGCTTCGGAAGCTGCCGTACTGGAAAGTATATTGGAAGATTTGTCGGCAGTAGGCTTCGATTTGAGCCCGCTGGGTGGCGGCAGCTATGCCATCAACGGCATACCTTCGGGCATAGAGGGGTTGAACCCGGTAGAATTGGTCCGGAATATGGTACATACTGCTATGGAAAAAGGGAATGACGTTAAGGAAGAGGTGCAGACAATTCTTGCATCGACCTTGGCACGTGCTGCGGCCATCGTCTATGGACAAGTGCTGAGCAACGAGGAAATGTCCAATCTCGTGGACAATCTGTTTGCATGCCCATCCCCGAATTATACTCCGGACGGAAAGACGGTGCTGGCGACCATTAAAGAAGACGACATAGAAAAGCTTTTCTTCCAAATAAGGAAGAGTACTTTCTTTTGTCATCAAGGCAAAAAAAGTACAAATATTCAGAACCTTTTAGTTCTGTTGGCGTTAATTAGACAGTTTGAATGATAAAGAGTTTAATTAACCACTTAACTATTTTAAGGTATATGAAAAAGATTCTAATGTTACTGGCTTTAGCTGGTGTGTCTTCTGTTGCCATGGCGCAGCAAAAGACTGAAGTTGTGGAAGAATTTGGTGTTATCCAGGTTCAGGATAAATATCAGGTAATCACTAATCCGTTCTGGAGTAATTGGTTTTTCTCTATAGGCGGTGGTGCCGAAGCAACTTTTGGAGATAATGATAAGGCAGGAAGTTTTGGCAAGCGTATCAGTCCGACGCTGAATTTTGCCATCGGCAAATGGTTCACCCCGGGACTGGGAGTACGTCTGCAATATAGCGGCCTTCAGGCAAGAGGATATACGTATGATGCAGGTGCTGACTACGTGAAAGGCACTCAGATGGATGACGGCTACTACAAACAGCGTTTCGACTATATGAATCTGCACGGAGATGTGATGTTCAATCTGAATGCGCTGTTTGGAGGATACAACCAGCACCGTGTGTATGAAATCATTCCTTATGTAGGTGCTGGCTTCACTCACAACTACACAAAGCCTCACCGCGAAGCTCTGTCTGTAAACGCGGGTATCATCAATCGCTTCCGTATTTCCAATGCGATAGATATTAACCTGGAGCTGAGCGCAATGGGCGTTGAAGATAAGTTCGATGGCGAAGTTGGCGGCGATCATGGATATGATGGCGTGCTGAGTGCAACGGTAGGGTTGACATACCGTTTCCCCGCCCGTGGATTCCGTCGCCCGATGCCTCAGTTGATTTCTCAGGTAGAGCTGGCTGCCATGCAGGCACAGCTTGCAGAGATGGGAGCTGCCAACCAGCAGCTGCAGAATGCATTTGGTGGCTGCACAGAACCAGCCGGTGGCCGAAGTTACGGAAACCGAAGTGATTGTTCCCGATCCGGATATAGCACCGCGTACCGTATTCTTCAATATCGGTTCTGCCGAAGTCTCTCCACGTGAAGCAATGAACTTGTCTTATCTGGCAGACCAGATGAAACAGTTCCCGAACGCCACTTACACTGTAAACGGATATGCAGACTCTGCAACCGGTACGCCGGCATTCAACAAAGAGTTGAGTTTGAAGCGTGCACAAGCCGTGGTCGATGTATTGGTAAACAATACGGAATTCCTGCTGACCGCCTGAAGGTGGATGCCGGTGGTGGTGTCGATAAGTTCGGACAGCCGATTCTGAACCGTGTGGTATTGGTGAAATCTGCCAATTAGAAAGCTACGAGCTACAAGCTACAAGGAGTTACGAGTTATAGAAATGAGAAGGGGCATGCGTTATTATGACGCATGCCCCTCATTTTTTGTAACCAGTAACTTGTAACAGGTAGCTCCTTGTAACTCGTAACTTCTGTAACTCGTATCTCCTATCCCTTATTCTCCGCCGAATTTCTTTACTTGCTCTGCAATCAGTTCCGCATCATCAAAGTAGTTTATCTTCATAGCCTTGCGTACATCGTCCAAGGTTGCGGCAGCGGTTTCCCTGGCAGTTTCGCAACCTTTCTTCA
>OIFH01000182.1_pt1 | contig 9802 bp, 9 predicted proteins | sample 1581951 | NCBI WGS metagenome assembly OIFH01 (sample SAMN04414075, study PRJEB24778) | human gut metagenome | material: faecal | host: Homo sapiens | reverse complement strand
CTTTGCACTACCCAACTGGTTTCCGCATACGGATTGAGATTTCGTGGCGCAGCCAGCCCTATCGACGAAAGGACATCCTATGATGTGTTTGCCCACAGTTGTCCCTCTTTCAAAGACTACTTTGACTTGGAGTTCAACATGGCTCTGTATTCTACCGAGAGTGTCGGCTATGTATTGCGGGTTAAGGGAGCTGACGAAGGACAGATTTTCAATCTTTTCTTTGATTTTCGTGGCGATGACATCTTGTTCCGTCTGAACCAGGAGGGGAAGTGTGTGTTGATAGCCTTGCCTGTCAGTAAGGCGGAGGCGATGAAATCCCATTGGTTCAAGGTGAAGATAGCTTTCAACCTGAAGCAGGATGAGATTACTCTCAAAATTCACGATCAAGAAAAGGTATGTAAGGGGGTGTTGCTCTCTGATGAGTTCAGTCCGAAAATCGTGTTCGGTAAGAGCGACCACATCATTGACGTTCCGGAGATAGCTGTTGACAAGCTGGTTGTGAATGCCGAGCATACTTACACATTTCCCTTGGATGAGGCGGACGGAGAATCTGTCTGTAACCAAGAGGGTACTCTTTATGGAAAAGTGGAGAACCCGATATGGCTGATTAACGAGGCCTATCACTGGAGGAAAGAGGGTGGCTTTGCGTCGGCTTCGGAAGCTGGTTCTTGCTACAATGCCGACAGAAACGAGATTTATTATTTCAACCGTGATTCGTTGTTCGTCTACAATATGGAGACGGGAAGCACTTCTGCCAAGCTTTTGCCGAACGGTGTCCTGTGAAGCTGTTTCTTGCCGGCAGTTTCTTCGATAGTGGCAGTGAAAGGCTCTATGCCTACGAGGTGTATACTGAGAATGGAGATTCAGAGCCTATGATAGCGAGTTTGGACTTGCATACGTTGGGCTGGAGGGTGGAGAGTTACAGTCGGCTGAGTATGCAATTGCATCATCACTGTTCCTATTATGATGCAGTTCGCAAACGTTACACCATTTTCGGCGGTTTCGGCAATATGTACTACAGCAATAAATTCTATATGTTCAATGCAGAGGAGGAACGTTGGAATACGCTGGGTTCTCTGTCCGGCGATTTTCTTTGTCCGCGCTATTTCTCTTCGGCCGGTTATCTGGACAGTAATCATTCTGTCTACATTTTCGGGGGCATGGGCAATGAGTCGGGCGACCAGGTGATAGGTCGTCGTTATTTTCACGATTTTTATAAGGTGGATTTGCAAGAAATGCGTGTGCAGAAGCTTTGGGACATTTCAGAAGGACAGCCTAATATGGTTCCGGCGCAGGATATGGTTATACTGAATGACTCTTGTTTCTATGTCTTGCGTTATCCCGAGAGTGTCTCCAACTCGTTTTTGCATCTTTACCGTTTTTCTGTAGAAGATGGCAGTTGTCATATATTGGGTGATTCCATTCCCATTTACTCCGACAAAATCACGACGAACGCTCGTCTTTATTACAACGAGCGTCAAAGCAGGCTTTTTGTGACCGTGCAGGAAACAAGCGACGACGTGTCTTCCAAATTTTCTGTCTACTCACTGTTGTTTCCACCGGTTTCTCTTGAAAAATATACAGCAAATAACGGTGGAGGAAATGCTTCACATGTGTGGCTGGTACTGGTAGCCGCGGTTGTGGCTGTAGCTGGCGGAAGCGTGTGGATAGTGTACAAGCGGCATCGAAACTCCGGCAAGGGCGAGGATGGCAAAGCTGTGCGACAGGACAAGGAACAACTTCCTGAAGCCTCTGATGTAAAGGTGGAGAAGATGGCAGTGGATACGGGAACTGTCAATTCGATGTATTTATTCGGTGATTTCTCCGTTTTCGACCGGAACGGACGCAATATCTCCTATATGTTTTCCTTGCGTATCAAGCAGATATTCTGTCTCATTTTGCGTTATAGCGATGCCGACGGAATTTCTTCCAAGCAACTGAGCGATTTGATATGGCCCGACAAGCCAAAGGACAAAGTGAAAAACTCGCGTGGAGTAGCCATCAATCACCTGCGCAAAATTCTAAAAGAATTGGATGGCATAGAACTGGTTTACGAAAAAGGATGTTTCCGTTTCACGCTGTCCTCCGATTTTTATTGCGACTATTTGCGTTTTATGGCGATAGTTGCCGAAAACCGGATAGAGGAGTGCCGACAAGAGTTCTTGTATATCGTAGGGCGTGGCAAGTTTGTCGGCTTTATGGACGGTCCGTTGTTCGACGGTTTTAAGCAAGATGTGGAGTGCCTCTTGGAAGTGCTTGTCTTGCAGTTGATGAAGGAGGCTTTCGAGGCGCAGGATTATGCGGAAACTGTGAGTTTGGCCGAAGCGGAATTCAATATCGACCCGGTGAACGAGACAGCCTTGTCTTGTTGCCTCAAGTCGCTTTTCATACTCAAGCATGAGAATGCCGCTATTGGCACTTACCAGAAATTTGTGGCAGAATACAAAAAATATACGGGGGAAGATTATCCTCATCCTTTCAGTCTTTACTGGAGTTAGTTCCCCGGCACGTTGCATCCGGTGCTTTCAGTCTTCTCTCTTTTTATTCTTCGGTCTGCCTCTTTCAGCTTGTCCGATGGCTCTTGTTATGTCTGATAAATGTTTACAAATCAAAAAGCTTTTGACTTCAGTCGCATATTCAGGATACCTCAGTCTTATACTTAGGTACCCTCAGTCGTATACTTAGGGTATCTTAGTCGTATACTGAGATAACACTATTATAAAGCCTCTGATAATTAGCGTTTTAAGAATTAAGGTTCCGGCGTTGATAAAAGAGGACAAATGGACTGTTGGAAATGGGGGGTTAGTAGAACCGTGCGATAATTGTTTGATTCACGTTTCCCCTTTCGATACTTGAAGAGTCAAGTGCAGTCTGTCCTTTCTTTTATGGGTTAAAATAGCTCGGATTAATGTTTTTTTTGTCCCATTATACGCAAATTAACCCTAAAATTAACCCATGCAAAATCAAATTTGTGGTCGAGGGGGCGGTTTACAATGCCCTGAGGCTGATGTGGGCGATTGGCATCGGCTCCTTTGTTATATTAACTTCTAATAATAATTAAACTATGAAACAGGCAAAAAAGCTAAAAGTCTTCGGACTGATGACCATGCTTATAAGTATGGTGTTCATGGTAAGCTCCTGCTCGGATGATGACACGGGCGGAGGGGCTTTATCTTATGGAAAAGTGACGGGTGTCGTCACAGACGATTTATCTTCTCCCCTTGAAGGGGTAACGGTCTTGGTCGATGGTTCCGGTATAACGGCTACACCGGACGGTCCTCAAGCCACGACAAATTCACAGGGTGTATATACACTCGAAAACATTTCAATAGGTACACATATAATTACATTTACGAAAGCCGATTACCAGACGGTAAGCGTTACCGTTGTGGCAGGAAAATTCAACGAAGAACAAGTAGCCGAAGTCAGCCCTAAGATGGAGTATGCAGCTGCAAAAATCAAAGGAAAAGTGACCGATGCAGGAAAGGGAAGTGCTCCGTTGGAAGGGGTGACAGTCAGCATCAGCTCTACACAGACTACCACCACCGGAAGCGACGGTACGTTTGAAATTGGCAATTTGCCGCTGGCGGACTATACCGTTACATTTACGAAAGATGGTTATGCTTCTATCGTGAAGAAAGTGGTTATGGCCGACTTTGTGGATGGCATTGCTACTACAGACGTGCGTATGGGGGGAACGGAAATCCTGCGCGGACTGACCATCGACGACTTGAAAGCTGCCGAAAAATGGTATTATAACGAATACCGCGGTGGACGAAACGCCGAAAGCTATCCCCATTGGGACTGGGCTTGCAATTACATGTGTACGATGGATTTCCGTGGCGACTGGGAAGAGCAGAACGAAGGTACCACTCTCCGCATTCGCAACAGTGAAGACGACCGCAAGAACCCCGCCGACTTGGAGATGTTCGATTCCTTTGTATTCGGAAGCAAGCTGATTACAGAAGACAACTACATGATGACCCTCCAGATTCGTACGCACAGTGCCGACGAAGCTGCTCCGGCATACTATGCGTGCAGTGGTAGACCTGACTGCTGCCGATCCGAAGGCTGAGATGGTGGGCGCGCAGAACCTATGCCTCGGAAAATTACACTTCTGTTCCGGTAGACTTGAGCAAATACATCGGTAAGGAAGTAATCATTGCCATCGGTACATTCCGCGCCCAGACAGGCGACTACTGGAAGCAATTGGTGTTGCGTCGCATCGCTTTTGCCAAGGAAGTTGTTGAAGGATGGGGATGGTTGCCGGGAACAGCAGTCGAAGAACTGGACGGCTGGAAGATGACTCAGGAAATGGTACGTTCTACCATGCCGCAAGTGAAGTCGCAGTTCACGGGTATGAGCCCCATCGGAGGAAGCCGCGATAACTATGTGGACGCTTATCGTGCATGGCGCGAGGTAGACCACGTTTGTGCCGAGTGGTCGTATATGCCGCTCAGCAAAGACCCTGAGGTATTCCCTTCCGAAGGTTATCTGATAAAGACACGTGGTGGAAACAATGTGAGCACAACCGTGCCCGAATCCTATTTCTATGCCAAGTTCTCCATTGCATCCGGACGCAACAAGATGACATTGAGACCCGCAATTTCAGCGGAACGAATGCCACCTTCTTCAAGGTGACAGCCATCCGCATGGATGGAACTCTCATGCACTTGGCACCTGCCTCCAATACGGCCCAGTTTGCCGAGGCTGCCGCCGACGGTTGCTGGAAGTTTATCCATGAGGCAGGAGGAAAGGGAGATCCGGAAGGATATGCCGATTTTGTTTACGATTTGTCTCAGTTCAACGGAGAAGACGTGATGTTGACTATCGGTATCTTCAAAGGAGAAGAGAACGGCGACGAGAACAAGCTGGTGCTGCGTAGCATAACAATGGAATGACAAACTACTGATTTTAATTATTCTTGAAGCTTTCCCCTTACTTCTTTCTGCATCTTATGGAAGAAGGAGGAGGGGGAAGGCTGAAGAAACTAATAGTATGATATGAACAGAATGAAAAATTTATTTACTTTACTGACTTTGCTTTTATGGACGTTAGTGGCTTGCAGCAACGACTCTGCTGCTGATGAAAAGCCGGGCAGCGGGGGGACGGATATTCCTGCGGGTAATCTGCCGATGCAGAACGTGGCGCGTGCCATAGAGCTGATTGACAATGCCGTGGAGTGCTATTTCACGGGTACGGGCATGGCTATGTCACGTTATTACAATCCTTATACAGGCAATCGTTCCAGCGAGTTGGGCAGTGTGTGGATGTACACCAGTTCCATTGAGGCTGTAAACGCTGCGATGAAAGCCATGAAGACCGGGCAGGCAAAGGGTGAAACGGCTCTTTATGATTCTCACTTTAACCGTTACAAGGAACTCTTGACCCAACTTTATGATAATTTGGAGTATTATGCAGGTACTTTTACGCTGACCTCTTATACGCAGACCAAGCAGTGGACGGTATACGGCGTAAACCGTGGAAACGACAAAGGAGCTGCCCAGGTAGAAGGCATCCTCAATGTTTACGATGACCAGATGTGGCTGGTACGTGAATTATTGGAATCCTATCATATCACTGGTGAGCAACGTTATCTGGAAAAGGCGGAATACCTGATGGAATACGTGCTCGACGGTTGGGATTGCACTCTTGATGAACAAGGCAATCCGTTGGGAGGCATCACATGGGGCCCCGGGTATCTCACCAAGCACTCTTGTAGCAACGGTCCCATTGTCAGCCCGTTGGTGTGGCTTCATGAAATTTACAAAGGCAAGTCAGACGAAGTGACCTACGGTTATGTGGCTGCCGATAACAGCCGCAAGCTGCGCACGGAGAAAAAGTCCGACTATTATCTGGGTTTTGCCAAAGCCGTTTATGATTGGCAAAAGAAGTATTTGCTGAGACCCGATGGAGTGTACGACGACATGATGGGCGGTTATGATTCGCCGGACATAAAATATGTCACCATTGATGGCGAACGCTATCGGACGGGTTCCAAATTGCGCGATCGCGTAGGTCCGGCCATCACTTACAACAGCGGTACGATGCTTTCCGGTGCTGCCGACCTTCTCAGAGCTACGGGCGATGCTGCCTATCGGACGGACTTGGCTGAATTGACTGATAATAGCTTTGCTTACTTTGCCAAACCTGATGCCACAAAACCAGGTTGCTATACATTTGACATCAGTGGATTCTGCAATTGGTTCAACGGTGTGCTGATGCGCGGATATGTGGATGCTTATTCAGCCCACACTGTTGCTGCAAGCTGTATCGAGGCTTTCCAGAACAATCTGGATTATGCCTACGAAAATTATCAATACAAGCATATGCTTCCCACTAACCTGCTGGTGGGCTGGAATAAAGCCGAAAGGACCAAGAACAATGTGGAAGGCATGTTCACTTTTGCTTTTGCAGCCGAGTATGCAGTGTTGGCGAATTATGAATGGAGCAAAAAATAATTTTAAAAATAATGGACTATGAAGAATTTTAGCAAGATGCGACAAGGATTATCCTGCATGGTTATGGCGTTACTTCTGATGCTGATTCCGGCAGATATTTTCGCACAAAACTCTATTTCCGTTTCGGGAATAGTTATGGACGATACCAACGAGCCGGTCATTGGCGCTGCCGTCATGGTGAAAGGTACTACCACCGGTGTCATTACCGACATTGACGGACGCTACACCATCAGTGCTCCCGCGAACGGTATCCTCAGCTTCTCTTATGTGGGATTGAAAGACAAGGAAGAGAAAGTGAACGGACGTACCACTATCAATATCATCATGGAAACCGAATTCCAAGATGATAGACGAAGTGGTGGTGATAGGTTACGGAACACAGCGTCGCGGATCGGTGACGGGTGCCGTTTCTGCCGTAAAAGGTCAGGATATGATAAAGACCAAGAACGAAAATCCGCAGAACATGCTGACGGGACGTATTCCCGGTTTGCGTGTATGGCAGAAGAGCTCTGAACCCGGAACTTTCAACAACAGTTTCGATGTTCGCGGTATGGGTGCTCCATTGATTATCATCGATGGAATTCCCCGGAGCACGGAAGAATTCCAGCGTTTGAATGCAATGGATATTGATGACATTTCTGTGTTGAAAGATGCTTCAGCCGCTATTTATGGTGTACGTGCCGCCAACGGTGTAGTGCTGGTGACTACTAAAAAAGGAGGAGCAGGAAAAACGGAATTCTCTTACAACGGTTCCTACACTTTCCAACAGCCTTCACGTATGCCTGAACTGTGTGATCCTTATGAATCTATGACACTGTTCAACGAAATGTCGATGAATAACATCAACGGCGGTTCATGGGTTTTCAGCGAAGAGAGTTTCGAAGCATTCCGCAACGGCACGCGCCGTACAACGGATTGGAACGACCTGATTATCTCTAACGTGGCTCCGCAAACGCAACACGACATCAGTATTTCCGGTGGTACCGAGAAGACGAAGTTCTACATCAGCATGGGCTACTTCTATCAGGAAGGTATCTTCCGCTCAGGAGACTTGAACTACAACAAGTTCAACCTGCGCTCTAACATTTCGACTGAAATTGCTAAAGGTATAAAGTTCGAACTCGGCGTGAGCGGTATCTCCGACGAACGCAACACGCCTTACACCAGCTCACAAGACATCATCCGTAACTACTGGCGTCAAGGTGTTCTCTATCCGGCATACGCCGATCCCGAGGGAACAATGCTGAACTACAACGGTTTGGATATGGAACAGAACACTGTGGCCATGATGACGGCCGACATTTCCGGTTACAAGAAGTACAAACAGAAATATTTCCAGTCCTCGGCTACTCTGACGGCAGACTTCGGCGAATACACTCCGGTATTGGAAGGGGTTGACTGCCAAAGCCATGTTCAGTTACGACTACCGTGCCGACAACAACGAGGCTTTCCGTAAAGAGTACTACCAGTATGCTTATGACGAACAGACCGGTACCTACAAGCAGAAAGTCTATAACGAAAGTCGCCCAGCAACATGCGCCGCGAGTTTTATGACAAGTCGCAGATGTTGGGACAATTCACAGTGAACTACGACCGCACCTTTAACGATGTTCACCACGTGGGTGGTGTTATTGGTTGGGAGGTGCAGAAACGCAACGGCGACAACTTCTACGCTGTCCGCGACCTAGCATTCTCCATGCCTTACCTGCTGGCAGGTGTGACCGAGGCCAGATTGGTGCCATGCAGACCGGTAATAACGACCTTTATGAACAGGCCAACGAAGCTTGATAGGCCGTATCAATTACTCGTTTGCCGACCGCTACCTGCTGGAAGCACAGTTCCGTTACGACGGTTCCAGCAAGTTTGCCAAGGGACACCAATGGGGCTTCTTCCCCTCCGTATCGGCTGGATGGAGAATCTCCGAAGAACCTTTCTTCAAGAGTATCGATGTTCTGAAGTTTGTCAATCAGTTGAAGTTGCGTGCCAGCTACGGTGTACTTGGTGATGACGGCGACCTGAATTATGACTGGGCTATGGGGTACACCTATCCTTCGACTAGCGGCAACATGGCCAACGGCGACTACAACGGTTTATTCGCCGGGCTACATTTTCGGCGGCAAGTTTATCAGTGCAGCCAGTCCTATGGCATTGCCTAACGAGAACATCACTTGGTTCAAATCGAAGACATTCGACATCGGTTTCGACTTTGAAGGATGGGACGGTCTGCTGGGTGTTTCGTTCGACTACTTCAACCGTTTGCGTACCGGCCGTTTCGCTCGCCGTACCGGTGCCCTGCCTACCGTGGTAGGTGCCACTGCTCCGCGTGAAAACCTGGACAGCGACCGCCAATTCGGTATGGAATTGGAGCTGACCCACCGTAATAAGATTGGTGAAGTAGGCTATAACCTGAAGGGTATTGCTACCGTTACCCGTCAGAAATACCTGACTGCTTCGGAAAAAGGACCTTGGGCCAACTCGTATGATCGCTGGCGCAACGACAACCTGACGAACCGTTATCAAGGGGTACAGTTTGGTTATACTTCTGCCGGTCGTTACACCAGTTGGAACGATATTTGGAATTACTACGGCTTCAAGGAACGCGACGTCCTGCCGGGTGATTATAAGTATGAAGACTGGAATGGTGACGGCGAGATTAACGGTCAGGACGAACATCCGTTTGCCTTTGACCAGACTCCGTGGTTGCAATTCAGCTTGAATGCCGGCCTGCAATGGAAGAACTTCGACTTCAATATGCTGTTGCAAGGTTCTGCACTGGGTTCTATGGAATACAAAGAGCCTCTGCACGAAATTGGGGTAAGAATGGCGGTGGTGGCATTGACACAGTTCCTCGACCGCTGGCATCCTGTAGACCCGAAAGCCGATCCCTATGATCCTTCTACAGTCTGGACTTCCGGTCACTATGCTTACACAGGCCGTTGGGCAAAAAATAATTCTGCTTTCAACCGCGTAAGCACTGCTTACCTCCGTCTGAAGAGCATCGAGTTGGGCTATACCTTCCCAAAACTGAAGCAGATTCCCAATGCCAGCCTGCGTGTTTATGCCAATGCTTACAACCTGTTGACTTTCACTGGCGTGAAGTTCGTTGACCCTGAGCATCCCGATGACGATCTGGGCCGTATGTATCCGTTGAACAAGACCTATACACTGGGAGTTTCCCTCTCTTTCTAAGTAATCAATGATATAAACCTAAAAAATAGTAAATATGAAACATAAACTGATATCCGCGATGTTGTGCATGACTCTCGCCACTTCATGTGTCGATATGGATATTGCTCCCAAAAATATCGTGACTTCCGAGTCGTTGCTTTCCAACGAATCGG
>OIFH01000180.1_pt1 | contig 9855 bp, 12 predicted proteins | sample 1581951 | NCBI WGS metagenome assembly OIFH01 (sample SAMN04414075, study PRJEB24778) | human gut metagenome | material: faecal | host: Homo sapiens | reverse complement strand
CATGTTTCGGGAGTAGCCGCACTGGGACTTTCTTATGCTGCCAAATTGCATCGTCATTTTCGTGCAGATGAATTCCGTAAAATGATATTGGAATCTGCCAAGCCGGTAGAACCATATTTCACGGAAATGAAAGTATATTGGTACACAAATGCTTCATTTGGCCAAATTGCAGCCGGACAGATGGAACCTGCTGCTTATACAGGTAATATGGGTACAGGACTGATTGATGCCTATCAGTTATTGAAAGCTGTTGAGGGCAGAGGTGTCGAGATGACTGTTCCCAATATGTATGTGTCCGTTGGTGGTACAAGTAAGATCAATTACTCCCGTTATTTTAAGAATGGAGAGAATATGACTTTCTCATGTAAAGTTGATGATAGCTCGATAGCTGTTTTTCTCACTGCGGAAGACAACATTACTTTCACCTTGAAAGGATTGAAAGTGGGTTCTACGAAAGCTACCGTTACGGCGACTGACGGTACCAAGCAAGATTTCTTTATTACTGTTCGTAAAAACGATAGTTGGTTGTAAAATGTGATTATGAAACGATACTTTACCGGAGCCATCAAGTATGGACTGTTCTTTTTCTTTCTTCTGTCTTCTGCGCATAGTTTTGTGCAGGAAACAGGAGAGGAGCAAGTCTTGCAGTTTGAATGTACTGCAATCAATATAGGACTTTGTCGGAAGACGATGCGCCGGTAACGTATCATTTTAAATACTGTAATGTAAGTAAAAAAACGGTGCGTATCTCTAAGTTGACTACTTCCTGTGGCTGTACGGTAGCCAAGTGTAATAAAGACTTGGTACAACCGGGGGAACGGGGAGAAATCAATTTGGTTTTTCATCCTAAGGATCAGGCTGGTGATTTGTATCGGGAAGCATTTGTCTATACCGATCTCTCCGGAAAGAAACCGATGATCAGGCTGGTACTTACTGGTAAGGTATCACCTACCAGCGACCAATGGAAGGGATATCCCGTAGCTATTGGGAATACATTGCGACTGAAACGGAAAGAATGGCAGATTAGAGTGCTTTCTCGAGAAGGAATGCAAGTGGAAAGATTCATTTGTGTCAATACAGGAAAGCAACCTTTAAATTTGTCAGCCTTGATGCTGCCGGAATACATTCGTTTTCGAACAGAGCCGAAAGTTATTCTTCCGGAAACGGAAGCCGACATGATTCTTTCTATTGATAGAAGTTTGTTGCCTCAAAAGAATGAAATTACATTTTGTTTGGTCTTGGACGGCATTTCAGTACGCCCTTCTGAACGGACAGTACAAGTGAAATTATTGTTACAATAATAAATAATATAAAATATGTATATGAAAAATATATTCAGAATAATGCTACTACTCACCACGATGCTGTTTGTGTCATGTGGGGATGATGATGAAGTAAAGCTTCCTGATACTAAGGATGTAAATTATGCGAATATCGCAGGAAGCTGGCGATTGAGTGAATGGAATGGAGAAAACCTGGAAGGTGACACACGTTACTATTATATAACGTTTGATCGGAAGGAAAAAGACGGAAAACGTTCTTACACTATTTATACGAATCTCAACAGTGCTACATCTGAGCAAATTCCCGGTTCTTTTCTTTTGAGTAAAGAAGATGATTACGGAGATATTATTAGCGGTACTTACTATTATCAGCTTGATACGGATGATGAATGGGAATATTCATACATTGTTTCGGGGTTGACTGATACTTCGATGATATGGACTGCCAAAGAAGATATGGGAGAAATGAAAGTTTATACTCGTTGTAATGAAGTTCCGGCAGATATCATAGCCGGAACAAGAGCTTCATTCTAGTTGTATTCTGTTTCTTACTTTATTGCCATCAGATTTTCTTGAAAATTGGGGCATCTTTTTATAATAAAACCGTTTAAGCAAATCTTTGTATTTAAACGGTTTTTATTTTTGTATTTATCTTTATTGGTACAAGACCGCACAAATAAAATCAAAGATTTATTTGGAAATAAAATAAAGACTTCTTATCTTTGCATTGGATTTATAATTGTAATGAATACAACTTTGAAAAGAAAGGAAGATAATGAAACCATACGATCGATTATTAGAGCATAATATCAAGCCTTCCATGCAACGCATCGCTATCATGGAATATTTGATGGAGCATCCGATTCATCCGTCGGCTGATGATATTTACACAGCATTGTCTCCTTCAATGCCGACACTTTCAAAGACAACGGTTTATAATACTTTGAAATTGTTTTCCGAACAGGGTGCGGCATTAATGCTTACGATTGACGAAAAGAATACAAATTTTGATGCGGATACTTCTGTACATTCCCATTTCCTTTGTAAACGTTGCGGACATATTTATGATTTGAAATGTCCGGAAGCGATTAAACAAGTGGAAAATCTGGAAATGGATGGTCATCAGGTATCGGAAGTTCATTATTATTATAAAGGTATTTGCAAGAATTGCTTAAGTAAAGATAAAGAAACACGTATTGACTAATTAATTTAAAATTGAGAAGAAAATGAAAAAATTTAGATGTACTGTATGCGGTTACGTATACGAAGGAGATGCAGCTCCCGAAAAGTGCCCATTGTGTAAAGCTCCCGCAAGCAAGTTTGTAGAAGTTGAAGAAGCAACAGCTGACGGCCCGCTGGTATTTGCCGACGAACACGTAATCGGCGTAGCCAAAGGTTGCGACGACGAAATGATTAAGGACCTGAACAACCACTTCATGGGCGAATGTACAGAAGTTGGTATGTACTTGGCAATGAGCCGCCAGGCAGACCGTGAAGGCTATCCCGAAGTTGCAGAAGCTTTCAAGCGTTACGCTTGGGAAGAAGCAGAACACGCTTCCAAGTTTGCCGAACTGCTGGGCGACTGCGTATGGGACACCAAGACAAACCTCGAAAAGAGAATGAACGCAGAATCAGGTGCATGCGAAGACAAGAAGCGTATCGCTACCCGTGCCAAAGCATTGAACCTCGACGCTATCCATGACACCGTTCACGAAATGGCTAAGGACGAAGCCCGTCACGGTAAAGGTTTCGAAGGTCTGTACAACCGCTATTTCAAGAAATAATCCTATACTTTTATAGTAATGTGAAGAAAAGGGACTGCTAATGTTAGTAAGTCCCTTTTTTTTATTCCAACTTTTTTTCACTTTACAATGTCACGTTTGTATTTCCCATTCGTCTTATCTGTGTAAATGGAACTCAAAGAATTCAAAATAACCGTTCTTCCACTCCGTGCCAAGCTGTTGAACTATGCACGGAAGTTGACCGACGAACCGGAGGATGCAGAAGATGCCGTCCAGGAGGTACTGCTCAAGCTATGGAACAAAAGGCTTGAACTGGAGCAATACCGGAGCATCGAAGCATTTGCCATGACGTTGACGCACAACATCTGTATAGATATGTGGCGCTGCAAACGCAACGACACCCTATCTCTCGACATTGTGCAGGCGGCATCCCCCACCGGAACACCGGAACGGCTGTTGGAAATCAAAGATGAAATCCACCTGATGCACGAAATCATCGACTCGCTGCCCAATCTTCAACGCACCATCATGCGGATGAAGGACATCGAAGGATACGAAACGGACGAAATCGCCGAAATCACGGGATGCGGACCGGAAGCCATCCGCAGCAATCTGTCAAGAGCCCGGAAGAAAGTGAGAGACGTTTACCTGCGAACCATACAAGAAAGAAAAGAAAGGAGAAATGAGCCATGAAGATAGATGAACTGCTGGATAAATATTTCGAAGGGGAAACTTCCTGCGAAGAAGAGCGTGAACTGCGCCGTTTCTTTACCGAAGAGGAAGTGCCGGAGCACCTGCAAACGTACCGCCCCCTATTCGCTTATCTGAACCGGGAAGCAACTTCAATGGCAGAACCGACAGAGGAAAAATCCGTAACAACAGAATCGGCAAAGGAAGTACCCGCACAGCGGAAGCCTTTCCGTCTCTATCGCACATTCTATGCTGTCAGCGGCATTGCCGCCGGATTGCTCCTGCTTCTCGGGGTAGCTAAGATTATATTTCCGCTTTCCGGTGTTCCCGAAAATTATGTCGTCATCGACGGCCAGCGGTATACAGACGAGAAACTGGTGGAAGCCAAAGCACTAGAAGCCCTGCAGAACGCCAGCTTCACGGATGAAGATTTAAGCAACTTACTGTTTCAACACTAATATAACAAGGTTATGAAAACATCTATACTGATTTGCATACGTAGTCTGTGCCTCTTTTCCCTGCTGATTTGCCTGCCAGCCTTTGTACATGCACAAGAGAGACTGCAAATAGCCGACCTATTCAGCAAGTATGGCGAGCAAAAGGACGTGACCAGGGTAGAACTGAACGGCAGTATCCTGAAATCTTACCGCATGACTACCTACAAGAGCCTTGTGTTCAAGAATGTATCCCCCTATCGCCGGGAAATTCAGCAGGCCATTGTACACGACAAGCAAGATAACGCAAAGAAGGCGCAGGAGGTAATGGAAAGCGGTGTGCTGCGCAGCGCTTATTACCAACTGAAAGAGGTGGAACGCAATGGAAAGAAGCTGAACCGCTACATCATTTTCAAGATAGGAAAAGACTCCATGGGCACTTTGATTTACATAGAGGGTCTGCTCAGTGAAAAGGAAATGATGGATATGCTTTACAAATCGGAATAACACTAAAAACAATATACGATATGAAAACCAGAATTATGATTTTGGCCTGCCTGCTTGCTGTGCCGGCGGCGCATGGCAGCACAACAACAGACTGACCCTGAACAGAAAGCTACAGTACAGACACAAGGCGACTCCATCATCATCCGGAAAGGAAAAGGAGACATGCGCATCAAGGTGTACGAAGAGCAGTTGGAAGACGGAGAAAAGAAAGAAGTACAAATTTATGAAGGAGTCTATCTCGAGAAAGTGGATGCAGACAAGCGCACTTTCCTCGACGCCCTGCCATTCATCCCCAAAAAGAGAAGATACAATGCTTACGAACCGCACTGTTCCGGTCTGTATATTGGCTACAGCCGGCTGGCTAACGACTTCCTTTCCTTCGGAGCAAGCGACAAGATGGGACTCGACTTATCCAAGTCATGGGAATTCGGCTTCAACATCCTCTCCGTATATCACAACTTCAAGAAGAACCCGCATTGGGGAATCAACCTGGGAGTCAGCTGGGGATACCGTTCTTTCAATATCGACGGTAACTATGCCTTGCTGAAGGAAAACGGAACCAGCATCTTCACCGCAGGCAACGAAGACACCAGTTACAATAAAAGCCGTCTGCGCCATTTCTTCTTCCGTGTACCCGTATTGATGGAATGGCAGCAAAGAGTGGGAAGAAACAAAGTGTTCTTCAATGCCGGTCCCGAATTTGAGATACGTCACAGCGTGAAGTCATTCTCACACATCAACGGAGGCAAGAAGAAAACCGTAGGCAAAGGTATGTATGTGCAGCCCGTCGGCATAAACCTGCTGGCACAAGCCGGTTATGGTAATATCGGCATTTACCTGCGCTACTCCACATACGGATTATTCCAGAAAGACAAGGGACCGGAAGTATCTCCCTATTCATTTGGCGTGGCATGGTATCTGTAATCCCTCCCCTATAACACAAGACTCCCCGAAATGTATTTGTACATTCCGGGGAGTTCTTTTATACCCTAAGGTATTGACAATGAAAGGTTATCTGCAATGAAAATTGTTCTTCTAAAAACGCATGCCCAATGTAAATAGCACTTTACTGCGAGTGTTGGTAACTTCCGTTGTTGGCGGTGTTACCAAGCCATTTATATCATTATAAAACGGATAGAAATCAGATTTATAAGTATCGAATTTATAAGCCAAATCCGCATAAAACGAAGAAAAGCGATAACCGATACCTAAAGTGAAAGTATTCATCGATTTGCTATTGGCAAAATCCGTATCTGTATTTATAGAATTGGAAGGCAATGCCTTAATAGCATCCTTTTTATAGGCTGCAGTACTGTAATTGTAACCGGCACGCAGAGAGAAAGCAGGTATCGGCTTGTATTCTGCTCCTAAACGAAGCGTACTTACCCCCTTCATACAGAGGTCAGCCTCACCCGTTTCCCATGCCATCTCGTCACCTTCAGGATATTTTGAACTTCATGCTTGAGTAGTCCTCATATTCATATTCAGCTCCCAAAGCCAGATTATTACCGACTGTATAGCCCAAACTTGCATTAAATACCCACGGGGTTTGCAGCTTAAAATCACGGTCCATATCTCTACCGCCTAATGCAGAATAAGTATCCACAGTGGTACGAGTAAGAGTTTCATCCCCAGCCTCATTCGGTAAAAACAAATCCGAAGTCAGCAACGCTCCCGTAGTATAAGTCAGTTTGTAATAAGTAGGAGTATGCACAGCCAAACCTATACGAAGCGGAGAATCCTCAATCGGCCGGAAGATGGCACCGAATTTGAAGTCGAAACCCGAACCGTGTATACGGTTAAAGCTCTCCAAAGAGTAGCCTTCCTCATAAATCTGCCCGTCGCCCTCCCATTTGTAGGCATACATTTCATCATAGAGAGAATATTTGTTGTAATCCACATCGTAAGCACCCAGAGTAACACCAAAGTAAAAACGGTCATTTATATTGAAGGAGATATTGAAATCATATTGGTCAATACCGCCACGCTCACGCGACAAGAAATAAGCATCCGCTTCGGAAGGAATATAAGGAAGATAAGTATTATAGTCCTCACTTTCTATATCCTCAAGAACAAGTGCACCTTGATACCCCATAGTCCCCAGCCATCCAGCATAATTATGTTGATAAATATCCTTGCGACCATAGTCCAAATAAGCTCCTTGATCCGGGTAATCATATTGAGGACGATGATAGAACGCATAAGCTGCATCCGTAGCCTGCTGCGCCATACTCCGCACTTGAGATACATATTGATTATCTATGCTTCCCATCAACCCCTGCATCGTCATATTCTTATAGAATGACTTTGATTTGTGGTAATTAACGTAAAGTACAATTCACATACCGCAAAGGAGTATGATTGCCTATCTTCGAAGCTATCACAAAACCGGCATTATCAAAACTCCAGCGGTTCTTGTTCGTTTCAAATTTATTACCTACATAATTGCTTTCTGTGCCCGTCATTGAATAGCCAAAGGTAAGCATAGCATCATTGCTACGATAAATACCGATACCGGCAGGATTGGTTCCTATGGTAGAAATATCACCACCCAATGCTCCCATAGCTCCGCCCATTCCGACAAAACGGGCGGTTCCATTCAATTCCTTCTGTGCTATATTCGTTGCATCATATATTGTCTGTGCCCCTGCGCCTACAGCTGTAAACATAGCAAGGGCTATCATGGTTATCTTCTTCATAATTCTTAGTCTTGTTAGATTAAAACATACTTATACTTACCGTCTTCTGGAACCACCGCCGCCACTGGAACGACTGGCACCACCGCCACCACCACTGGAGTAACTGGAACGTGAGCTACTGCCTGAAGAGAAGCTGGAAGAAGAACGGGTGCTACTGGATGAACGTACTGGAGCAGAATATGAACGACTGCTACTACGATTGTTGTCATTGGAGTAGCTGCGTGCCGGTGCGGCGCTTGAACCTCTGTTATAAGTCGATGAAGTCCTGCTACGAGTGGAAGTTCCAACAGAAGAGCGTACACCGGAAGAACGACTGCTACGAACTCCTTCTACGCTACTATTATATGAGCTACTACGCGTACTGCTTGGACGGGTGTAAGTGGAACGGCGGGTAGAAGCCGCACTCGAACGGTTTACACTTGAGCGAGTTGCAGAAGAACTTGAACGAACTGTAGACGAACTTCTTGTACCTACCACCCGACGGGTTGACGTACCGGTACTGCTACGTCTCACTTGACCGGAAGTAGTACTGCTACGACGTACAGTCTGCCCTCCATTTACAGTAGAAGAACGGCGGGAAGTAGAGGACGATACTCTGTTTCCGGCATAAGAAGAACGGCTCGGACCATAAGAACGTCTATTGGTATATGCATTTCCCCAATGGCCACCTCCCCAATGACCACCGCCACCGGGATAATATCCGGGATGATAGTGATGGTGATGATGATGTCCCCACCAGCCACCGCCGTACCAGCCGCCCCAGCCAAAGCTCCAGCTCGGACCGTACCAGCTGTTCCATCCCCAGCCATAGTAAGGATAACCGCCCCAACCATAAGAGTTATAGCGCCAATCCCACCACAAGCGGTTGGTGAATGTAGGGAAAGCATATGCATATAATCCGTCGGTCATACACGTTCCAATCCCAGGAATTCAAGCCATAGACCACATCCCAATAGTAGCGGCTGCTGATGCTGATGGCATAACGGGGATTACGGAAACGGATGATACGGGTAGCATACTCGTAATCATCCTGCGAACCTTCAAATTCACCGTTCACCCATTCGCCGTCCAGGCCGTCATCTTCTTTTTCATTGATGTAAAGGGTATCGTTCTCCATCACGAAATCATTGTCGCGGGAGTCATAACGGCGGTTATATTCGTCCACATCGCGGGTGTTTCCCTTACGGTCTTTTACTACAACAGTAGTGCTTCCCGGCGATGAATAGACAGTGGTCGGTACATTCGACTTTACTACAATCTCTTCTACGGGAGCAGCGACTTTCTTCTCCTGCTTCACCTCTTCTTTTTTCTCTTCCTTATTCTTGGAAGGAGTGTAGTAAAGGTCGTCATCTATACTTTGTGCCACCAGTGTCCATGGGAGGCACAAGGCAAAAAGCGATAAAAAAACAATTCTTTTTCATATTTAGTTTGGTTTATGGATTTTTACGTTTATCTATTTCTTCACGTCACAAAGATAACGCCGGATTTTATCCCATGCAGCAGATTTTCCCCAAAGATTTATAGGGAATTCCCTAAATACCCCGCCTTTTGACGAGGCAAGCGGCAACTTCCGCATAAAAAATGAACAAGTTCATTTTATTCTGCCCTCGGTTTACATTACCTTTGCAGTGTGAAAACAAAGATACGCAGAAATAGATTTGTTCTTTAAAAATCTTCTTCTGCATTTAACAAAACAATCATATTCCGATGAAATATTTAGAATTTACATTCCGCACTGTTCCGTGCACAGAAATAGTCAACGATGTACTTTCCGGAGTCTTGGGTGAAGCTGGCTTTGAAAGTTTTGTTGAGCAGACCGACGGTATCACTGCCTATATACAGAAAGAGCTGTATAACGAATCTCTACTCAAAGAAGCACTTGCAGACTTCCCTCTGCCCGATACACAGATAGAATATAATTTCATAGAAGCCGAAGACAAAGACTGGAACGAGGAATGGGAGAAGAACTTCTTCCAGCCCATCGTTATCGGAGACCGTTGTGTCATTCACAGCACTTTTCACAACGATGTCCCACAAGCAGAATATGACATCGTCATCAATCCGCAAATGGCATTCGGCACAGGGCACCACGAGACAACAAGCCTCATCATAGGCGAACTGCTGGATAGTGACCTGCAAGGCAAAGCATTGCTCGATATGGGTTGTGGGACTTCCATCCTTGCCATACTGGCACGCATGCGTGGAGCCTCCCCTTGTACAGCTATCGACATAGATGAATGGTGTGTGCGCAACTCCCTCGAAAATATAGAATTGAATGGAGTGGACAATATTGCCGTATCCCAAGGCGATGCCTCCTCTCTGGAAAGCAAAGGTCCTTTTGATATGGTTATCGCCAACATCAACCGCAATATCCTCCTGGCAGATATGAAGCACTACATAGCCCGCATGAATCCCGGAGCGGAATTGTTGATGAGCGGTTTCTACATAGATGACATTCCCGTCATCCGCGAAGAAGCCGAACGCAACGGGCTGCACTTTG
>OIFH01000177.1_pt1 | contig 9899 bp, 9 predicted proteins | sample 1581951 | NCBI WGS metagenome assembly OIFH01 (sample SAMN04414075, study PRJEB24778) | human gut metagenome | material: faecal | host: Homo sapiens | reverse complement strand
CGTTTCACATCTACTTCCATAGCCATACCGTTGTCATAGAGGCCTGAGTGATATCTCTCAACTCTTCTAGGCGAGTGATGTTGGCTTTTATCAAAATAATCTGTTCAGCTGTAACCTGTCCTAGGTAGTACATTTGACTAATTTGAAGGATGAGGTCTTCTCTTGCCTTTTCATAAGAAAGGCGATTCATCTCATCCATGGTTTTAGCTATGGACAGAGTGGTGTAGAGTGTTTGGTTATAAAGTGGTATCTGCAGCTGTAATCCGAAGTTGGCGTTGTATTGCAAAGTTTGGGTTACATTATAGGGATTGCCATACGCTGAACCATCGGTAACGGATACGGGTGGATCGATATTGTCGTTATAGTTGGCAAAACCATTGATTTGGGGCAGTAGTTTGGCTCGATTCTCAGAGATGCCGTATTTCCCTTTTTGTATTTCCTTCCGTTTGCTTTGTAAGGACAAATTGTTTTCGATACCTATTTTGAGGCAGTCCTCCAAGGTTAGGGTATCTTGTGCTCTTGTACCTAGTGCAAGCAGACACAGAAAGGAAAATGTGAACAGTTGTCTTTTCATAATAGTCACTTGATATTTGCACACAAAGTTAGTGGCTTAAAATGCAAGAGGACTATCCATATATCAACTGTTTGTATTCATATTTTCCTTTTTACTATAATTTGAAAACAAACCATAGTAAAAAACGAGTATTAAAAACAAAAAAGACCGCCAAGAGTGGAAGCCTCCTAACAGTCTAAATCTTCTTTGTAGCGGGACCCGGGATTGAACGGGGACCTCATGATTATGAATCATGCGCTCTAACCAGCTGAGCTATCCCGCCATCATTTCTCGATTGCGGGTGCAAAGATATAGCTTTTATTTAAATTGCCAAAACTTTTATGGATATTTTCTGCTTTTTCTTTTGCTGATAGGGTGCTGAAGTGGTTTGCAGTACTTTTTATTAAAAGTCTTTGTATAACATTATCAATGAATTAGGGGCGTATGGAAAGGGAGGTATAAATAAATTTGATGATTTATTTTCTGTAATTAGAAAAAAGTATTTATCTTGGCTGGCGCAATAAAAAGCAGAATAGACTATGGAAAGAAAGAAAATACATTTGGAATATCTCTTGAATGCGACTTCTAAAAGTATTCTTTGGGCAGCGATAAGTACCCCTACTGGTTTGGAGGGCTGGTTTGCTGATAGGGTTCAGTCAGACGATAAAACAGTAACCTTTTTTTTGGGGAAAAACAAGAAAAACGTGATGCCGAGATTATTGCCGTGCCGGGCGTATTCATTCATCCGCTTCCGCTGGCTGGACGATGAGAACGAGCGAGAATACTTTGAACTGAAGATGACAACATGAGTTGACCAATGATTTCGTATTGGAGATAACAGACTTTGCCGATATAGACGAGGTGGGTGATTCGCGTGAATTATGGGAATCGCAAGTGGATACTTTGCGAAGAACTTGTGGTTTTTAGTTAACTTTAGATTAAAAAATTTCCCGTACTCCCTTTTTTTGTACTACTTTTGTGCTCTCATTGCATGAAACGAGTAAAATGCTGCGCATAAAAAAGTTAGATATATTTGTTTTGAAGAGCTTTTGCATGCTCTTTATGGGTACTTTCTTCATCTGCCTCTTCATCTTTATGATGCAGTTTTTATGGAGGTATGTGGACGAAATGGTAGGAAAAGGATTGGAGATGACTGTCCTTGCACAGTTTTTCTTTTATTCTGCGCTTTCGTTGGTACCTGCGTCGTTGCCGCTGGCTATTCTGCTGGCTGCCCTTATCACCTTTGGAAATTTCGGAGAACGTTTTGAATTACTTGCCATGAAGGAGCCGGTATTTCTTTATTGAAAATTATGCGGCCCCTGATTATCTTTATTTGTTTCATTTGTTGTGTCTCTTTCTATTTCCAAAATGTCATAGGACCAAAAGCCCAAACAAAATTATGGACTTTGCTTATTTCCATGAAGCAGAAATCTCCCGAAGTGGATATTCCTGAAGGTGTGTTCTACGATGAAATAGATGGTTATAATCTGTATGTGAAGCATAAGAACCGCAAAACTGGTATGCTGTATGACGTACTGATATATAATTTTGAGAAAGGTTTTGAGAATGCTCAAATTATCAAGTCTGATTCGGGACGTCTGGAGATGACGGCTGACAAACAGCATTTATATTTGCATTTATACAGTGGTGAGCAGTTTGAGAATTTGAAATCGCAGAACATGAACCAAAGGAATGTGCCTTACCGGCGTGAGACATTCCGCGAAAAGCATGCAATCATTGAGTTCAATTCGGATTTTAATATGGTGGATGCAGGTATCATGAGTAATCAGTCCAACAGTAAGGATATGAGAATGCTGCAGGCGGATATTGATTCCATGAAATTGCAGAATGACAGTGTGGGACGTGGTTATTATAAAGAAGCTATGGCAGGAACTTATAAGGTGACAGCCAGCTTGTCTAAAGAGGATACATTGAAGATTGAAAAGGCCTATTTAGGTGAGTACAATGTAGACAGCCTCTACAATGTGGCTACACTGATGCAGAAACAGAAGGTTATATCCACGGCCGTCAGCCGTGCAGAGAGTGCGGGGAGTGACTGGAGTTTTAAGAGCTTTAATATATCGCAGACTGAAAGCAGCCTTCGACGGCACATGACTTCCTGGCATGAGAAACTGACTCTTTCTCTGGCATGTCTCATCTTCTTCTTTATTGGTGCGCCACTCGGAGGAATTATCCGTAAAGGAGGCTTGGGAATGCCGGTGGTGGTTTCTGTATTGATTTTTATTATCTATTACATCATCAACAATACGGGGTATAAGATGGCCCGTGACGGACAGTGGGTTGTCTGGATGGGTATGTGGACCAGTACTGCTGTCTTGGCTCCATTGGGTGCGTTCTTGACATATAAATCCAACAATGATTCAGTGGTATTGAATGCTGATGCTTATATAAATTGGTTCAAGAAGGTTGTGGGTATTCGCAGTGTACGCCATCTGTTCCGTAAGGAAGTAATCATCCATGATCCTGATTATACACGTATTCCGGAAGAGCTGAAGGCTTTGTCCGTAGACTGTCGTGAATATGCTGATAGAAAGGGGTTGAAACGTGCTCCCAATTACTTTAAATTGTGGATGACTGATAGCCAGGATGAGGCAGTGGAAGATATTAACGAACGTTTGGAAAGTCTGATAGATGAGATGTCGAATACAAGATCCGTTACTTTGTTGACAGCGCTGAACACCTATCCGGTCATCCCCATCCATGCGCATGTCCGTCCGTTCCGCAATTATTGGTTAAACTTGCTCTGCGGTATTGTTTTCCCGATAGGCTTGTTCTTTTATTTCCGTATCTGGGCATTCCGTATCCGTCTGAATAAGGATATGGAGCGGATTATCAAGACAAATGAAGATGTGATTGGAATTATAGAAAGGGATCAGAATAAATAAAAACAAAATAGATTATGGAAAATGTAAAGTTGAATACGATAGAAGAGGCCATTGAAGACTTCAAAGCCGGTAACTTTGTGATTGTTGTGGATGATGAGGACCGTGAGAATGAGGGTGATTTGATAATTGCAGCTGAAAAGATTACACCGGAGAAAGTAAACTTTATGTTGAAGCATGCCCGTGGTGTGCTTTGTGCTCCAATTACAGTTTCGCGTTGCAAGGAACTGGATTTGCCGCATCAGGTATCGGATAATACTTCTGTATTGGGTACTCCCTTCACTGTTACTATTGATAAATTGGAAGGCTGTAGTACCGGGGTTTCTGCGGCAGACCGCGCTGCTACTATCCAGGCGTTGGCCGATCCGGCTTCTACTCCGGCCACTTTCGGGCGTCCTGGCCACATTAATCCATTGTATGCTCAGGAGAAAGGTGTGTTGCGCCGTGCCGGACATACGGAGGCTACTATTGATATGGCACGTTTGGCTGGACTTTATCCGGCGGGAGCCCTTATGGAAATAATGAATGAGGATGGTACAATGGCCCGTTTGCCCGAATTGCGCAGAATGGCAGATGAATTTGGCTTGAAATTGATTTCTATCCGTGACTTGATTGCCTACCGTTTGAAGCAGGAGTCTATTGTAGAAAAAGGAGTGGAAGTGGATATGCCTACAGACCACGGTCATTTCCGTTTGATTCCTTTCCGCCAGAAGTCGAACGGTTTGGAACATGTAGCTTTGTTCAAGGGTACTTGGGAATTGGATGAACCGATTCTGGTGCGTGTACATTCTTCTTGTGCCACTGGTGATATATTCAATTCCAAACGCTGTGATTGTGGCGAGCAGCTGCATAAGGCAATGGAGATGATAGAGAAAGCCGGTAAGGGGGTAGTTGTATATCTGAATCAGGAAGGTCGCGGCATTGGCCTGATGGAAAAAATGAAAGCATATAAATTGCAGGAAGAAGGCATGGATACTGTGGATGCTAATATTTGCCTGGGACATCTGGCAGACGAGCGTGATTATGGTGTGGGTGCCCAGATTCTTCGTGAGATAGGAGTGCACAAAATGCGGCTGATGACCAATAATCCCGTGAACGTGTGGGCTTGGAGGCTTACGGTTTGGAAATAACGGAGAACGTAGCTATTGAGACTACTCCGAATCCATACAACGAGCGTTATCTCCGTACCAAGAAAGAACGTATGGGACATACACTTCATTTCAATAAGTAACTGTCTTTTTGTTTTCTTATATCAAAGAAAATCGCTTATTTTGCAACCGGATTTGCGTAACAATCATTAAATAGTAACAAATGAACCAATTATCAGATCGTTTAAACAGTTTGTCGCCTTCTGCGACACTGGCTATGTCTCAAAAGAGCGCAGAGCTGAAGGCTCAAGGCGTAGACGTAATTAACCTGAGTGTGGGAGAACCGGACTTCAATACTCCCGACCACATTAAAGAGGCTGCGAAAAAGGCGATAGACGATAACTTTTCTCGCTATTCTCCAGTGCCGGGTTATCCTGCCTTACGTAATGCAATTGTAGAGAAGTTGAAGAAGGAAAACGGTCTGGAATATACCGCCGCACAAATTTCTTGCGCCAATGGTGCCAAGCAGTCGGTTTGCAATGCAATCCTGGTATTGGTAAATCCGGGTGACGAAGTAATTGTACCTGCTCCCTATTGGGTCAGTTATCCGGAAATGGTAAAGTTGGCTGGAGGGTACGCCGGTTATCGTACCTGCCGGTATCGACCAGGACTTTAAGATAACACCTGCACAGCTGGAGGCTGCCATCACCCCGAAGACAAAGGCGCTGATTCTTTGCTCTCCCTCTAACCCTACGGGTTCGGTGTACAGCAAGGAGGAGTTGGCAGGCCTGGCCGCAGTATTGGCAAAGTATCCGCAGGTTGTTGTGATTGCCGATGAGATTTACGAACATATCAACTATATCGGCAAGCATCAGAGCATAGCACAATTCCCCGAAATGAAAGAGCGTACGGTCATTGTGAATGGTGTTTCCAAAGCATATGCAATGACTGGTTGGCGTATCGGTTTCATTGCAGGTCCGGAATGGCTTGTGAAGGCTTGCAATAAATTGCAGGGACAGTATACTTCCGGTCCTTGTTCTGTATCTCAGAAGGCTGCTGAGGCTGCTTATACGGGTACACAAGTTCCGGTGGAGGAAATGCGCAAGGCTTTCGAGCGTCGTCGTGATTTGATTGTAAAGTTGGCCAAGGAAGTTCCGGGTTTCGAGGTGAATGTACCGGAAGGTGCTTTCTATCTGTTCCCTAAATGCGATTCATTCTTCGGTAAATCTGCCGGAGAACGTAAAATCAATGATTCAGATGATTTGGCCATGTATTTGTTGGAAGTGGCTCATGTGGCTTGCGTAGGTGGTGCTTCTTTCGGAGCTCCTGAATGCATTCGTATGAGTTATGCAACCAGCGATGAAAATATAGTTGAAGCTATCCGATCGTATAAAAGAAGCACTGGCTAATACTGAAGTGATTCTAACTTCTTCTACAAACTTATTTTAGCAAGACATCTGTTCATGCTGTCACGAGCAGTTCGTTTCATCAAAGCGGACTGTTCGTTTTGTTATGACGAACACTTTGTTTTGTTATGACGAACACTTTGTTTCATTATAGCGAACACTCTGTTCCATACAGTATAAACACTTTGTTTTATATTATACGAACATTTTGTTTTCTACTATATGAACACTTTGTTTTATACTTATGGACACTAGTGTCCACTAAAAATTTTTTTGGTCACTAGTCGGTTAAAAATTAAATAAATTCGATTCACTTGAATCATTTAGCTCTTTGATATTTTTGAAATTCGATTTGTCGAACAAATCTCTAAGATGAGTTTTATCGGTTAGCGAGATGCCGAGTATTTGCAAGGTTTCGTAGATGCTTCGCTCTAACTTCATATCGTGTTGTACTATCGCCACAAGGCAGTAAGTAATTATGGCACAATATATTTGTATGCGTACAGCATTCTCCGAAGTTCCCCAAAACCTCTTTATCTTAAGGTGTTGTTTAATCCATTTGAAAAACAGCTCCACACTCCATCTATTTCGGTATAACCGAGAAATCAGCTCAGCCGAAGCGTCAAGATTGTTCGTCAGGAAAATGTATCGTGTGCCACTTTCGGGGTCTTCAACAATGAGCTTTCTAAGTTCATCGGGGTAATCCTTGGAACTTTTATAAACCGTAAAACATCCGATGACATCAGAAATGACACCTTCAGGCAATCTTCGCTTCCACGTTTTGGGCTTGATGCGTACATTGGTTTTGGCTCGTACAACGAAGAAAGCACCTATGCGGTCTATCGTATACAAGTTGCCAAAATCGTTGTAACCACGGTCAAATATATAATGCGCACCACGTTCATAAGGAATCACAGACATCGCTTTTGTATCGTGAATATTAGCAGGAGTAATATGCACAAATGCAGGAACTTCCGCTTCCACATCGTAGAGCGTATGCATCTTGATTCCGCCTTTATGCTTGCGGAATTTAGCCCACTCGAACACTGACAGACAAAGGTCAATCGTGGTGGAATCAAAAGCATAGACATGACCGTCAAGCTCAAAGATTCTTTCGATTCTACGCTTGCGCGCTTCGGCTATCATGAAGGTTGCATATTCCTGGAAGATGCGATAGTCACGTTGCTCGTTAGCCTTGCTAAGATTGCTTCGTGTTACGGACTTGCCGATTCCCAGATGATAGAGTTTTCCGGTGTGAGCCTCCAGTGACACGATGAGGTCTCTTAAACTCTCACGGTTGGAAAGTTGACCGAACATCATCGTAAGCAACTGATTCCAACAGGTATAGCTTTTAATGTATTTGTTGCCTTCATACTTCTTGACGATACGCAAGAACTTGAACTCATCAAGAAATGTGACTAATTGAGAAAAAACATATTTGTCTTTATTCATAACAGTCTGATTCAGACTGCAAAAGTAATTTCAAATCGTTGCGCACCAAATACCATTACAACAAACTGAATTTCAACAATTTCAAAGAACGACTATGATTTTTTAGTGGACACTAATGTCTTTGAATATAAAACTAAAATATATCTGCATATATGAAATCAATTCTAGAAAATCGTCCGGCGCTGGCTGCGGAAGTTAATAAGGTGGCTGAGGTGGCTGGTTATCTCTGGCAGAAAGGTTGGGCAGAACGTAATGGGGGCAATATTACGGTCAACATCACTGAGTTTGTAGACGATGAAATCAAGGCTATGCCCGCCATTAGTGAGGTGAAATCAATCGGTGCTACTTTACCTTATTTGAAAGACTGCTATTTTTATTGCAAAGGCACCAACAAGCGTATGCGCGATTTGGCCCGTTGGCCGATGGAGAACGGTTCGGTCATCCGCATTTTGGATGACTGTGCCAGCTATGTCATTATAGCCGACCAGTCTGTACAGCCTACATCGGAACTTCCTTCCCATCTTAGTGTACACAACAATCTGATAGCGAAAGGTTCTCCCTATAAAGCTTCGGTGCATACGCATCCTATTGAGCTGGTAGCCATGACTCACAACAAGAAGTTTCTGGAAAAAGATGTAGCTTCGAACCTGCTTTGGAGTATGATACCGGAAACAAAGGCTTTCTGTCCCCGCGGTTTGGGTATCATCCCTTATCAACTTCCCAGTTCGGTAGAATTGGCTGAGGCTACCATCCGCGAACTGGATGACTATGATGTAGTGATGTGGGAGAAACATGGTGTGTTTGCTGTGGATGTGGATGTGATGGCTGCTTTCGACCAGGTGGATGTACTCAATAAATCCGCCCTTATTTATATCGCTGCCAAAAATATGGGTTTTGAACCGGATGGTATGAGCCAGCTTCAAATGAAGGAAATGTCCGTAGCGTTTAATTTGCCCAAATAATTGTTTTAACAGATAGTGTGTAATTATGTATAGAATGATATTGAATGAGACCTCTTATTTCGGTGCCGGCTGTCGCGAAACGATTGCCGTGGAGGCTGCCCGCAGAGGTTTCAAAAAGGCTTTCTTTGTAACGGACAGAGATTTGATCCGTTTCAAGGTGGCTGATAAAGTGATTGAAGTTTTCGAGAAGAACAGTATACCTTATGAGCTCTTCAGTGATGTGAAGGCCAATCCTACCATTACCAATGTACAGAATGGTGTGGCTGCTTTCAAGGCATCCGGTACCGATTTTATCGTGGCTTTGGGTGGCGGCTCTTCCATTGATACGGCAAAAGGTATTGGTATTGTTGTGAATAATCCGGATTTTGCAGATGTGAAGTCTCTGGAAGGTGTGGCGGATACTCGTCAAAAGGCTGTCCCTACTTTTGCTTTACCTACTACGGCGGGAACTGCTGCTGAGGTGACCATCAATTATGTTATCATTGGACGAAGAGGTCAAAAAAAGATGGTTTGTGTAGACCCTAATGATATTCCGGCAGTAGCTATTGTTGACCCGGAGCTGATGTATTCCATGCCGAAAGGATTGACTGCTGCAACCGGTATGGATGCACTGACTCATGCCATAGAAAGCTATATACGCCGGGTGCATGGGCTATGTCGGATATGTTCGAACTGAAAGCCATTGAAATGATTGCTGTCCATTTGAAAGCTGCCGTAGACAATGGCAGCGATCCGGTTGCCCGCGAGGCCATGTCTCAAGCGCAATACATTGCCGGTATGGGGTTCAGCAATGTCGGTCTGGGCATCGTTCATTCCATGGCCCATCCTTTGGGTGCCCATTATGACACTCCGCATGGGGTGGCCAACGCATTGCTTCTTCCTTACGTAATGGAGTATAATGCAGCGTCCCCGGCTGCTCCTAAATATGTCCATATTGCGAAGGCGATGGGAGTCAATACGGAAGGTATGAGCGTGGAAGAAGGTATATGTGCTGCTATTGCTGCTGTCCGGAAATTGTCTTTAAGTATTGGCATTCCACAGCGGTTGCGTGAAATCAATGTTAGGGAAGAGGATTTGCATCAATTGGCTATCGATGCTTTTAATGATGTCTGCACCGGTGGCAATCCGAGACCTACATCTGTGGAAGATATAGAAGCTCTGTATCATAAAGCTTTTTAAGGCAAGCGCTATTTTAGGTTACATGTCTATTCCCGTCCGTGATGAATAATATTCGCTGCGGACGGGATTTTTCATAAATAATCTCTATTTTTGTTCCGGAGCTATTATGGAAGGCACGTGTTATGAACTAAAAATTATAATGATTTAGGAGTAGAGTTTAAGTACCTTATTGTAAATGACATGGACCAGAAATATGGTCTTTGGGTAAATACTGTGGGCTTTCAGTCTATCCAGCCTAATTCTCCTTATCCGTTGAAGGATCATCCTACCGGTTATTTTTTCAATGCGCAGAAGGACGGATTCTGCGCGAGTACCAGTGGTCTATATTACTAAAGGGAGGGGGGGCTCCTCGGAGA
>OIFH01000176.1_pt1 | contig 9900 bp, 7 predicted proteins | sample 1581951 | NCBI WGS metagenome assembly OIFH01 (sample SAMN04414075, study PRJEB24778) | human gut metagenome | material: faecal | host: Homo sapiens | reverse complement strand
GCACGGGCGGGGATGGAGGCCTCTCTCTTCAGGGGCTTCCTCATTAGTGCCCGGATTCTCGTACCAGTCATATAGTATTGCCATATCAATAGGTTTTAGTGCGTTCAACATACTTGTTTCTTCCCTCGGAAGTGTCTTCCTGTAAGTGAACGACTCCGGTCGGCCGAACGAATAACCCGGGTCGTTCGATTGAACGACCTAAGTCAGTCGATTGGACGACCCGGGGCGTTCACTTATAAGAACCGTGCAAAGGTACTGAAAATAAAGGGTTCCGAAGCATAAATAAGTATGTTTGTCGGCAGGAATGATTTTTGAAGAATAAGCGGAGAATGGTTTGCAAAAACGCCCTCGGCAGGCGAGTAAACTTTGGCGAAGAGGCGAGAGGAAAGAAAGGATGATTCCCTTCCTCGAAACCTCCCAATAATCATTTTAATAAAAAATATTTATGAAGAAAAAAACTGATGACTTTGCAGCAACACCGGCTCTTGAAGGAAGCGGGACAACTGATAGCCTTTTCCGAAAGGCTGAAACACGCACAAAAAGAACGACCGACCGAAACTGGAAGGAGCGGGAAGAGCAGCGCCGCCGGAGCGCGAAAGCCGCAAGCACCGTGACTGCACTGAGCGGCGACATCGAGGAGTTCCTCACTTCGCGCTACGACTTTCGCTATAATCTGCTGACGGATGAAACCGAGTTCCGCCCCGCCGGACAACGCTCTGCCGCCTTCACCCCCGTGGGCAAGCGCGAGTTGAACACTTTCTGCATCGAAGCCCATGCCGAAGGTATTCCTTGCTGGGACAAGGACTTGAACCGATACGTCTATTCCACTTACATCCCTGCCTACCATCCCTTCCTGCTCTACATGGACGAACTGGCCCGATTGGGACGGCAAGGACCGGCTGACTGCGCTTGCCTGCCGCGTCTCTTCTCGGCCTCACTGGGTGCGGGGATTCCATACCTGGATGCTGGGACTTGCCTCGCAATGGATGGGCGTGTCCGGACTGCATGCCAACAGCGTGGCTCCCGTTCTCGTCAGCCGCGAGCAGGGACGACGGAAATCCAGCTTTTGTCGCGCCTTGATGCCTGACGTGCTGACGCGTTACTACGCCGACAACCTGAAACTGACCTCGCAGGGACAAGCTGAGAGAATGCTGGCGGAAATGGGGCTGCTCAATATGGACGAGTTCGACAAGTATGCCGACAACAAAATGCCCTTACTGAAAAATCTGATGCAGATGTCGGTGCTCAACATCCGCAAGGCCTATCAGCAGAACTTCAGGCAACTGCCCCGTATCGCCTCGTTCATCGGCACCAGCAACCGGTTCGACCTGCTGACCGACCCCACCGGGAGCCGGCGCTTCCTCTGCATCGAGGTGAAGCACAATATTGACTGCATAGGCATAGAGCACGACCAGATTTTGCCCAACTGAAAGCGGAACTCATTGCCGGGCGGCGCAACTGGTTCACCAAGCCGGAGGAGGAGGAACTGCAATGGCATAACGAGGCTTTCTATCGTGTCAGCCTTGTGGAGGAGGCGGTTCACAGCTTGTTTCGTACCCCGCTTCCGGCAGAGAAGAGCTTCGACCTGACTGCCGCCGACATCTTTGATGAGTTACAAAAAACGCATCCCGCCTTGATGCGTGGCAGCAATCCCATGCCAGTTCGGTTCGGTGCTGCTGCGGGTGGGACTGAAACGCCGGCATACGAAGTACGGCAATGTATATGAGGTGGTGAGAAGGAAGAAAGAAGTTTCACCGGAAAGGGTTGAACGATAGGGAAATAATGCGAAAGGTGAAGGGGTGAAGGAAGAGAAAGCCGGTTTATAGTCTCATTACGGATTGACATAGATTCCTATTAATTCAGGTTGTAGATGCCGATGGGATAAATATTTTCGCTCATAATAACTGTATATTTTATAGATTTCTATAAAAGTAACTTTTTTATAAGAACAAAACAAGCGAAAGTTGCGATTTTCACTACTCCTTGTCGGATAAAAAACTTATCTTTGCGATTGAAACAATCTCTTGTTAATGATATGAAATACACATCATACTCTTATCCTTCAGGCAGGGCGGAAGTGGCTGCATTTGTTGTGACCGGCGGAGTGACGGAATACCATGTGATGATACATGCCACTGACCCGAAACAGACCTATCGTGAACAGATGAATGTCGTGTTGGATGCGTATGCCGCTTTAACTGAAAAAAGAACTGTCCGGAGCGTGGCGGTTTTTAAAAGATACTTCCTGAGTGATGCCGCCAACCAAGCGGAACTGTTGCTTGCCGCTACGGCGGAAGCTCCGATTGCGCGCTGTCTGTGGTGGAACAGCCTCCGCTGGATGGCACCAAGATTGCTTTGTGGGCCTATCTGCAGACCGATGTGCAGACACGAGTGCTGCCGAACGGACTGTATGAAGTGAAACACGGTGCTTACCGCCAGATCTGGATGGGAGGCAGCTTCAATCGTGCCGCCAATTCGGAATACCAGATGCGTCTTTTGCTCAACGACTATGCCATGCAACTGATGGAGGAAGGGTGTACTCTGGCCGACAATTGCCTGCGTACCTGGATATTTGTGCAGAATGTGGATTGCAATTATGCCGGTGTAGTCAAGGCACGCAATGAGATGTTCGTCACCCAGAACCTGACGGAGAACACGCACTATATTGCCAGTACCGGTATCGGTGGGCGTCATGCCGATCCGAAAGCATTGGTGATGCTTGACGCTTTTGCTGTAGCGGGATTAAAGCCCGGACAAATCAAATATCTCTATGCCCGCACACATCTGAACCCCACTTATGAGTATGGAGTCAGTTTCGAACGGGGAACGGCGGTGGATTACGACGACCGTCGGCAAGTACTCATTTCCGGTACGGCGAGTATCAACAACCGTGGGGAAGTGATGTATGCCGGAGATGTACGCCGTCAGACAGAACGGATGTGGGAGAATGTGGAGGCTCTGCTGAAGGAAGCTGACTGCGGCTTGGAGATGTAGGGCATATCATTTGTCTATCTGCGTGATATTGCGGATTATGCTGTAGTGAAAGAGATGTTTTGACAAGCGTTTTCCCGATACGCCGAGAGTGATTACGCTGGCTCCCGTCTGTCGCCCGGGGTGGCTGGTGGAAATGGAGTGTATGGCGGTGAAGAAAATCTCTGATTAAAAATATTATCTTTGGTTAATTGAATATTAGGCTGACAGTTGGTAAAACGCCTACCTTTGTTGAAATTCTAATGTATAAGGATGAAAACACGTATCTTGCTTTTCTGTATCAGTTGCCTTCTTTGGGCAAGTTGTGGAAATTCCGGACAGAATTATGTGATTGAAGGAACGTTGCCGTCGGTGAAATACGACGGGGAATGGATATACCTCGTGCCGATGGAGAATGCGCCGGGGCGGGTGGATTCTGTAAAGATAACCAATGCCTCTTTTTCTTTTTCCGGACAAGGGGAGGAGATGAGGGTGTTGCGTCTGCGCCATCTGCTGCGTATCTACATCCAGGAACTGCTGGTGGTGACGGAGCCGGGAACCATACATGTGAAGGCCGACTCTGTCGGTTCGGTAACGGGCACTCCGCAAAATGATGCCCTTCAGAAATGGAAAGAGGGGAGGGAAAAGAAGCAAGAGGCTTACCATTTTATCCGGACGGGACTACGGAATGCCACCGGAAAAGATTCACTGCATCTGATACGGATACGTGACAGTCTGAGGATGCAGGAGCAGGAAACGAACTTTCTGTTTTTGAAAGAGCAGGGAACAATACGTTGGGGACATTCATGCGGAAGATGGTGCGTGGCTCCTTGACGGAAGAACAACAAAAACTGTTGGATGAAAGCTTGCAGAAGGAAATACATTGAATGGGGAGCGGCAGGAATCGGTGCTTTGGCGTTGTTTCTTTTTTTCTTCCGGATATTGCCCTATCATCTGTTCCATCGGGAGCAGACACAGCTCTTTTTGCTTGCCACCGAACCATTGGCCGGGTATCTGCGGCATCCGGCGGCTCTGGCACGTCTGTCAGGAGATTTCCTCACTCAATTCTTTTATTACGAAGGGGGTGGCCCGACCATAATGGCTGTCGTGCTGTTGCTTTGGGGAGTGGTGGTGTTTCGTTTGTTGGCTCCGTACATGGGACGTGGGCGTGGATTCCTACGGTGTTGGCGGTGGCTTGGGAGGCAGGAAGGCAATGCGGATTGAGTTATCCGCTTTCCGGCACAATCGCTTTAACCGGTATCGGAGGTGTTTTGTTGTTGTGCCGTAGCTGCATGCGACGTTCGTGGAAGTCGGGCTTACCGGTAAGCATATTGGCGGTATTGTCCGGCTATTGGCTGTTTGGCTGTGGCGATTGGTCGTCACGATGGTACAATATGCCCGATTTAGGGCGGGAATATCTTTTGGCGTTGGATTCGGAAATGTATTTCGGCCGTTCGGAAAAAGTACGGAAACTGTTGGTGGAGGGTGAATACCGCTCTCCGTTCACTGCCTATTATTATAATTTGCTGAATGCACAGCAGAACCGGCTTCCCGACCGGCTGATGGATGGTTATCAACCGGCTTCGCAAGGGCTGTTTCTGCCTGTGGCTCCCCATTCTACCTACCTCACTATTTATGCAGCCAATGAAGTCTGGTTTGCGTTGGGAGATATGACGATGGCTGAACATGCCGCCATTCTGGGAATGATTTTTTCTCCGCACCACACCGGGGCAAGAGCTGTCAAGCGTTTGGCGGAAATCAACCTGGTGAACGGTGATGAGGCGGCGGCTATGAAATATCTTCGTCTCCTGCAAAAGACAATGTGTTACCGTGATTGGGCAGAACGACGTATTCCCGGAAAACAGACGGCCGAAGTCTGCCAATGGCTGGAACGGAAGCGGTTGTTGTTGCCTGCAACGGATACTTTGCGTTCTTCTGCCGACATTCCGCTTTCACTTCGTCATCTGTTGCGTAACAATCCTGATAATACGTTGGCATGCGATTACCTTCTCTGCTTTGATTTGCTGAATAAGGATATTGGGGCTTTCGCCGGAGATTATCGGGAGTTTGCTGCAAAGAAGTTTCCTTCCAGATTGTATGCCGAAGGTTTACTTATCTATCTTGCCGGGAAAAAGGCTTCGTTGGATGAAGTGGAAAAATGGAATATACCGCCTCAAGTATTGGATGAATTTGGCGATTATACCCGACTGTACGAGGCGAATGGTGGTAATGGTGCCCCTTTGCAAGACCAAATACGGAAAAACATATTGGTTTTATTTCCACTATGCTACGATGAAAAAGGGGAAGTGATTTATGATGAACATAGATATGAAATATATACAAGTTGTTGTGGGGCTGTTACTGTGCTACTGCCTATATGCTTGCAGTCCCCGTCCGGAGTCTGTACAGCCTGCAGACCGGTTATTGGTGCTCTATCCGGAATATCAGGATGTAACCATTCCCTACAATGTGGCTCCTTTGAATTTCCTTGTGCGGAATGAAGGGGTGGATGCGGTATGCGTGAGTGTAAAGGGAGCATCGGACAGCTTGGAGATAAATGCGCGCGGGAACAAGGCGATATTCCCCTTGAAAGCTTGGCGTGCATTGCTTGAAGCGGAGAAGGAACATACTTTGGAAGTAACTGTTACTGCCCGTACCGACGGCCGCTGGCTGCGCTATCCTTCCTTTGCATGGCAGGTAGTGGCGGACAAGCTTGACGCCTATGTCAGTTACCGTCTGATAGAGCCCGGTTATGAGGTATGGAATACCTTGCAGATACGTGAACGTTGTATTGAGAATTTCGAAGAGCGTATTTTGGCGGATAACAGTCAGACAGACGGCAAGTGCATGAACTGTCATGTGCACGGAGGAAATAGTGGCAACCTTTCGATGTTCCATCTTCGGGGTGAGGGAGGGGGGACTGTCCTGAACCGTGACGGCAAGCTCCGTAAGCTTGCCTTGAAGAATGAACAGATGATATCTGCGGCTGTCTACGGGGATTTCCATCCTGACGGGCGGTATGGTGTGTTCTCGTCTAATGTGATTATTCCCATGTTCCATACGGAAAGTAACCGCCGTCTGGAAGTTTACGATACCGTCTCCGATTTGGCTGTCGCCGATTTTGACGGAAACCGGATGATTCTATCTCCGCTTACGGCGGATTCCACCGTATTGGAAACTTTTCCCACATTCTCTGCCGATGGGAAATGGATATATTACTGCTCAGCTCCGACTGTGCCATTGCCGGACAGCGTACAGCAATTACGCTATTCGCTTTGCCGCATTGCGTTCGATGCCAATCACGGCGCATGGGGTGACCGCGTGGATACCCTTTGGAATGCCCGGCTGGAGAAAGGCTCCGTGTGTCATCCGAAAGCCTCACCGGACGGACGCTACCTGCTTTATACCGTTGCTGATTATGGAACATTCCCCATTTGGCACCGGGAGACGGAATTGCAGCTGATGGATTTGCAGACGGGCGCCATCGACTCCCTGCCAATGGTCAACTCCAGCCGTTCGGACACTTATCACAGTTGGTCGTCAGGCAGCCGTTGGTTTGCCTTTGCCAGCAAGCGGGGTGACGGGCAGTACGGGCGGGTTTATTTTGCCTATCTGGATGCTGAAGGGAAGGCGCATAAGCCTTTTGTGCTACCCCAGTCGGACCCTGAAAAAGACGATTTGACATTGAAATCCTACAATATTCCCGATTTGTCGGCTACTCCCGTTCCTTTTGATGCTTCTTCCATCAAGCGGATAAACCGGCAACTGAAGGCTGAGGAATTCAAATGACAAGACATACAGAGAGTACCAAATTGTAAATAATAAATTGTAAATAGTAAATGTTCTTATTTCTGAAAAAGACTTGGAAGATAGGGTTGTCGATACTTTTTGGCGTAGCGGTGCTTCTCTTTTGGGGAAGCGTATATCCGGCCCATATTTCCTATCAGGAGCAGTTCCAGCTTTTCTTGTTCGATGCCGACTACTGGTGGGAACGGATAGTGGTTCCCGGTGGGTTGGCCGATTATATCGCTGAGTATCTGACGCAGTTCTATTATCACGTGTGGGCGGGAGCTTGTATTCTGGCTTTTTGTACGTGTTGTTGCAACGGTTGGTTTGGAAACTGGCGAAGGAGCAGGGTGCGGCTGATGTGTATTATCCGCTGAGTTTTCTGCCCATCATTGTCTTGTGGCATTTCATGGGTGATGAAAATGCGATGCTGTCATTGGTGGTGGCTCTGCTGTTAGCATTGTCTGCATCCTGCTGGTATGCGGATTTGAAAGGGAAGTGGCAGCGTGTGGCATACATTCTGATAGTCCTTCCGCTGCTTTACTGGACAGCGGGTGCGGCACACTTCATCTTTATGGGCTGGGTGATTGTACGCGAGTTCCGGTTGAATCTTAAAGGTAAGAATTTCTGGGGTGGTGTCGGAGTGTTCTGGGGTGTAGGATTGTGGGGTATCGGTTGTCCGCTATTGGCAAGCATGTGGGTACAATTCCCCATTTACCGTCTGATGGGTGGTATAGGATATTACCGTTTCCCGGCAGTGATTCCCTGGATAGAGATAGGGCTTGCCGTATTACTGGTTGTTCTCCCCTTCCTGCTGTCCGCTTTGCCCGCTTTGAAGAAGAAGCCGGTATTTTATGGAGTTCTGCAAGTGGTGGCGGTAACATTGTTCGGCTATTACTACGTGGCGGCCGGTTGCGATATGGATAAAGAGGAAGCGATGGAGTATGACCAGCTGGTACGTAATAAACAATGGCAGGAGATTATAGAAAAGGCAGAAGAGAAGTCACCGGTTTCACCTTTCGGCGTGACCTGCCTGAATCTTGCTTTGGGAAAGACGGGACAGATGGGCGACCGTATGTTCGAGTTTTACCAGAACGGGACGGAAGGGCTGCTGCCGGAGTTTCAGCGTGATTTTACTTCTCCGTTGCCCACCAGTGAGGCATACTATCATTTGGGTATGGTCAATACGGCACAGCGTTTCACTTTTGAGGCGATGGAGGCCATACCTAACTTCAACAAGAGTGGCCGTTGCTTCAAGCGTCTGGCAGAGACGAACCTGATAAACGGGCAATACGAAGTGGCAGCCAAGTACCTGCGTTTGTTGAGGAAGACAATCTTCTACAGGGATTGGGCAGAGGATGCCATGACCTATCTGTATAATGAGGAAAAAATCAATGCCCACAAGGAGTGGGGTTGGTTAAGGCAGATACGCTATACGGAAGACTTCTTGTTCAGCAGCCAGGAAACGGACATCATGCTGGGGCTGCTTTACCAGCACAACCACCGGAACCGGATGGCATTTGAGTATATGCTGGCCTATGTCCTGCAGCAACGTGATTTGGAACGTTTCATGAAGTACTATCCGCTGGGTAAGCATGCCGGCTACGACCATATTCCCCGCAGCTATCAAGAGGCGTTGATATATGTATGGACACAGACGCACAAGAACTTCCAGGGTATGCCGTGGAGCATTTCGCCCCAAGTGGTGCGGGATGTAACGGAATTTGCGCGGATATATACCTCGCAGCAGAATGCCCGGCAGATGTTGGAGGCGCGTTTCGGCAGTACATACTGGAATTATTTGCTACTAAGAAAGTAAAATGAAAAAGATGAAGAATATAGCTGTTTGCATAATGGCTGCATGGTGGTTTGCCGCTTGCGGCAATCCGGTGACTTCCCCGGAAAGGTGGATGAATGGCCGGATATCTATCCCGACTATATCGGTGTGACTATTCCTGCAACCATTGCTCCTATGAATTTCAATTGTATTGGTGGAGCGTACGAACGTGTGGATGTGACCGTGACCGGAGGAAAGTCCGGAGAGATGCACGTAAATGATAAAATAGTATCATTTCCGCAAGATGCATGGCAAGAGCTTTTGGAGGAGAACAAGGGTGATAGCCTTCTGTTTACGGTATGTATCCGGAAAGACGGCGAGTGGAAACAGTACCGCTCTTTTCCCATGTATGTCAGTCCGTATCCTATAGATTATGGGGTGGTATACCGCAAGCTGGCTCCCGGATATGAAGTTTATAGCAAGATGGGCATTTATGAGCGTGACCTTGCTTCGTTCGAGGAGCGTCCCTTGCTGGAGAATACCATGGTGCCGGGCATGTGCCTGAATTGTCATGCTTTCAACAAAACAAATCCGGACCATCTGAGCCTGCATATCCGTGGAAAGAACGGAGGGACCTTGATGCAGATAGACGGGAAGCGCGAAATGCTGGATACGAAAACGGATTCCACTCTCTCTGCGGGGGTGTACCCTTATTGGCATCCAAACGGCAAATATATTGCCTATTCTGTCAACAATACGCGCCAGTCTTTCCATGCGGTGAAGGATGAGCGTGTGGAAGTGCTCGACTTGGAATCGGATGTACTGGTCTATCATCCCGAGACACATGAATTACTGCTCTCTCCCTTGCTTCAGAAGAAGGAAGTCTTCGAAACCTTTCCAGTATTTTCACCGGACGGACGCAAACTGTATTTCTGTACTGCGGAGGCCAAGCCGATACCGGCGGAATATAAGGAAATACGTTATAGCTTGTGTAGTATAGATTTCAATCCGGAAGACGGGACATTTGGCGAAAAGATAGATACGCTGGTCAATGCGGCAGCTATGAAGAAAAGCATCTCCTTCCCGAGGCCCTCGTACGATGGCGAGTATATCATGTTTACTTTGTCGGATTACGGGAATTTCTCAATTTGGCATAAAGAAGCCGATTTATGGCTGTTGGATTTGAAGGATGGCGGTATGCGTCCCATAAAGGAGGTGAACAGCGATGATACGGAAAGTTTCCATAACTGGAGCAGCAACTCCCGATGGTTTGTGTTCAGTAGCCGCAGGGGAGATGGGCTTTATACCCGTCTGTATCTGGCAAGTATGGATGAGAATGGGGTGGTGGGCAAGCCTTTCCTGCTTCC
>OIFH01000175.1_pt1 | contig 9900 bp, 8 predicted proteins | sample 1581951 | NCBI WGS metagenome assembly OIFH01 (sample SAMN04414075, study PRJEB24778) | human gut metagenome | material: faecal | host: Homo sapiens | reverse complement strand
GTAACTCCAATAAGAAATAGTGATGGCTCCACCTCTTATAAAGTAGACCGCCCTGCTGCTCCTTACCTAAAATGGGAACGTAACGACCAGTTCAATGCAGGTGTTGATTTTGGTATACTCAACGGTCGCATACGCTTGACTGCCGATTGGTATAGCAAATTATCCAAAGATATTTTGTTGGATCTGGCACAACCAACACACATGGGATTTCCCTCATTGTTGATGAACTCTGGCGAAATCAAGAATACTGGTATAGAGTTCACAATCAGTGCAGACCCATTTACCGGTAAAGGCTTCAGCTGGCATACCGACGTTACTTTATCGCATAATAAAGGAACTTTCAACAGCATACCTACAGCTAACCATCGCCAACAGCAAGCCGGAAGTTTCCAAAATCAATTATTCCAGATGATTGAAGGTGAAAAATTAGGTACATTCTGGGGATATACTTTCGGAGGTATCTGGCAGGAAGATGAAGTGAACGCTCCATTCGTAGACGCCAACGGTCAAACAAATGGCAAAACAAACGGTGAAGTCTATAAAGTCGTAGCTGGTAACTCTAAATATGTAGATACCAATAAAGACGGAGTACTGAATGATGCAGACCAAGGTATCATCGGCTGTGGTCAACCGACATTTAACTGGGGTTGGAACAATAGCTTCAATTACAAGAATTTTGATTTCTCATTCTTTATGGTAGGTTTCCATGGCTTTGATATATACAATGCAACTCATCAAATGGGATTCAATACAGTTTCCGGTCAGAACATGGCTGCAGTAACTCCAATGCGTGACTTCTTGAACCGTTGGACGCCAACCAATACAAATACAGATGTACCGGGTTTCGTACAAGGAGGCACAGAAAACAAAGTATTCAGCAGTCGTTTTGTAGAAAATGGAAGCTTTATCAAGATGAAAAGTATCACCTTGGGTTACACTTTGCCCGAATTAGCCTGCAAATCACTTGGTATCAGCAATCTCCGACTTTATGTTTCCATCCAGAATCCGTTCCATATCACCAACTATTCCGGTCTGGATCCTGAAGCAACAATGGGAAGCCCACTGATACAAGGTGTTGATTGGGGCTCATATCCTAACAGCCGTAATTATCTGATTGGTTTAAATTTTGCATTCTAATGATTTACCTTTTAAACAAGAATAATATGAAAAATTAGCATATATAGCAACAATAGCCTGCAGTATGTTCCTGACAACTTCTTGTGTAGACCTGACCCAAGAGCCACAGTCTTTCATTACTGATGAAGATTACATTGCCAGCATGGACCTAACAGGTCTTCAACAAGCTGCAACAGGACTTTATAACGATTTATGGAATGGGAACTATGGTTTTAACTGCCGTTTACAACGCATAAATGTATGTGCAGATGATATTACTTATCGTGCGGCAAAAGCAAATAATGAATTGGCCAATTACTATAGACTATCTCCCAATATCACAGCCAACACTGCAGATTTCGATACTATCTTGGTCACTATTTTTTGCCGTTATCAACCACTCCAATACACTTATTAATAAGACGGTATTACCGGAAAATGCAGACCAAGCCAAGAAGTTTGAAGAAGTATTAGGAGAAGCTTACTTCCTCCGTGGACTTTCTTATTTTTATTTGGTACGCATCGTATGGTGATGTACCCCTAATTCTAGCAGAAACAGACGCTTCAACGTACATGCCGAGAACTGCTGTTGCAGAAATCTATGATCAAGCGATTATTCCTAGCTTGAAAAAAGCAGTAGAAATATTACCGGCAAAAAGTCGCAGCGGCTTCAGCTCTACTCCTTCCAAATGGGCAGCCGAAGCTTGTCTGGCAGACGCTTACATGACAATGGCCGGTTGGCCTTTGAAAAGAGGACAAGAGTATTACTCACTGGCAGCGGCTGCAGCTAAAGACATCATAGACAACTCTGGTTTGTACCTGACCGAAGAATATGCAGAATTGTGGAAAGAAGCCAATAAAGCACAACCCAATGAAGTAATGTTTGCCATCCACCATAATGCGAAGATGAAGACGGCAAGTAACTATGGAAAGTCTTACTACCCCAGCGATTTTGCCCCCAATGCCGGTTGGTCTGACTACTATGCAAACGAAAGCTTCTTTCTAAATTATCCGGATGATGCACGTAAAGAGTGGAATTATATGACAGAATGGGAAACTAAAAACGGTCATGTCACTTATAAAGAAAGTGCCGATAAGCTTCCCGCCATTTCCAAGTATTATGACTATGACAACGGCGCACCCGGTAAGAGTGCCCAAGCTAATGGTATCACTTGTATCTACCGTTACGCCGATGTCCTGCTGATGTACGCAGAAGCTTCCACCCGTGCCACAAACAGTGTAAACGCACAAGCTTTGGATGCCATTCAGAAAGTACAGAAACGTGCCGGTTATGCACAAGACCAGCTGACCACAACTACTGATCCTACAGCTTTCACAACAGCTGTATTCAACGAACGCGGTTGGGAATTCTTTGCAGAAATGAAACGTTGGTTCGAACTTGTTCGTCTGGAAAAGGTAAGTGAAGTTAGAGCCGAGACTTGGAATGGTTCGCTTTTCCAAAGCAACAACCATTATTACTTCCCCATACCTTATCAGCAAATCCGTCTGACACAGTGGACTAATAATGCAGGCTACTAATACTGATAAAAACGTAATAACACAAAACTTCTAACCTTATTTATCAAGAAATCAAATAGACCTTAATCAATTTGATATGTACGAAAGGGAGGGGCCGTGAGGTTCCTCCCTTTTATTTATCAATACAATGTAATACTACCCAAACAACATCCAACTAAATCAGGGAAAAGACATCCAGCTGGAAACTAAAAGCTTCATGCTGAAAACTAACAATATAAGACTATCCCTAATAGATAAAACAACGATATCACTCTATTTCCAATACTCTCATTAGAGCGTGATAGATAGGTATGAAAAAACACCTATCACACCCTAATAAATTTATAATCACATATATACTCCTTTGCGTGATAGCGTGACAGATGTTTTTATTTTTTTGTGTAGAAACAAAAATACCAGTAAATGCTATTTCTTTTCCGTACTTTCAAAGTGGCGTTGCTGCTGTTCCACCTGCTTCATTTCATTGATACGTTCCTGCTCTTCCCTGGCAAGGCGCTCTATTTCATTGAAGTCAATCTCTCCGACTTCAGTTTTTCCAAAGATTTCCGTCTTTTGCGGAACCGGAAGCTCTCTATACAAGGCTACACGTTCCGCAGGCAAAGTAGCTATTTCAATCACTGCCTGGGGATGGAACTGTATACCTGGATGCAAAAGACGTGCTTTTATTTTGATAGTACCTGCTTTCGTTGTTGTACGGATCAGTGCAGGTGCAGTCCCCCAACGACTGACACGGGGATTGGCTTCTACCTCTCTTCCACCGACCAACTCTCCTTCTCCTTCCACCTCAAAAATAACGGTTTCTTGAGAAAGGCGCTTTACATAGCCATCCTTATCGGTAATGGAAGCAATCACCGTGACCATATCCGAACCATTGGCACGCAGGGGCAGTCCAGAATCAACAGTCAGTACAAGCTGTTCATTACGTTTGGAAGGCATATTCTTGGTCCTAGCAACAATCTTGCCATCCAGGAATCCCTCAGCCACAATACTACATTGTTCCGGTTTCCCGGCCCGATGAAGTGCCCGGACATCCACAAAGCTATAAGCACCCTTAAAAACAACGGGAGGATGACGAATCCCCTTCTCCTCCAGCAACGGCACTTGCACAAGGGTGTCTTTTTCGTTCACAATGACACGTACACTATCACAGTTGGTATAAACCACTATATCCTCGGGGGAAAAAGGAGTCATGGCATTAGCTATATACACCATCGGCCCACTATCAGCCTGCTCCAAGTGCAGGTGCGGATCACGCTGGCTCATCATCATGTAATAGGAATACTTTGGCTGACGGAACATATCCATCAGTCCTCCCCAGAAAGGGTCAGGATGATAACCACGCTGGTGGTCAAACGAATGCCACAAGGCACCTCCTATATGCCCCCGAGGACGATTTGTAGAACTGATCAACCGTAAGAGAGCCGCCATAATCCTTGCGGGCATAGTGCTGGGCCTGGCGAATCTGTGGCTCTTCACCCCATTCACGTGCCACACGGCTGTAAGAATTGTGGGAATTCCAGTCATCCACACAGTCACCATACTCCCGGGTAAAGCAGGATTTGCCTGCATTCCGGTAAAACGCCTCGTTCTTGGGGGCTGTATAAACTACATCATATCCCATTGCTCCTTTGCTCTTGTCATCAATGGCAGCATAGCAACCCGGAGCCGGATACTCTTCATGAGTAGCCCGATAGGCATTCTGTGCAAAAGACTCCGGAAAAGCCGTCTCATTAAGTACCGGTTCCCACAGAAGGACAGACGGATGATTACGGTCTCGACGGACCATATTACGGATGTCGGAAAGGATACGTTCTTCAAACACCGGTTCCGGATTCCAGTACTGCCAGCCGGGAGTGGCTACAATAATGAACATGCCCAGTTCATCGCAGGCATCCATAAATGCAGGGTCTTGGGGATAGTGTGCCGAGCGTATAATCCGGAAACCAGCATCACGCATTTTCTTCACGTCCAGCCAATGCAGGTTGTTGGGTACGGCATTCCCGATATAAGCATAGTCCTGATGGCGGTTTACCCCCATCAGCTTGTCTCCGAACGGCTTACCGTTGATATAGAGACCGTCGGCACCGCGAAACTCAATGCTTCGGATACCGATACGGGAAACAACAGCGTCGCACAGCTTGCCGTTAAGATAGACAGAGGTGCGGAGCCGATACAGATTCGGAGTATCGGGATGCCACAAAGACGGATTTCTGACAGTGAGCTGCTGCATGACGTGTCCATCACTTCCGGCAGACAAGCTGAGACTTTTCCTTGTACTGGCCACCTGCTTGCCAACAGCATCCAGCAGGGTTGACTCCACTACCACCCGGCAACCACTCTCTCTATCATTGACGATATGAGTCTTGACATTCACCCGAGCCTTTTGGTCCGACACATCCTCATAGCTGACAAACACGCCTCCCCCAGCCACCTGGCCAGCCTCATTGGCATCGCTTACATGCACGTCACCGGTACAGATAAGATAACAATCACGGTAGATGCCACCAAATACACAAAAATCCATCGTATACTGTTTGCGCCCCGGCGGGAAAGAAGGGTCATCACTGTTATCAGCACATACGGCAACGGTTACCTCATCACCTGGACGCACACCAACAGCAGTCAAATCTATACTCACCGGGAGAAAACCACCGAAGTGCTCCTTTACCTTGTAACCATTGATATAAAAGCTGCTTTTACCCATAACCGCCTCAAAATAGAGGGACAACCGCTTACCTTGATACCGAGTATCGACAGTGAAACGCTTGGAATACCAGGCCGGCCCCTGATAATTGCGAGAACCGCTCGCCTCGGAAGGAACCAGCTGTACGGTATGCGGTAGGTTTACCAGCTCCCACTTGCTGTCATCCAGTTGCAAAGGATCAGCTTTTAAAGGAATATCCCCCCGATGAAAACGCCATCCGGGATTAAAGTCCAATACCTCGCGGCCGGAATTGGGCACCGGATAAAAACTGGCAGCAGAAAAGTGTTCTTGTGCTTGCAGTACACCGATGCAAGCCCAGAAAATAATTAATAAAAGAATCTTTTTCATAATCTATATCATTGATTTGTCATTCTATCCACACGTATTACCGCCGGTTTTCCACAAAGCATCCCCTGCGGCATAGGTACTTTGATTTCCCTTCCATTGAGAACAATCCGAATCCCTTTCAGAGCCGCATTCATGCAAGCATCGGTGACAGAAACCACAATCTCCCCTGCTTCTTCCCTTATCAGCACCGCACATGGGGCAGAAGCGGAAAGAGACAAACCTTCTGCCTGCAAACCTTTATTGCCGGGATACAAGACAGCTTCCACCACCTTTCCATCCATAGAGCAGACCGCCTGCACCAGGGTATCGTTCTGCAATACCCGGAACGGCAGTTCATCCGATGGTATCTGCCGGCCTGCATAAACCACATAGCCATAGGTATCATCAACCGGACGCTGTCCATGATTTGCCCACAGACGGAGGATTCTGACTTCTGAGGGCAAGCCTTGTTTCTTTTCATTCACCTTGTTCCGCTTCACCCAATCTGTGGGACGAGTCTCGCAAGTAACAAATGCTTCACGGGTATACTCAGGAAGTATCCGATAGGCAAACTTACCTTTCTGCACCAGCCAGAGGGGAGTACCATCTGCCGACAAAAGCGAGTGAGTGCCGGAAGCGACAAGCTCCATTTTTTCCCTTTTCATCGAGAAAACTTCATCCGTCCAAGCCGTCTGGTCGATAGTGGTGCGAATCTCCCCATCCAGTTCAAGACGCTTATTGGTTACGCCCGCACCCAAAGCTACCATGTAATCTCCCAGAATGAAATAAGACTTATATGCCTTGAAGCCATAAAGAACCTCGTTCAAACCCTCACTGTTCCCCTTGTCGTTCACACCCTCTTTCGCAGAAGCGTTCATCTTTTCGAAGATATATCCTGCAACGGCATTACTCCCGCCATCCGTAGCACCGGCAGCAAAATTACTCCTGCTGCAATAACCACGCCAATTCTCTACGGGAACCAGTTTGTCCATGCCTTCGCGTGCAGTCACACCTGGGGAAGCGGTGACATCCCAACCGCCCATAATCCGGAAATACTCATCGCCGCTGCGCTGGAACAACGTCATTCCATCCGTCGGATAGAAATTGTAGGCATCAGCAAAGCTGGCTGCACTCTCCAGTCCGTCACAGCGGACAGAGGCCATATTAATCGTGATATGATAGTCGGGAGTCTTCTTTATCAAGTCGTCGTTGTTGAAGAACCAACGGGTACCGGAATAGCGCCCGGAGCATACGTCTCCATCGTGATGCGATTCTTCTTCACCTCTTGCTGCAATTGCAACAGTTCCCGCTGCTCTTCGGGGGTGAAAGAGTCCATCCAGTTGCCGATAAGGTTATCCAGCATTCCGGCATAAGGGATGGAAAGCTCTGTGGGATTATATACATACGAGCCACGGTCCAGGCAAGGAAGGCGATATCCCTTATAATAATACCAGGCACCACCACGCAGGAAATTAAGAAGTGCCTGCACATTATCCCGGCCCAGATTCTTGGCCCAGGGAGAGCCTTTCAGCATATTCAGCATTTTAGTGCATTGGAAGTCCCGTCAATGGGATAGCCCCAAATCAGGCATTGCTTTCCATGTCCCCAACCTGCCCCGTCGGCAGTGAATCCCTCAGTCCAGAAAGCATCGGAATACGTAGTTTGGGAGGTCATACTGATACCGCGCTGGCAAACTTCCGCCAGCAAGTCTATCATAGGAATGGAACGGTACATGGCGGCCACGGGCAATAGGGAACGATAGGCCAATGCATTGCCGCCCACCCACCACACATGGTTGCGGAAACGGGAAATGGAAACTACATTCTCATCGGTTTCGTCGTGGCGGAGAGGTTGGGTCCAAGCTTGTAAGGCAATGGTTTTCAACATATCGCACGCCTCTTGCAGCAATGTGCCGCCTTTCCCACCTTCAGCATCGTCCATCTGTTTCAGATAGCAGAAATAAGTATTGACCGCTGCCGTAGGTATGGCAAAGCAAGATGCATGGAAACGGGGACCGTCATTGGGGCGTCCTGCCTCGATACCGCCGTAATGCAAGATTGCCTTCAGCACTTTACCGGACAAGGCCTGCTCTTCTGTCAGTTCACCTTTACGATAGGCATCCGCTACTTTCCAGATACGGTTGAAGGCATCCGCCACGAACAAGCCTATTTCGGCCTGCGGGTTGGAGTAAGGCTTCTGAAAGGCATTCTCTTTGCGGAATTGCTCTTCCTGCTCCCTTAAACCAGAAAAGATACCGTCGGCAGTGAGTTGTGCCAGACACTCCTGCGCACTCAACCGGGTGTCCAGGGAATGATAACGGTAAGGATGCTGCGCAAAGGAAGCGCGGAAAGCCTTGATGGACTTCTCCTTCTCTGCATCCCCCCGCTGCCGGGCTTCGTTGTAGTAACGGTGATAATTATTGAAAGCAAACTGCGTTTCCTTCTCCTGCGGAAAAGCGGTTGCGGCCAAGCAAAGGCCGAGAATGGTCAGAATAAGGTTTCTCTGCATATTAGAATCGTATTGGTTATTGTATAATGTCCGATTATATTTTCAGCAAATATAATGAAAGGCAGAGGGAAGAAATGACGGCAATCATACAAAACAGATGCAGTTTTCGTACGGAACTGGCTGAGTGCGGCAACAGGCATAAAAAGATTGGCTATCTTTGTTTCATCATAATAACCTTATTAACAACACTCCCCATGAAAAGACATCATCTGCTTTTTCTCTTTGCCGCTTTCATAGCTATAACGTCTTCTGCCCAGAAGCTGGACAATCTGGTAGAACTGAAACAGAAGTCGGAAAACCCACTGTTTCATCACTTGGACAAAGCTCCACGTACACCAGCTTTCGAGTGCGAAGGCTATTGGGCCTGGGGAAGTTCGGTAGTGAAAGGAGATGACGGCAAGTACCATATGTTCGTTTCCCGCTTTCCCAAAAGCTTGCCGTTCCATCCGGGATGGATGGTAGCCTCGGAGATTGTACATGCCGTATCCGAGATACCGCAGGGACCTTATCGGTTCAGCGAAGTGGCCCTCCCTGCCCGTGGTGCGCAATACTGGGACGGACGCTCCACACACAATCCACGCATTTTGAGGCAGAACGGGAAATACTACCTTATCTATATGGGTTCCACCCACCCCTTTGCCGACCCTACTTACGAACAACTCACCCTGAAAAGCCCCTGGTGTACCGTTGCCCGCGCCAACAAACGCGTGGGACTGGCCGTTGCCGACTCGCCCTACGGTCCGTGGAAACGCTTGGACGAGCCCATCTTGAAGACCAAGCCCAATACTTTCTACAGTTTTCTGACCTCAAATCCCTCGCCTATCATTCAAGAAGACGGTTCGGTGATGATGATATTCAAGGGGCGACATTACACGAACGGTTACCTGCACTCGGCCATGAGCCTCGGAATGGCTTATGCTCCTACCATAGAAGGCCCTTATCGAGTGCTGAACAATGACTGTCCCATCTTTGAAGTAGACGGTCAGGGCGAAGCGGAAGACCCTTTCCTCTGGAAAGATGCAAACGGTTATCATGCCATCTTCAAAGACCATGTAGCCAAGTTTACTGGCGAACGGGGCGGAGGCGTCATGGCACATTCCAAGACGGCATCCAATGGACGGTGGACAAAGACCCGAAAGCCTACTCGCTCACTGTGGAGTGGGAAGACGGCAGCGTGGAGAAGCAAGGACAACTGGAACGCCCCTTCATCCTCTTCGAGGACGGAAGCCTGCCTACATCTTCTTTGCCACGATGGACGGGGCCCGGAGGATTCGAAAATGCATCCCGTTCTTGGAATATGGTGATTCCCATCAAAGATCGGAAGTAAAAATGTGTATCTTTGCAGCCATGAACGAGAACATATTACCCATCCACTTCGCCCCGCTGCAAGGCTACACCGATGCCGTCTACCGGCGGGCGCATGCACGCATATTCGGCGGCATAGAGACCTATTACTCTCCTTTCGTACGCATGGAGCACGGAGAAATCCGGCGGAAAGATGCCCGTGACATTGAGCCGGACAACAACCCGGACCTGCACCTCATCCCCCAGCTCATTGCTCCGGATGCGGACAAGCTGGAGCACATAATGTCCCTTTTCATCGAAAAAGGATACCAGGAAGCGGACATCAATCTGGGTTGTCCTTTTCCGATGCTGGCCCGGCGCCACAATGGCTGCGGCATGCTGCCTCTCCAATGACCGAGAAG
>OIFH01000174.1_pt1 | contig 9979 bp, 12 predicted proteins | sample 1581951 | NCBI WGS metagenome assembly OIFH01 (sample SAMN04414075, study PRJEB24778) | human gut metagenome | material: faecal | host: Homo sapiens | reverse complement strand
CCGTGCCTAGGAAGGAGAACAAGGCTGAATTCAGCGTTCCTTCTCTGGTAGAGATGCGCCCGCCCGCTTTGTGCGAGGGTTGCGGCCATCGCGACATGTACACGGTGCTGACCCAAGTATTGAAAGAAGAATATCCCACTTATAAGGTGTTCAGCGACATTGGTTGCTACACGCTGGGAGCCAATGCCCCATTCAACGCCATTAACTCTTGCGTGGATATGGGCGCCTCCATCACCATGGCGAAGGGTGCTTCGGATGCCGGCCTGCATCCTGCCGTAGCGTCATCGGCGACTCCACCTTCGACCCACTCGGGCATGACGGGACTGCTGGATTGCGTCAACGAAAAACGCCGACGTCACCATCGTCATCTCCGACAACGAAACCACCGCCATGACCGGAGGACAAGATTCTGCCGGCACCGGACGTCTGGAAGCCATCTGCGCCGGCATCGGTGTAGCTCCCGAACACATCCGCGTCGTAGTGCCCTTAAGAAAACTACGAAGAGATGAAGCAATCATCCGGGAAGAAATCGAGCACCACGGCGTATCCGTCATCATCCCCCCGCAGAGAATGTATCCAAACATTAGCACGCAAAAAAAGAAACAAGTAAAGCCATGAAAAAAGACATCATACTTTCCGGCGTAGGAGGACAAGGTATCCTCTCCATCGCCACCGTAATCGGCAAAGCAGCCCTCAAGGACGGACTCTACATGAAGCAGGCAGAAGTACACGGCATGAGCCAGCGAGGCGGCGACGTGCAGTCCAACCTGCGCATCAGCGACCAACCCATCGCTTCGGACCTCATTCCCACAGGAAAATGCGACCTCATCATCTCCCTGGAACCGATGGAAGCACTGCGCTACCTCCCCTACCTCAGCCCCGAAGGTTGGCTGGTGACCAATGAAGCCCCCTTCATCAACATTCCCAACTATCCGGCAGAAGAAGACATCAAGGCCGAAATCAACAAGCTGCCGCATAAAATCATGCTGAACGTAAACGAAGTGGCAAAAGAAGTCGGCTCTCCCCGCGTAGCAACATCGTACTGCTGGGCGCCACCATCCCCTTCCTCGGCATCGACTACGCAAAGGTGCAAGACAGCATCCGCGAAATCTTCCAACGCAAGGGCGACGCCATTGTAGAGCTGAACCTCAAAGCGTTGCTGCCGGCAAAGAGATTGCTGAAAAAACTGATGTAAACTATAATTGACTCTAAATTTCAACATACCATGAATAACAAATACTGGGAAGAAGAGATTGAAACGATGCCCCGTGAGCAGTTGCGCGAACTGCAACTGCAACGGTTAAAAAAGACTGTCAGCATTGCCGCCAACTCTCCTTATTATAAAAAGGTATTCCAAGAGCATGGCATCACTGCCGACAGCATCCGGTCTATAGAAGACATACGTAAGATACCGTTTACTACCAAGGCCGATATGCGCGCCAATTATCCTTTTGGATTAGTAGCAGGCGATATGCGTGAGGACGGAGTACGTATCCATTCTTCCAGTGGCACTACGGGCACGCCGACGGTCATCGTACACTCCCAACACGATTTGGACTCTTGGGCTAACTTAGTGGCACGCTGCCTCTATATGGTAGGTATCCGTAAGACGGATGTTTTCCAAAACAGCTCCGGTTACGGCATGTTCACCGGAGGACTGGGCTTTCAGTATGGAGCCGAACGTCTGGGTGCGCTGACTGTTCCTGCCGCTGCCGGAAACAGCAAGCGTCAGATAAAGTTCATCACCGACTTCAAGACCACTGCCCTGCATGCCATTCCCAGCTATGCCATCCGCTTGGCAGAGGTATTCCAGGAAGAAGGGATGGACCCCGCCGGCACAAGTCTGAAAACGCTTGTTATCGGTGCCGAACCCCACACAGACGAGCAACGCAGAAAGATTGAACGCATGCTTGGCGTCAAAGCCTATAACAGCTTTGGTATGACTGAAATGAACGGTCCCGGCGTAGCCTTCGAGTGCACCGAACAAGACGGCATGCACTTCTGGGAAGATTGCTACCTGGTCGAAATCATTAACCCGGAAACCGGCGAACCCGTACCGGAAGGTGAAATCGGCGAACTGGTACTGACAACGCTGGACAGAGAGATGATGCCCCTCATCCGCTACCGTACACGCGACCTTACCCGCATCCTGCCCGGCAAGTGCCCTTGCGGACGTACCCACATCCGTATAGACCGCATCAAAGGCCGTAGCGACGATATGTTCATCATCAAGGGAGTCAATATCTTCCCCATGCAGGTGGAAAAGGTGCTGGTACAATTCCCCGAATTGGGCAGCAATTACCTCATCACGCTCGAAACGGTCAATAACCAGGATGAGATGATTGTGGAAGTTGAACTTAGCGACCTCTCTACTGACAATTACATCGAGCTGCAAAAGATTAGCAAAGCCATTACCCGCCAGCTGAAAGACGAGATTCTGGTAACTCCGAAGTTACGGTTGGTAAAGAAAGGTTCCTTGCCGCAGAGCGAAGGAAAAGCCGTCAGGGTAAAAGACTTACGGGACAACAAATAAACTTAAAAAAACTCTTTTCAAAACAGACCATCTGTTCACCCGATACAGATGGTCTGTCTTGTATAAACACATCATCTATCTTCCCTTGACACATCATCTGTTTCAGCATCACGTATCATCGTTTCACAATCACCCACATCCGCATAAAACGAAAGAGGAACGGTTATCCAAACAGATTACCGTTCCTCTTTTATAGAAAGCCGCACCGATGATGTGATGAAACTCCGTATGACATGATTTGAGTGCTCCTCCTCTTTGTAATCCACCGACTCAAGAGTTACCCCGAAGGGCGTGGCCCGCCATTGAGAAGCGAAGCTTGTCTCGGTATTTCATAAAAATTGATGAGTTTCCCGATCCAATCAATGCGGCTATTTTTTCTATAACAAAGGTAATGAGTTTCTATGAAAGAAACAAGTAAAAGCAGTAAAATTGTTTCAAGTCCTTTTCAAGTTTTAACCCCTCCCCGGAGTATCAGAAAACAAAAAAGTGCTGACTACCAAAAGAGTAATCAGCACCTCGTAATTTATCTGCTAACTGTTTTTATGCAGCCTTTGCTTTAGCAACGATAGCCTTGAAAGCTTCCGGATGGTTCATCGCTAAATCAGCCAACACTTTGCGGTTGATTTCGATACCAGCTTTGTGCAAAGCGCCCATCAGCTTAGAGTAAGACATACCTTCCAGACGAGCGGCAGCGTTGATACGCTGAATCCACAAAGCACGGAAGTTTCTCTTCTTGTTCTTACGGTCACGGAACGCATAGGTCAAACCTTTTTCCCAAGTATTCTTGGCAACAGTCCAAACGTTCTTTCTTGCACCAAAGTAACCTCTGGTCAATTTCAAAATTTTCTTTCTTCTTGCTTTAGAAGCAACATGATTTACTGATCTTGGCATAGTTTTACTTGTTTTTGAATGTTAGCGCCGTTACTTCACGCAGCGGACTTAAAGCTAATGCATTCGGTTAATAACTTTAATACTTTTGTACGCTTTTCAATTACTTCATTGCTAAGAGCTCTTTCACCTGGCTTACATCTGTTGTACTAACAAGTGTAGAGTAGCACAAGTTTCTTTTCTGCTTCTTAGTTTTCTTAGTCAGGATGTGACTATGAAAAGCGTGCTTTCTTTTGATTTTACCTGTTCCGGTAAGAGTAAATCTCTTTTTAGAACCGGAGTTAGTCTTCATCTTTGGCATCTTTTTTAAACTTTTTAATTATTAAATTATATGGCAACGCACTATACCTATGGCGTTACTCACTTCTTTATTCTTCTTCGGTTTCAGCCGACGCAGCCTTTGGCGCATCTTCTGCAGGCTTGGGAGCCGCGCTCTTCTTAGGTGCCGCCACTTTCTTCGGAGAGAGTTGGATTGTCATTCTCTTTCCTTCCAAAACCGGCATCTGGTCTACCTTCGCATAGTCTTCCAAATCATTGGCAAAACGGAGCAGCAACACTTCACCTTGCTCTTTGAACAAGATAGAACGGCCTTTAAAGAATACGTAGGCTTTCACCTTATCGCCATCTTCCAAAAAGCCTTTGGCATGCTTCAACTTGAAGTTATAATCATGGTCATCAGTCTGAGGTCCAAAACGTATTTCCTTCACGTTCACCTTCACCTGCTTTGCCTTTTGTTCTTTCTGACGCTTCTTTAACTGATAAAGAAATTTAGAATAATCAATAATACGACAAACAGGGGGTTGTGCATTTGGAGAAATCTCCACGAGATCCGCTTCATGTTCTTCAGCAAGTCTTAAAGCCTGCGCTATCGGATACACTTTTGGTTCTACTTCATCGCCCACTATGCGGACTTCTTTGGCCCGGATTTGTTCGTTAATCCGATGTTGCCCTTTTTAAGCTGTCATTCTTCATTAAATAACGTTTACTTCCAGTTTGTTTCTTATTTACTATTCCCAAATTAATGTTTTTGTTAAGTAAAAGCGAACTTTAGAACATCTAATATATGCTATGCTTCTACAATTGGGCGCAAAGTTACCATTTATTTATCATATTCTGAACTTCTTCGTTCATTTTTTTGGCAAATTCTTCAAATTTCATGGTTCCTTTATCACCTTCTCCCTGCTTGCGGACAGCAACTTCCTTGTTTTCAGCCTCCTTTTCACCTACAACCAGCATGTACGGAATACGCTTCATCTCATTGTCACGAATCTTACGACCAATCTTTTCATTGCGTTCATCCACAATGGCACGGATGTCATATCGCTTCAAATATTGTTTCACTTCATGCGCATAGTCGTTGAACTTCTCGCTGATAGGCAGGATGGCAACCTGGTCAGGAGTCAGCCACAACGGGAATTTACCAGCTGTATGCTCAATAAGCACAGCCACGAAACGTTCCATGGAGCCGAACGGAGCACGGTGAACCATTACGGGACGGTGCTTCTGATTGTCGGCACCGGTATATTCCAGTTGGAAACGTTCCGGCAGGTTGTAGTCCACCTGGATGGTACCCAGCTGCCAACGGCGACCAATAGCATCCTTCACCATGAAATCCAGTTTAGGACCATAGAAAGCAGCTTCTCCATATTCTATTTTTGCCTTCAACCCCTTTTCTTCACAAGCTTCGATAATGGCACGTTCTGCTTTTTCCCAGTTCTCGTCACTACCGATATATTTTTCGCGGTTCACCTTGTCGCGCAAGGAAATCTGTGCCTCGAAGTTCTCGAAGTCCATAGATTCGAACACGATGGAGATAATGTCCATTACACGGAGGAACTCATCCTTCACCTGGTCCGGACGACAGAAGATGTGCGCATCATCCTGCGTAAAGCTACGTACACGTGTCAGCCCGTGCAGCTCACCACTCTGCTCGTAACGGCAAACCGTACCGAACTCTGCCAAACGCAAAGGCAGGTCTTTGTAAGAACGGGGTGAGTTCTTGTAAATCATACAGTGGTGAGGGCAGTTCATCGGTTTCAAGAAGTACTCTTCCCCTTCTTCCGGTGTATGTATGGGCTGAAAGGAGTCCTTACCATATTTTGCATAGTGTCCGGAAGTGATGTAAAGCAATTTGTTGCCGATGGGCGGACACATTACTTCCTGATAATCGTAACGGGCCTGGATGCGACGTAAGAAGTCCTGCAAGCGGATACGCAGTGCAGTACCTTTGGGCAGCCACATCGGGAGTCCCTTACCTACGGTGTCGGAGAACATGAACAAGTCCATCTCCTTACCGATTTTACGGTGATCGCGCTTCTTTGCCTCTTCCAGCAGAACAAGATACTCATCCAGCATCTTCTTCTTCGGGAAGGTGATACCATAGATACGGGTCATCATCTTACGGTCTTCTTGTCCACGCCAATAAGCACCGGCGACGGAAGTCAGCTTAATAGCCTTGATAGGAGCTGTGGTCATCAAGTGAGGGCCACGGCACAAATCAGTAAATGCACCCTGCGTATAAGTTGTGATGTGACCGTCTTCCAATTCGGAAATCAGCTCGCATTTATAAGTTTCTCCACGGTCACCAAACATCTTCAAAGCATCTGCCTTGGCAATGTCTTGTCTGACAACCGCTTCTTTCTTAGCCACCAGTTCAGCCATCTTTTTCTCAATGGCCGGCAGGTCAGCTTCCTTGATAGTCGTTTCACCCGGGTCCACATCATAGTAGAAACCGTTTTCGATAGCAGGACCTATACCGAACTGGATGCCCGGATAGAGTTCCTGCAAAGCTTCGGCCAGCAGGTGGGCACTGGTATGCCAAAAGGCATGCTTACCCTGCTCATCCTCCCATTTATAAAGAACCACTTCAGCGTCTTGCATGATAGGACGCCCCAAATCATAAATTTCTCCGTTCACGCCACAAGCCAGCACGTCTTGTGCCAATCGCGAACTGATGCTTTCTGCAATCTGCAGTCCCGTTACTCCTTCGTTATATTCACGAACAGAGCCGTCTGGAAATGTTATCTTTATCATAGTTTATATGTATATTTCATTTTTCAGAACGCAAAAATAGCTAATTCTTTTTGATATTCTATTTTTTAGCAAAAAAATGTTATTCCCGTGTATCTGTAAACCTCTTTATGATATTATAGGCCGACACAATGCCCAACTCTCCGGCTTTACTCAAATCGGCAATACCTTGTTTGTTATTCCCCAGGAAGATGTGCGTCAACCCACGGTTAAAGTATGCTTCAGCAAAATCGGGGCTCAGCTCAATCGCCTTGTCATAATCCGCCAAGGCGGCACGGTAATCCTTCAGCAACGAAGACACATTGCCACGGTTATAATAGCCATAAACAAAATCAGGAGCCAATTGGATAACGTGGTCCAGGTCATTCTTCACAACTTCATAATCGATGGCCGTCACTTCAGGCTTCTTCATTTCCGTTGTACCCGAAGTGGCGCCTTCACTCATTGTGGCTTCGGCCTTTTTATATTCCAGTTGCTTATAACGCACCAAAGCACGCATAAAGTATGCCGGAAAGAAAGTGTCGTCCAACAAGATACTCTTTGTAAAGTCATCTATGGAACTGGCAAAATCCTGAACCAGATAGAAGTCCAGACCTCTCATGAAACGTTTCTTGGCGTTCTTCTCGTCAGCCACCACATCAGACGTATGAGCGTCTATCAAAGCAAAGTGGAAGCGTACTTGTTCCTCCGTCAGCGGAGCTTCCATATTGGTGATGCGCAGTGGCTTCGGGAACAGTTTCGAATGGTTCAGTTCCTCAATATACTTATGATAATGTACGATACGCTTCACATCGCTCAGTTTCTCATAATAAGTCAAAGCATACATCGGCTCAAGCTTGATGGTCACATTCCGGTCTTGTACACGTCCACGATAATCGCTCTTATAACGCTGGTCAACTTCCGAATCGTCCGCTATTACAATTTTCCGATAATTTTCCATATTCTTGTCGGATTTCTTACGGGTCTTCCCGCCATCTCCATTGGAGTTCCCCGAAGAATTATCCGCAACATCCTTACTGTCGTCACCTTCCTTTTTGTCACCAGAAGAAACACCGTTACGCTTGTCTATCTGCATCTTCATGATTTTGAACTCATCCTGCTTCGGCTCCTTTATGGTCGCCAATCTTTTTACGGGCTTCGGCACGCTGATAATAGCCGGCCATAAAGTTAGGATATTCTGCAATCACTTTGGAATAGTCACTGATAGCTCCCCGGTAATCCCCCGTCTGCGCACGTAACAAACCACGATTGAAGGTGGCCATCATGTTATCCGGTTCCATCTTCAACACAAAATCAAAATCCTCTATTGCCCGGTTGTCATCGCCCACCTGGGCACGCAGCAAACCGCGGTTGTAATGCCCGAGAAAAATTATTCGGATCAATATCCAAAGCCAAATCATAATCACTCATGGCACCTCTCAAATTATTCTGATGGAAACGCGCCAAGGCACGGTTGATATAGTTACCGGCATTCTTTGCACTCAGATGGATAGACTGGTCCAAATCAGCTTCAGCCTCTTTATACTTCCCCTGCTGGAGGCGTACAATAGCTCTTGCCCCCATCCATCCGGGTCATAACGGTCCATATCGATGGCTTTGTCAAAATCACGCAAAGCTTGTATCGTATCGTTCTGTTTCAGGGAGACTTCCCCGCGCATCAGATAGGCACGTGTATATCTGGGGGCAATTGTCAGAAGCGTACCCAAATCTTCCTTAGCCGCCTCATAATCTTCTTTCTGAATATGGCAAAGGGAAAGATTATGCCAAAGCACCACATTCTCCGGATCGTATTTGATAGCGGTTTTATAATCTTCAATCGCCTCGTCAAACTTGTTCTGACGGATACGTGCCAATCCTCTGATCTGGTAAGCACCTACCACAAAAGGATTTCTTTGAATCGCAGCATCACAATCACTCTCCGCTCCCTGATAGTCATCCAAATTGATTTTTGCCAGTCCACGGAAGAAATAAGGTTCATATAAATAAGGTTTCGCGTTGATTACCTGATTAAAATATTGGATAGAAAGCACGTAATCCTCAAAATACAATGCATTCCGAGCAATGGTCATCACCCGTTCCGTATTGATTTGCGCATACAACAATGTGGGTAACAGCAAAATAGCTGTCAGTATTTTTCTTATCATCTTGTTTTATAAATGCTTGTAAACGAAACAAAAGTAACGTTTTTCGTTTACTTGTCGGGATTAGCGGAACACTTTTTATATTTTTTGAGCCTTTTATACCATATTATATGGTTGACTTATTTCTTTACGGTTTTCACCTTATAAGTGCAGTGTGCCTTGCCCTTCAACATGGCATTCAGTTTTCCTTTAATCATCTGCTTGCGCAACGGAGACAAATGGTCGATGAACATCTTTCCTTCCAGATGGTCGAACTCGTGCTGCATCACGCGTGCCAGGTAGCCTTCGATAATCTCATCGTGCGGTTCCAGATTCTCGTCCAGGTACTGCACATGTATTTTGTTGCCACGCTTCACCGACTCATGAATACCGGGAAGGCTCAAGCACCCCTCGTCCATAGAAACCTCCTCACCGGACACCTCCAAAATATGGGCATTGATATACGCCTTGCGGAAATCTTTATATTCTGGCATATCTTCGGAAAGTACATCCAAATCGATTACCACCACGCGGATGGGAAGCCCAATCTGCGGTGCTGCAAGTCCTACGCCTTCGGCATGGTCCATCGTTTCAAACATATTCTCGATAAGCTCTTTCAAATTCGGATAGTCCGGGGCAATATCCTCTGCTACCTTTCTCAATACGGGCTGACCGTACACATAAATGGGTAAAATCATTTCCTTTACTACAAATTACTAATTACAAATTATTTTCTATACATTATAAAAAGGAGAAACGTTTGTTCTCCAAATAAGTTTGCAGAATAATAGTTGCACTGATTTCATCCACCAGTGCTTTATTTTGGCGGTCTTTCTTTTCAATCCAGCCTCAAGCATCGTCCGATGAGCCAGAACAGAAGTAAAACGCTCGTCTACATATTCAACCGGCATGTCAGGCAGTTTCTTCTTCAGCGAACGGACAAAAGGTTCGATATTCTTCATGTTTTCCGAAGCCTCATTATTCATCTGCTTAGGAAGGCCTACCAAGATACGCTCTACCGGCTCCTTAGCCACATAATCAAGAAGAAACTGCAACAATTGGTGTGTAGGCACAGTTGTCAGTCCATTCGCAATCATCTGCAATGTATCACTCACGGCTATTCCCGTACGTTTTCGACCGTAGTCTATGGCTATTATTCTACTCATAATGGGCTACAAAATTACGATTAAAATTTGAATTCCGCCGTTAATCTTACATATATAATACAGAAAAAAGGGATGTCTGATAGTATCAAACATCCCTCCGCTGATTTTTCATTAATTATTTCAAATGAATTTTGTATGTCAGCCCTCCCGTGAAATATTTCATCCTCTGCATTTCGACCTGCACATGCAGATGCTTGAACAGCAGATAAGTGGCTCCCAAAGCAAAGTCCTTGGAGTCGTAC
>OIFH01000171.1_pt1 | contig 10015 bp, 15 predicted proteins | sample 1581951 | NCBI WGS metagenome assembly OIFH01 (sample SAMN04414075, study PRJEB24778) | human gut metagenome | material: faecal | host: Homo sapiens | reverse complement strand
AAAGCAGGCCATGTTCCGGCCTCCCCTTCCCATACATCGGCATCAAGAATATATTCCACTCCTTCTTCCCGGCTGTTCGGGCAACGTTCTTCCGGCATAGATATAATCCGGAGTAAACTGCGGATTGACTTCCGTCTTCCCATCCATGCGGTCGGCAATAACAACAGGGAGATGTTCGCCCCCGATATTGCGCACTGCCCGCGTCTTGCGGCGCGAAGGAGAAAGATAATTAAATTCCGGTGCCTCCATACCCGGGATATAGGGATGATCCTGCCTCAACAGAACATAATCCACCAGCTTGCGCGCTACGGGAATTTCCGCTTCGGGAGCCTCACTAAGCGACACACGAATCGTATCTCCCAATCCGTCACAAAGCAGCGCACCGATGCCCAAGGCAGATTTTATACGTCCGTCTTCTCCGTCTCCGGCCTCCGTCACTCCAAGATGCAGGGGAAATGACATTCCCTCCTGTTCCATCACGGCAACAAGCAAGCGGACGGTCTTCACCATCACCACCGTATTGGAAGCCTTGATCGAAATCACCACATCCGTGAAATGTTCCGCCACACAAATACGCAGGAATTCCATGCAGGATTCCACCATCCCTTCGGGAGTGTCTCCGTAGCGGGACATGATACGGTCGGATAGGGAACCGTGATTGACTCCGATGCGGAGTAGCCGTATGATTCTCCTTACAGATATTCAGAAACGGCACAAAGCGGTCGTGAATCTTCTGTATCTCCTGCGCATACTCCTCGTCGGTATATTCCAGTTTCTTAAAAGTACGCGCTGCATCTACATAGTTGCCCGGATTGATCCGTACCTTTTCTGCATATTGAGCTGCTACATCGGCCACTTTCGGATTAAAATGCACATCGGCCACCAACGGAACCATATATCCCTGACTTCGTAGCCCGATATTGATATTCATCAGATTCTCCGCTTCCTTGATACCCTGCGTTGTGAGGCGGACATACTCGCCACCTGCATCAACAATACGTTTCGCCTGTTCCACACAAGCCTGCGTGTCCTGCGTAGACGTATTGGTCATCGACTGGACACGAATAGAATTGGGGCCGCCCAACGGCACAGCCCCAATATTTACTTCTGTGGTTTCTCTTCGAAAATAATTGAATAGATCAACCATTTTGATTTATGATTTTACGATTTACGATTAAAAATACTTTATGCACAATGTGAAAGACAAGATACCATGTACAAAGACAACATACGATTTACGAAGATATTTCAATCGTCAATCGTAAATTGTCAAATCGTAAATCACATTAGTTTGTTTTATATTCAAACTTAACTTCTTTCAGTTCTTCGTTTGCTTTTACGATTTTCTTTTTCAGTCCTTCTTTGTAAGCAGCAAAAGCTTCTGCCAATTTCTCGTCACTCGATGCCAACATCTGAATGGCAAGGATAGCGGCATTCATCGCTCCGTTTATAGCAACCGTTGCCACAGGAATGCCCGGAGGCATCTGGATGATAGAATAAAGTGCGTCTACACCATCGAGCACGGAACCTTTTACGGGTACTCCGATCACCGGCAGTGTAGTGTTGGCTGCAATTACACCGGGAAGGGCGGCAGCCATTCCGGCAGCGGCGATAATAACTTTAATGCCACGGTTGCGGGCATTCTTTGCAAACTCTTCCACAGCTTCAGGCGTGCGGTGAGCAGAAAGCGCGTTCATTTCGAACGGTACATGCATATCATTCAGCAATTGCGCAGCCTTCTCCATAACAGGAAGGTCGGACGTGCTACCCATGATAATACTTACAATTGGAGTCATAGGATAAAAATTAAAGAGCCACTTCTCAACCCTCTCCCCAAAAGAGAGGGTAAGGCTGGCTTCGGATTATAGTATCTTTTACATTATTCGATTGATGTAATGGAGAAAACCTTATCCATTCACCACTGCTTTGTATGCTTCGGCATCCAGCAGGTCTTCCACAGCTTTTATATCTGTCGGTTTCACTTTAATCAACCAACCTTCGCCATACGGATCTTTATTAACCAGTTCCGGATTTTCTTCCAATGCCTCGTTTTGTTCGAGCACCTCACCTGCTACAGGCAGGAAAAGATCGGAAATTGTTTTCACTACTTCGATGGTTCCGAATGTCTCACCGGCTTCCAACGTTTCACCAACAGTCGGTATATCTACGAACACGATATCACCCAATTGTTCTTGAGCATAATCAGTGATACCTACGTATGCAATGTCTCCTTCAACGCGAATCCATTCGTGTTCGTTCGTGTACTTCAAATTCTGTGGAAAGTTCATAATAATTAGTTTTTAGGATTTATACTGTTTTAAAATAAAAATACTCGAAATAAGATGTTGCTCACGGGATGAAGTACCAAAAGGGCACATATCAAGCCAACCGCAAAACCGGAAAGCACCTCACCCAACGTGTGATGTCCCAATACAATTCGTGCAGAACCTAATATACCGGCAATCAATATAAACAGGCATAACCATCCGACCGGATTGTAACCGAACAAAGCACTGAAAGAAACCAGTCCGCCAATCACTCCACCTATTCCTGCCATGTGTTCACTCAATTTCCATTTCAAATTCACTGCAATGCAGATAATAGATACTACCAAAGAAACGAGGATGATCCCTGTCATATACCAAGGTATATTCAGCCGGCGCATCATCAACAGGCAGAACACATACGAGATGATAGTCAGCAGAATCGGTACATAACGTTTTCTTGCGCTCACTCAACTCCTGACGGGCAAAGCCATTGATTTTACGAAACAGGAAAATGGTAATGGTAGGTGTCAGTATGGTAAAGCAATAAACAATTCCCAACACGATCAACTTATATTGTATCGGCATGATACGAAGATAAGAAAACAGGAATAACACCAGAAACGATAAAAACGGAATAGAAAATGGAGTAAAGACCATCGAAGTAGCTCTCGCCACCTGCAACATTGTCTTATCCGCTATGATATGTTCTCTCTCTCTGTCCATCAGCACTAATACTTAATACTTTATACTTTATACTTAATACTTTATATTCGTTCTCATTTTCGAAGTCGCGCAACCGGAATATTCAACTGCTGACGGTATTTGGCTACCGTTCTACGAGCAATGGGATAACCTTTCTCTTTCAAGATGTCCGCCAATTCATCATCTGTCAGCGGTTTCTTCTTGTCCTCCCCATCAATACACTCTTTCAGAATCTTGCGTATCTCGCGGACAGACATTTTCTTTCGCCCGGCTCCTCTGTGGTACTACCCGTCGACTGAAAAAGAATTTGAGCGGATAGATGCCATAATTTGTCTGCACATATTTACTGTTGCTCACGCGGGAGATCGTTGAAATGTCCAGTCCGGTACGTTCGGCCACATCTTTTAAAATCATCGGTTTCAGCAGAGATTCGTCTCCTTCCAAGAAAAAAGGACGTTGTAAGTCAATGATAGCCTGCATGGTAGTCATCAGGGTATTCTGACGCTGCCGCACAGCATCGATAAATCCTTGTGCCGCATCCATTTTCTGCTTCAGGAACATCATCGCTTCTTTGGATTCTTTTGATTGATTAGCCCTGTTTTTGGTATGCTCTTCCACCATTTCCGTGAAGTCGCGACTCATACGGAGTTCGGGGACATTACGGTTATTGAGGCTTATATTGATGGTTCCGTCATCATACGTTTCCACGATAAAAGTCGGGAACTATCTGTTGGAGATTCCTGCCGATCGCTTCTCCCAAAGAAGCACCCGGACGGGGATTCAGCTTGGTTATCTCATTAAGAGCTTCCTGGAAAGTCTCTTCATCAATGTCCAGTTTCTTTATAATCTTCTCCCAGTGTTTACGGGTGAATTCTTCATAACACTCTCTGATGATACGTTCTTCCAGCTCCAGTATCGGGTTGGGCTTCTTCTCTTCATCCTTCTTCCGGCAAATCTGTATCAACAAACATTCTTGAAGGCTGCGGGCACCGATACCAGCGGGATCAAAGTCCTGCAAGATACAGAGTGCTTCTTCCAATTCTTCTTCTGTCGATTCGATGCCGGCATAAATCGCCAGTTCATCACAGATGCTCTCCAATGACTTACGGAGCAGTCCGTCATCGTCCAATGAACCGATCAGATACTCCACCAGGTCACACTGATGTTCAGTCAGGTTGCGTTCACGCAACTGTTCTTTCAGGATTTCATAAAAAGAGGTGGAATCGGAGAACGGAATATCCTCCGCCTGTTCGTCTTTCGAACGGTTGTTTTCTTGTAATTTATAATCGGGAATATCGTCTTCAGTCAGATAATCACTCAAAGAATCATAATCGTTGGCATCACTATCCATGCCATCTTCCGTAGTGTCGGAATCAGCATACTCATCCGCAGCGTTTTCTTCTTTACCTTCTTCAAGTGCCGGATTTTCAAGCAGTTCAGCATGGATACGGTCTTCCAGCTCTACTGCGGGAAGCTCCAACAGTTTCACGACCAGAATCTGCTGGGGCGAGAGCGTTTGTACCTGCTGTTGCGCCTGAGATTGTATTTGACGGGAACCTTGTGCCATATTCGTTTTTGCTTTCTACTATTTCTCGCTACAAAAGTAACTTTTTAACGAGAGATTACACAGATTAGGGAGATAATTTTTAATCCTATAACACAAAATTCGTTATCTTTGTTGCACGAACTTAAAAATTAGGACAATATGTTTGCCAAAGAAACGTATATGCAGCGAAGAGCCCTGCTAAAAAAGAATTTAGGCTCCGGGGTATTGTTATTTCTCGGAAATGACGAGTGCGGACTGAATTACGAAGATAACACGTTCCGTTATCGTCAGGACTCCACTTTTCTTTATTATTTCGGCCTTTCGTGTGCCGGACTTTCGGCCATCATCGATATTGACGAAGACAAAGAAATTATTTTCGGTGACGAATTATCCATCGATGCCATCGTATGGATGGGCTCGCAGCCTACGTTACGCGAAAAATGCGAACGTGTCGGCATCAGGGAAATGATGGCTTCCACCGATATCGTCGGCTATCTGCACAAATGCGTCCAGAGTGGAAAAGCAATTCATTATCTTCCTCCCTACCGCCCCGAACATAAACTGAAACTGATGGACTGGCTCGGAATACCACCTGCACGTCAGGAAGGTTCCGTACCTTTCATCCGTGCCGTCATAGCTCAGCGCAACTACAAGTCGGCGGAAGAAATCGTAGAAATAGAAAAAGCCTGTGACGTGACTGCCGATATGCACATCACCGCCATGAAGGTGCTTCGTCCGGGAATGTACGAATATGAAGTAGTAGCGGAAATGAATCGCGTGGCAGAGTCCAACAACTGCGAACTGTCGTTTGCAACGATCGCCACCATCAACGGGCAGACGCTGCACAACCATTATCACGGAAATAAAGTGAAACCGGGCGATCTGTTCCTGATTGACGCAGGCGCGGAAGTCGAGTCGGGTTATGCAGGCGATATGTCGTCTACTATTCCTGCCGACAAAAAGTTTACAGCCCGCCAGCGCGAAGTATACGAGATTCAGAATGCGATGCATCTGGAATCTGTAAAAGCCCTCCGTCCGGGTATTCCTTATATGGAGGTATACGAACTGTCTGCCCGTGTCATGGTAGACGGTATGAAGGCACTCGGATTGATGAAAGGAAATGCGGAAGATGCGGTCCGCGAAGGTGCTCATGCATTATTTTATCCTCACGGATTAGGTCACATGATGGGATTGGATGTACACGACATGGAAAATCTGGGAGAGATATGGGTAGGATATAACGGCCAACCGAAGAGCACACAGTTCGGTCGCAAATCGCAACGTCTCGCCATTCCGTTGGAACCGGGATTTGTACACACGGTAGAACCGGGTATTTATTTTATCCCGGAACTGATTGACATGTGGAAAGGAGAAAAGAAATTTACCGATTTCATCAATTATGATGTAGTGGAAACTTATAAGGACTTCGGTGGTATCCGCAATGAGGAAGATTATCTGATTACAGAAACCGGCGCCCGCCGATTAGGTAAAAAGATTCCTTTGACACCGGAAGAGGTGGAAGCGTTAAGATAAAAAGCTTCATCAAAATAAAAATAAAAGCCTCATCAAAATAAAAGAAGAACCTTTCTTCTATTCAAAATCAATAGCGGAAGTTTTTCATCCGGGTGCTTCCGCTATTTTTGTCAAAGTACCAAATAGTCCATCTAAAAGCACATTTTTTCTACCCTCCTTTTCCCAAATCTTGCGTAATATTGCAACAGAATTAAAACAACTCACTTTTAATGATATAAAACCAATGAATAACACCATGAAAAGACTACTTTTATCTGTATGGCTATTGTCACTTACCTTGCTATCCGCCGTAGCTGAAAACTATCCTTATAAAAGCGATGTGCTTTGGGTCACCGTACCCAATCATGCCGACTGGCTTTATAAAACGGGAGAAAAAGCAACTGTGGAAGTACAATTCTATAAATATGGTATCCCCAGGGATAACGTAACCGTCACTTATGAAATAGGTGGTGATATGATGCCTGTTGCCGACACAAAAGGAAGTGTAACTTTAAAGAATGGCAGGGCTGTGATTCCTGTGGGCACAATGAAAGAGCCGGGATTCCGCGACTGTCGCCTGAAAGCAACCGTAGATGGAAAGACCTATTCACATCATATCAAAGTAGGATTTTCACCGGAAAAACTTCGTCCGTATACCACCATGCCTTCCGATTTCAAGGAATTTTGGGAAAAGGAAAAAGCGGAACAAAAGGAATTTCCCCTAACGTATACCAAAGAACATGTCGAAAAATATTCCACAGATAAAATAGACTGTTATCTCGTAAAATTGCAACTGAACAAACGTGGGCAATGCGTCTACGGATATTTATTCTATCCGAAAAAGAAGGAAAGTTTCCGGTTGTCCTGTGCCCTCCGGGAGCAGGCATCAAAACTATCAAAGAACCTCTACGTCATAAATATTATGCGGAGCAGGATGCATCCGTTTTGAATTCGAGATACACGGCCTGAATCCGGAAATGACTGATGAAGAATTTAAAGAAATCAGCAACGCTTTCAATGGCAGAGAAAACGGCTATCTGACCAACGGGCTCGACAGTCGTGATAATTATTATATGAAACGGGTATATCTGGCCTGTGTACGCGGTATCGACTTTCTAACTTCCCTGCCGGAATGGGATGGCAAAAATGTAATTGCACAAGGAGGTAGTCAGGGAGGCGCCCTGGCATTAATCGCTGCCGGACTGGATGAACGGGGTGACAGCTTGTGTCGCCAATCATCCTGCATTAAGCGATATGGCAGGCTATAAAGCCGGACGTGCCGGCGGCTATCCTCATTCTTTAGAAATTCGGTAGATATGGATACCCCCGAAAAAATAAAGACAATGGCCTATTATGATGTAGTGAACTTTGCTAAATTGATAAAAGCAGACACCTATATAACATGGGGATTCAATGATGACACCTGTCCTCCAACCACCAGTTATATAGTATACAATGTACTAAACTGTCCGAAAGAAGCCCTGATTACTCCTATTAATGAGCATTGGACCTCCAACGATACGGAGTATGGACATCTGCTTTGGATAAAGAAGCATTTGAAATAAAGAATCAATCATTCCATCTGGATACGGGCAACTCTTTTTTCCCGTAACCTTTCTTCCAGGCATACGCTTTTCTCTTTCGGAGATAAAGCGTATCGCCGCTATGCTTTATCGCCTCCCAATTAAATATTGAATGGTGGTAGATGATCTTTTCAAACCAATAAAGGAGGTCATAAGTTATGAATGGTAGTATCATACACCACCATGAAAACAGTAATGACAAAATCAACGCTGGTATCAGAGTCAGAGAAAAGCATTCCCAATATTGCTTTGCATGTATCCGTAACTCCATATCTTCCCAAACTTCCAGATATTTATACCGGGTAAAGAAAAACCAGCCTAACATAAAATAGTGTTTCTTTCCTTTTCCCAAGAACCACTTTGCTAAAAGACTATTATAAAAAATCATATTCACATTTTTTTGTTGCATGTAGTCCTTTTATAACAGCAAAAGTAACCAAAGGTTCAATATTATAGTTTAGTATAACAGTCATTATACAGTATTCTCCCCTAAAGAATCCTATTCAAATATTGTTTATTTTGTGTTCTCTTGCCTTACTACAACAAAAGGTAATTCATATTTTTTGCAAAGAAAGTACAAATAACGAATATATCCTAATTTTTCTACTTAATATTTAAAGCTACTACCTCCCAAAAATTCGCGCAGTAAGGACGTAGGCGGAATCTCCTTATCCTGTACAGGAACAAAATATTTGATAAACTTAAGTAATCGGTATGCTTCGCAATATTCAGGACAGTTGCGCGGGACACCCATCAGAATAGGTTCGGCATGCAAACGGAGTACTGCAAACTCAAAAAGCAACGCTGAATTAAACATTACGTCGGCATTCTCCTGATAGGGAAAAATCCATTTATCTTCACCGGCACGTACACTCGGCCAGCGTGATATCGTTTCACGAGCCGAATATCCCCGATAATTGAAGTCACGGATAATACGCCGCAACAGACGGTTATCAGTTGTCGGAATCCAGTTATGGTCATCCAAAGAGATGGTGGTCAATGCCGAAACATAAATCTTGAATTTCCGTTCAGCCGGTATATGCGGTGTCAGTTCCGGGTTCAGGGCATGAATACCTTCCAGAATCAGAATCGTATTATCTTCTATTTTCAGTTTATCGCCTTTATACTCCTTCTTGCCAAGAGAGAAATTAAAACGAGGCAGTTCGACCTCTTCACCGCGAAGGAGTGCCTGCAACTGTTGATTGAACAGTTCCAAATCAAGTGCATACAGTGATTCATAATCATAATTTCCGTTTTCATCCAGAGGAGTCTCTTCACGATCCACAAAGTAATTATCTAAAGAGATCGGGAATGGTTTCAGTCCATTGGTCATTAGCTGGATAGAAAGCCGTTTGCTGAAAGTTGTCTTTCCCGAAGAGGATGGTCCGGCAATCAATACCAGTTTTACCCGGTTACCGTTTTCACCACGATGGAATATGGTATCGGCTATCTGGGCTATTTTCTTCTCCTGCAGTGCTTCTGCAACATTTATCAGATCGGTTGCATGTCCCTCTTCACAGGCCAGATTAAAATCCCCGGCATTGTTAAGCCCCATGATATAACTCCAGTTCAGATATTCTTTAAAGACATCCAGCATTTTTTCCTGCTTCACTACATCTTCAAGCACATTCGGGTTTTCCCGACTCGGAATCCGAAGGAGCAATCCATCGTAATATTTCACGATATCGAATAATTTAAGATATCCGGTACTGGGTAGCAGATTCCCATAATAATAATCAATGGTATCACCCAATGTATAATAATAGGTATAGAGCGAACCGGAAGTTCCAGTAATCTCACTTTATCATTCATTCCCCGTTCGCTGAAAACACGCACAGCTTCAGCCGTATGACATTCGATGCGATGATAGGAAATATTCTCCGCGATAATCTCCTGCATCCGTTGCTTGATGCGTGTCACATCTTCCAGTTCGATGGGACGGCCAATCCGTAAATTGCAGAAATAGCCTTTTGAAACAGGATGTTCTACAAACAATTTTCCGTCGGGAAACAGTTCCGTGACAGCCTTAAACAAGACAAAACAAAGCGAACGGACATACGTACGCATACCGGACTGATCTCTCACATCCAAAAACTCTACATCCTTATTATTATAAACTCTGAAGTTCAGTCCCTCGGAGCGATTATTGACCTTGGCACTTACTACTTGATAAGGAAAATTAAGATTAAAACCGTAATAAATATCCAAAAGTGAGCTTCCGATAGGGAATTCTTTGGAAATATTGTTATTTTTGCAACATATTTGTAACATCTGTTTCATCGAGTTCGTTAAAAGGTGAATAATTTGGGACTAATATACTTATAATCAGATAGAGAACAAATAACCATTAAAAATATTATAGATGGAATATTCTTTTTAATGATTTTTTAAAGCTCATAGGCTCA
>OIFH01000170.1_pt1 | contig 10084 bp, 12 predicted proteins | sample 1581951 | NCBI WGS metagenome assembly OIFH01 (sample SAMN04414075, study PRJEB24778) | human gut metagenome | material: faecal | host: Homo sapiens | reverse complement strand
CTGTCGCAGACAAGTGAATTGCTCCGTATAAATATCCAGTTTAATCAGATCGTTGCCCGAACGAATATACATTCTTCCGTTCTTATCTCCACATAATTCGTTAACCTCATTATTAGTCAGTCCATTATTACTTTCCGAAGGCTGGAATACTTTTACATCCTTACCGTTGTATCTATTCAGTCCCTCAGTAGTCCCCAGCCAGACTGCCCCTAACTCATCCTGATAAATTGATGGGATACACACCTGAGATAATCCATCAGATACTCCCAAATGCTTAAAATAATGATTAGTGGCTTCCGCCATCACCATAGATAAAAGACTTAAGAGAAAGGTTATTGTTCTTCGCCACATTTTACACATAATTATATTGCGGGTAGCAAAAATACAAAAAAAACATAATTATTGGTTAAGAATCTCTTTAATTTATACCCTTCCAGCCGAAATGCAGTTTATTCATTTGACGATTCTTGCTAAAATACAGTCCACAGTATTTTTTCAAGGAAAAATCAATGGTGTTTTTAGGTTAAAACCATATCTTTGCCACAAACTAAAAAGAATAATTGGATGTTAATCACATTTACATTCCGCAAGGATCTCGTTCTGTAAATAATCTGTAAGTCTTCCTCTCATTACAGATTATCCCTTACATTTTCTCCGGCATATTCATGTCAGAGTTGATTTCTATTTTCTAAAAAAATAACAACTATTGTAGGCTCAAATGGTTTTATGCATCCCCCCGTATGCCTCCATTTGACGTACACCTAAAACATTAAAAACAATGAGTAACAATAATACATCTATACATGATTTCGATTTCTCTTTCATATGTAACTACTTCAAGCTGCTGAAACGTCAAGGTCCCGGAAGTCCGGAAGCCACACGCAAAGCTGTAAGTTTCATCAACGAACTGACCGATGATGCAAAGATTGCCGATATCGGCTGCGGCACAGGCGGTCAGACACTGTTTCTGGCTGACTACGTGAAAGGACAGATTACGGGCATAGACCTCTTTCCCGATTTTATCGAAATATTCAATGAGAATGCAGTGAAAGCCAATTGCGCCGACAGAGTAAAAGGAATCACCGGATCAATGGATAATCTCCCGTTTCAGAACGAGGAACTCGATCTGATCTGGTCCGAAGGAGCAATCTACAATATAGGATTCGAACGTGGAATGAACGAATGGAACAAATACCTGAAAAAAGGCGGTTTCATCGCAGTGAGCGAAGCATCCTGGTCACTTCGGAACGCCCTGCGGAAATAGAAGACTTCTGGATGGACGCCTATTCTGAAATGGATACACTTCCCAATCAGGTAGCCAAGTTGTACAAGGCGGGTTATCTCCCCGTTGCTACATTCATTCTGCCGGAGAATTGCTGGACAGAGCATTACTTTGCTTCAAAGGTTGCGGCTCAGGAGATTTTCCGTAAGAAATATGCCGGTAATAAAATTGCCGAAGAGTTCAGCTCACTCCAAATGATTGAGGATGAACTATACGGCAAATATAAGGAATTCTACGGTTATGTGTTTTTTATTGCTAAGAAGGTAGATTGATGGCAGACTTCTCTTATTGAGGAATGCGGGTATTCTCATGGCAGAATATCCGCATTTTGTGTTTTGAGTGGATTTTATTGTTTTGAGGATGTGCGGAACTTCTGAGGAGGTATTCCCGTATGACGTTTAAAGAATTTGTTGAAGAAGGCCGCATTATTAAAACCTAGACTCACGGCTATATCCTTTATCGGAGTGTTGGCGGTACAAAGTTGTGCTTTGGCATCCATGATGATAGTATTGTTGATGATTTCCATGGCTGTATGTCCTGATTCCTTTTTGACAAGGCGGCAAAGAGCTGCCGGTCTCATATTCATTTTCAATGCATAATAGGACACTTGATGCTCCCGGACATAGTCTGTGTGTACCAATCGGATAAAAATGCGGTATTGGTTGAAATGCCTGCTGCCCGGAGTCTCTTTTATTCTAGGGCGTTCCGGACAGAGTTCGGATATACCTTGTAACAGATAGGTCAGTAGAGTTTGCAATGAAACTAGACTTGAGGGGCTTTCTGTTCTTTGGTAGAGGTGTGACAAATAGGTCATGAACTCGGCATAAAGCTGGAAGTCCGTTTTCGATAGAGGAAAAATATAGTGTTTGCCTATAATGTGAAACTTATCCATCATGACCTTGCCGGCCCCTGAACTCTGGATAAGTTGTTGGGAAAATATGACGACATATATTTCAGCATCGTCTGACGTGTGTAGCAATTGTACGAAGGTCTCGGGAGGAATAACTAGGAGGGTGTTAGCTTCAACCCTGAATTGAGTATGGTTTATGATGGTTTTCAGAACTCCTTTGGTGCATAGAGCGAAGATACTGGCCTTGGTGTGGTATGGCTTTTCCACTAGCGGATTCAGTTCATTGGTTGTGATATGATTGCAGGCAATGAACTCGGCATTATATTGAATTCGGATATATTCATGTTGGAGATTTTAAGACACAAAAATGGGGGATAATAATGTATAAATGACAGAGATAACAGTTAAAATCAATATTACGCTCAATTTGTCTCTGTTAAATAAGGTAAAGTTGTGAATAATAGAATATATACATGCTAAAACGGAATATTGATTTATAAGGGTTTGTTTGTGGCATAAGCATTTTAGCCCGAACTTTGCTCCTTGTATGATAAAACAATTCTGATGAATCCGAATGTTCCTCAAGAAGTACGTATAATAAATGCCATCTCCGAGCAGTTGTTCAACTCATGGCCCGTCAGCATTATTATGATTGATTTGGAAGATTGTATCTGGCGTCTGAATCAGCAGGTGATGAATGAACTCCATTTGAATGAGTATGTGATAGGGCGGCGTATCACTGACTTATTGGAAGTGGTATGTGATAAAAAGAATGTGTTAGAAGACCTTTTGCTGCAACTTCGGGAGAGGGATGTGCGGATTATTCCCTTAGATATCAATTGCTTTATACGTGAATTGAAGAGTGGTATCAGTTTTCTGATACAAGGTGCTATGGTGGGAATTCATGAAGATGGACAATTGGTGAGGATTGTACTCTATTCAGGAATGTGTTGGAAGAACGGACACAGAAGCATTTGCTGAATATTGCGCTGAGCCGCACCCAGATATTTCAATGGTCTTTCGACATGGAACATAATCTGATGATTATAGAACCGCGTTATTTTGAATATTTGGGGATTCCTACGCGTGACTATACGCTGACGCCTGAGGAATTCGCATTTCTGATTCATCCGGACGACCGGAAGGGAGTGTTTGATGCTTTGGCTTTACAGTTGCATGGTAATTTGTACGAACGCCCAGTGGAATACCGTCTACGGAGGGGAGACGGCAAGTGGGAGTGGTTTGAGGCGCAATCTACCTATGTGGGGCAATTGACGGATTTGCCGTTCCGTATCATCGGTATTTGCATGAGTACGCAGAAATACAAAGGATACGGAGAATAAATTGAACGAGGCTTTGCAGAAAGCGCAACGTAGCGATGAGTTGAAGAGCGTATTTCTTGCTAATATGAGCCACGAGATACGTACGCCACTAAATGCCATTGTGGGCTTCTCTACACTACTGGCTTGTGGGGATGCCGACTTGTCGCGGCAGGAGATTATGGAATTTACGTCTTTGATTGAAAAGAACAGCCAGTTGTTAATGGTGTTGATTTCAGATATTCTGGATTTGTCCAAGATAGAATCGAACACGATGGAATTCCATTTTGAGAAGGTTTCTTTAAATTGGCATTATTGGAAAAGCATTTATCAAGTGCTGCAGAAGATGAATCTTCGGAAAGGAGTGGAGTTACTGCTAGACCTTCCGGACCGGGCGGCAGTTATCTATACAGATCCTACGCGTTTGGGGCAAGTTGTCAACAATCTTATCAATAATGCGGTGAAGTTCACTGCTGAAGGACGCATAACCATAGGGTATAGGCTGAAGGACTTTGCTACATTGGAAGTCTTTGTGGAAGATACGGGAACTGGCATGTCGGAAGAAGTTCTGGCGCACATTTTTTGAACGTTTCTATAAGGGAGATGCTTTTGTGCAGGGCACGGGATTGGGATTGGCCATTTGCAGGACTATCGTTGAAAGGTTTCATGGAAAAATAGAAGTGGCTTCAACTCTTGGCAAGGGGAGCCGCTTTGCAATTGTCCTTCCGCAGGAAATGCGGGAGTAGTGTTCTCTTTCTTGGATATTTGATGTAATTATGTGAGCGTATGATATTGTATAACGTTGAAAATCGCTACCTTTGCAGTCTTGAACGATAAATTCATTGACACTATGATATCTGTAGAAGGACTGAAGGTAGAATTTAATGCCACTCCTCTGTTCGAAGACGTCTCTTATGTTATCAATAAGAAAGACCGTATAGCTCTTGTCGGCAAGAATGGTGCCGGTAAGTCCACCATGCTCAAGATATTGGCTGGCATTCAGCAGCCCACTGCCGGCATTGTTGCCGTTCCTCGCGAATGTACTATCGGGTATTTGCCCCAAGTGATGATACTCAGTGACAAGCGCACCGTAATGCAGGAGGCTGAACTTGCCTTCGAGCATATTTTTGAGATGCAGGCGGGCATCGAACGCATGAATCGGCAACTTGCCGAACGTACCGATTACGACAGCGAGGATTACCAGAAACTGATTGACCGCTTCACTCACGAAAACGAACGTTTTCTGATGATGGGCGGCACCAACTACCGTGCCGAAATAGAGCGCACGCTCCAAGGGCTGGGCTTCAGCCGCGAGGACTTTGACCGCTCTACAAGCGAGTTTTCCGGTGGTTGGCGTATGCGTATAGAGCTTGCCAAGCTGTTGCTTCGCCGTCCGGATGTGTTGCTGCTCGACGAGCCTACCAACCACCTTGACATCGAGAGTATCCAGTGGTTGGAGAACTTCCTTTCCACCCGTGCCAATGCGGTGGTGCTTGTCAGCCACGACCGCGCCTTTTTGAAACAATGTCACTACGCGTACCATCGAAATAACTTGTGGACGCATTTACGACTATAAAGTGAAATACGATGAGTTCGTGGTGCTTCGCAAGGAGCGCCGGGAGCAGCAACTACGTGCTTACGAGAATCAGCAGAAGCAGATACAAGATACGGAAGATTTCATCGAACGTTTCCGGTACAAAGCTACCAAGGCTGTGCAAGTGCAGAGCCGCATCAAGCAGCTCGAAAAGATAGAGCGCATCGAAGTGGATGAGGAAGCCAACTCCTCTTTGCGCCTGAAGTTTGTTTGCAGTAGCCGTAGCGGTAATTATCCCGTTATCTGCGAGGATATGGAGAAATCCTACGGTGGGCACGTTGTTTTCCACGATGTGAATTTGACTATCAACCGAGGAGAGAAGGTTGCTTTTGTCGGTAAGAACGGCGAAGGTAAGTCTACGCTTGTAAAGTGTATTATGGGTGAGATTACGGATTATACCGGTAAGCTTACACTGGGACATAATGTGCAGATTGGATATTTTGCCCAGAACCAGGCACAGCTTTTGGATGAGAGCCTGACTGTATTCGATACGATTGACCGCGTGGCCGTAGGGGATATCCGCCTCAAAATCCGTGATATTCTAGGTGCTTTCATGTTCGGCGGTGAGGCTTCGGATAAAAAGGTGAAGGTGCTCAGCGGTGGAGAGCGTACCCGGCTTGCCATGATAAAACTGCTGTTGGAGCCGGTGAATTTCCTGATTCTCGACGAACCTACGAATCATCTTGACATGCGTTCCAAAGATGTGTTGAAGGAGGCTATCCGCGATTTTGACGGAACGGTGATAATAGTCAGCCATGACCGTGATTTTCTGGACGGACTTGCGACTAAAGTGTACGAGTTGGTGGCGGACTGGTGAAGGAACATCTGGGAGGAATTTATGATTTCCTGCAAAAGAAGCAGATAGAGATCCTGAATGAGTTACAGAAATCCCCTTCACTTTCCGCTTCGCCCACTGCCGGTAAGGCGGCATCGGGAAATGTTGGTGCAGAACCGGTTCAACCCTCGGCAGCCAAACTCTCTTATGAGGAGCAGAAGGAGCTTAATAAGAAGCTCAAGAAACTGGAACGTCGCGTTGCCGATTGTGAAGCGGAGATAGAGCAGACGGAGGCTGCCATTGCCATTCTTGAGGCCAGGATGGCCACACCGGAAGGTGCTTCGGACATGTCGCTTTATGAGCAGCACCAAAAACTGAAAGAGCAGCTTGACCGCGTGATGGAAGAGTGGGACGCGGCTACTGTAGAGTTGGAGAATCACTAACTATTATATTTTATATGTTTATGAAAGCAAATCATTTGTTACCCATTGCAGCATTCTGTCTGATGACGGCTTCCTGCAACACCGGCAAGCAGCAGGCTGAACTTACAGCAGGCATCCAGCTCGCCAATCTTGACACAACGGCTCTACCCGGAACTGACTTTTACCAATACGCATGTGGCGGTTGGATGAAGAACAATCCGATTCCTGCTGAATACTCACAGTACGGTTCTTTTACTATCCTTGCAGAAAACAACCGCAAGCAGATTCAAGGACTGATTGAAGAACTTGCCGCCACCCAGCACGAAGCCGGCAGCGTGGCACAAAAAAATCGGTGACTTGTACAAAATCGTAATGGACAGCGTGAAGCTGAACAAAGATGGTGTAGCTCCCATCAAGGCTGAACTCGACCAGCTGGCTGCTTTGAAGGACAAGAAAGAGCTTTATGCCTTGCTGGGCGATATGCAGAAGAAAGGCATCATCGCCTACAACGTGCTGTATGTTGGCGCTGACGAAATGAACAGTAGCATGAATGCTGTACAGACCTATCAGACCGGGCTGAGCATGGGCGAACGTGAATACTATCTGGAGAATGATGAGGCTACCGCCAAAATTCGTGATGCTTTCCGTACACATGTACAGAAGATGTATCAGTTGGCTGGTTTCGACGAGGCTACTGCCAAGAAAGGTATGGAGGTGGTGATGGATGTGGAAACACGTCTTGCCAAGGCTTTCCGCTCTCGTACGGAGTTGCGTGACCCGCATGCCAATTATAACAAGATGAGCATGGAAGAGTTGAAGAAGAATTATCCTACTTTCGATTGGGATGCTTATTTGTCTGCCATGGGCTTGAAGGATGTGAAGGAAATCATCGTAGGCCAGCCCGCTTCACTGAAAGCTGCTGCCGATATTCTGGATACGCTGCCCATTGAACAGCAGAGCCTTTATCTGCAATGGAAATTGATTGATTCTGCCGCAAGCTTGTTGAACGATGCTATGGCAGAACAGAACTTCGACTTCTACAGCCGCACCATGAGCGGTACACAAGAAATGCAGCCTCGCTGGAAGAGAGCGGTAAGCACTGTAAGCGGCGCGCTGGGCGAAGCTGTAGGTCAGATGTACGTGGAGAAATATTTCCCTGCTGCTGCCAAGGAGCGTATGGTGACTTTGGTGAAGAACTTGCAGGAAAGTCTGGGCGAACGTATCCAGAATCTTGCCTGGATGGGTGATTCCACTAAGGTGAAAGCTCTGGAGAAACTGGCTACCTTCCATGTGAAGATTGGTTATCCCGACACTTGGAAAGACTACTCCACACTGGAAAATCAAAAACGACTCGTTACTGGGACAAACATGGAACGTGCCAACGAGTGGAGCCATGCCGAAATGATAGCCAAGGCCGGCAAGCCGGTGGATAAGGACGAATGGCTGATGACTCCGCAGACCGTCAACGCTTACTATAACCCGACCACCAACGAAATCTGTTTCCCCGCCGGTATCCTGCAATATCCTTTCTTCGATATGAATGCGGATGATGCCTTCAACTATGGTGCCATCGGTGTGGTAATCGGTCATGAGATGACTCACGGATTCGACGACCAGGGTCGCCAGTACGACAAGGACGGTAACCTGAAAGACTGGTGGACTGCTGAAGATGCCAAGAACTTTGACGAGCGTGCTCAGGTGATGGTGAACTTCTTCGATAGCATCGAGGTTGCTCCGGGCGTATATGCCAACGGACGCATGACATTGGGTGAGAATATTGCCGACCACGGTGGTCTGCAGGTTTCTTATCAGGCATTCAAGAAAGCTACGGCTGCCAATCCGCTGCCGGTGCTGGATGGTCTTACTCCCGAACAACGTTTCTTCCTGGCATACGCAGGTGTATGGGCCAATGATATCCGTCCCGAAGAAGTGCTGAACCGCACGAAGAGTGATGTGCACTCATTGGGCGAATGGCGCGTAAACGGTGCATTGCCGCAAATCGGTGCTTGGTATGAGGCATTCAACGTGACAGAAAAAGACCCGATGTTCTTGCCGGTAGAAAAACGTGTATCTATTTGGTAAACCAACAAAATAACCCTTAAAAAAAGGCGGCAGACTGGAAACAGATGCCGCCTTTTTTAATTATACCTAATTTATTGTGTATGAATGTATGTATGAATAAACAAAATTTGTAACTTTGCGCATCAAATACTAATATACGCATACTTTAATACGCAAATCCATGTCTGAAACAAAAAGAATCAAAACAGCTCTGGTAATCTGTTTACCATAAGGAAGGTTTGGACGAAATCATTACCAAACTGCATGAAGAAGGTGTAGAGTTCCTCTCAACCGGTGGAACCCGTCAGTTTATAGAATCCCTGGGTTATCCCTGCAAGGCAGTGGAAGACCTCACTACATACCCTTCCATCCTGGGCGGACGCGTGAAGACTTTGCATCCGAAGGTTTTTGGAGGTATTCTTTGCCGCCGCGGATTGGAGCAAGACATGCAACAGATTGAAAAATATGAAATCCCCGAAATAGACCTCGTCATTGTTGACCTCTATCCGTTTGAGGCTACCGTTGCCAGTGGTGCCGAAGAACCTGCCATCATCGAAAAGATTGACATAGGCGGTATCTCCCTAATTCGTGCCGCAGCCAAGAACTATAACGACGTGGTTATCATGCTTCGCAAGCACAATATCAGCCGTTCCGCGACATGCTGATGGAACACGGAGCCACTACTACCATCGAAGAACGCCGTTGGTTTGCCAAAGAGGCTTTCGGAGTGTCTTCACACTATGATTCTGCCATCTTCAACTATTTCGATGGCGAGGAAGGTTCCGCTTTCCGTTGCTCTGCCAACAGCCAGAAGACTTTACGCTATGGCGAGAATCCGCATCAGAAAGGTTATTTCTATGGCAATCTGGATGCTATGTTCGACCAGATTCACGGTAAGGAAATCTCTTATAACAACCTGCTCGACATCAATGCTGCCGTTGATCTGATCGACGAATACGAAGATTTGACTTTCGCTATCCTGAAACATAATAATGCTTGTGGCCTGGCTTCTCGTTCAACTGTATTGGAAGCATGGACAGACGCGTTGGCCGGTGATCCCGTTTCCGCTTTCGGAGGCGTATTGATTACTAACGGAGTGATTGACAAGGCAGCAGCCGAAGAGATCAACAAGATATTCTTCGAAGTGATTATCGCGCCGGACTATGACGTAGACGCGCTCGAAATTCTGGGACAGAAAAAGAACCGCATCATCCTGGTTCGCAAAGAAGCCAAACTGCCGAAGAAACAGTTCCGTGCTTTGCTGAACGGTGTATTGGTGCAGGACAAAGATATGAATATTGAAACGGTTGCCGATCTGAGAACTGTGACAGACAAAGCTCCTACTCCGGAAGAAGTGGAAGATATGTGTTGCCAACAAGATTGTTAAGAACAGCAAGTCGAACGCTATCGTGCTGGCAAAAGGCAAACAGCTTCTTGCAAGCGGTGTGGGACAGACTTCACGGGTAGACGCCTTGAAGCAAGCGATTGAAAAAGCCAAATCATTCGGATTCGATCTGAACGGTGCGGTAATGGCTTCAGATGCTTTCTTCCCCTTCCCGGATTGCGTAGAAATAGCAGACAAAGAAGGTATTACGGCAGTCATCCAGGCCGGGCGGCTCGGTGAAAGACGATTCTTACTTTTGCTTACTGCAACGAGCACGGGTATGGCGATGGTGACCACCGGTATCCGTCATTTTAAACATTAAAAACAGGTATTGAGTATTAGGTATTAAGTATTAACCTTGCGGATAAGGCAGTCTACTTTATACCTAATATTTAAT
>OIFH01000169.1_pt1 | contig 10150 bp, 12 predicted proteins | sample 1581951 | NCBI WGS metagenome assembly OIFH01 (sample SAMN04414075, study PRJEB24778) | human gut metagenome | material: faecal | host: Homo sapiens | reverse complement strand
GTTTCAAAGAGCTGGACGGCAGCATCATGCCGAACATCTTGCCGAAGAAGTCCTTCTGCACACTGGGTTTCTGCACTTTCTTCAAGACGTTCAGTCCCCAGAAGGTGAAGAAAATGGTTACTTTCTGTCCCGTTGCCGCTGCTCCGTTTGCTAGTACGAAGGTTGCCAGCGCTTTGTCCAGGTCGTCACTGAACAGAATCAGCGTCTTTCCCCTACCCCCGGCTGCGGAAACATTGGAAGCAGATGTACAAGCCGGAGCACCTTTCTCGATGACTACCGTATAGCGTCCTTTCTCGTCATGCTTCTCTATCAATTTATTTCCCGTCGTATCACACCAGGCAGAAGCATCGCGTGCAAACCGGCATCGGTTGCCACAATCTCCACACGCTCGCCCACAGCAATGCTATCCATCGCCTTTTTCACCTGCATGATAGGTCCCGGACATTGCAAACCGCAAGCATTTATCTTCAACGTTTCCTTCTTGGACACTGATGCATCCGCAGGAACATCATCAGTAGCAGCCTCTACCGAAGAAGAAGAAGAAGAGCCGCCGCCTGCCGGAGCAGATGGAGACGGCAGAGGTGCTGTTGCCGTGGAGTAGGTCTTATAACCACCTATCAGATTGCGCACATTGCGATAGCCGCACCCCATCAGGATGCGCAGGGACAGATAACCGCGCAGACCCACAGCACAGAAAAGCACTACCGGCTTGTCTGTAGGTATCTCTGCCAAATGCTCGCGCATTTCGTCCAACGGAATATTGACGGCTCCCGGAATGGTGCCGAAAGAGAATTCCTCGGGCGTACGGGTATCTATCAGCATCACTTTATCCTTCTCTTCTACCAGCTCGCGCCAAGAGATGACAGGCATAGCACCGCTGATAATGTTCGATGCTGCATAGCCGCCAATAGCGATGGGGTCTTTGGCCGAGGAGAAAGGAGGCGCATACGTGTGCTCCGTCTCCATCAAATCGTAGACTGTGCCACCCCGCTTGATGAGTCCGGCTATCTGGTCGATTCGCTTGTCCACTCCCTCGTAACCGATACATTGCGCACCATAGAGTTTACCGGTTTTGGGATGGAAAGTCAGTTTCAAGGTCAAAGGTAGGGCATCCGGATAGTAACCGGCATGAGATGCCGAGTGAGTCACCGAGCTTTGATATTCCATGCCCCACTGCTTCAAGCGTTTGGCTGCAAGGCCCGTAGAGGCTACCGTCATGTCGAATACTTTGGCAATGGAGGTGCCGATAGCTCCTTCGTAGGAAACAGTATTGCCAAACACCATATTATCAGCAACGATACGTCCCTGGCGGTTGGCAGGATTTGCCAGATAATTGAGCCAGGGCTTTCCGGTCAGCGGATGAGGATATTCGATGGCATCGCCCACAGCATAGATGTCTTTTTCGGAAGTCTCCAAGTGTTCGTCTACCCAGATACCGCCCATCTCGCCCAGTTTCAAGCCGGCTTGTTGCGCCAATGCAGTGGCAGGACGCACACCGATGGAGAGTAACACCATATCGGCAGGAATGGCCTTTCCGCTTTTCAGGAATACGGTGATTCCGTTGTCCGTACGCTTGAAATGGGTTACTCCTTCTTCCAGATAGAGAGAGACGCCTTTCTGCAACAGATGCTGATGAATAGGTGCCGCCATAGAGAAGTCGATAGGTGCCATCACCTGATTACCCATTTCGACTACAGACACATGAACACCGGCATGATGCAGGTTCTCCGCCATTTCCAATCCGATGAAACCGGCACCTACCACCACGGCGCGTTTCACCTGCTTGTCCGAGATATAAGCCTTGATATGGTCGGTATCTTCTACATTGCGCAACGTGAAGATGCCTTCGGAATTAATGCCTTCCAAGGGGGGCTTCACGGGGTTGGCACCGGGAGAAAGCAAAAGTTTGTCATAGCTTTCGTCGTACTCCTTGCCTTCCACATTGCGTATGGTAACGGTCTTGTTTTTGGGATGGATGGCGATTACTTCATTCTGCACACGCACATCAATGCGGAAGCGCTTGCCGAAAGATTCGGGTGTCTGTACCAACAGCTTCTCGCGCTCTGCTATCACTCCACCTATATAATAAGGTAAACCACAATTAGCATACGAGATGTAAGGGCCTTTCTCCAATAAAAGGATTTCAGCCATTTCGTCCACTCTTCTCAGTCGGGCGGCTGCCGTGGCTCCACCTGCTACACCGCCAATGATTACATATTTCATAATTCTTCGTTTTTTAAGTTTGACGATGCAAAGAAAATAATTATTTTCAATAAAACATAATTTCCAAAGGAAAATATTATTAAAAAGACTCATTTTTAATAAGAATAGGCATAAAAAAACGGATTATTACAAGTTTTTACACCTATAATAATCCGTTCAGTATGCAAGTTTTTATAAGCTTACCAACCAAGCCGTAGCAAGACCGACAGCACTATACCATAAGGTAGAACGATAAGCGGCATTAGCAGCTTGAGCAGCAGCAGAAGTGGCAGTGGAAGGTATATAATGGCTAACCCCATTTGCCCGCTTCATGGAGAACATACCAACAGACATCGAATAAATCATCGGCGTTTTTTTCCAACAGACAGAAGCTGCATCATATGCTTGCTTCCATTCATCCAAGGCAACTTCATCCACAACGAGTTTTTCCATCATTTCTACGAAATCATAATAGCCTACATAATAAGACGATCCTACTTTACGCTGATCATAATCAAAAGACCGATGACCGAAGAACTTCTCTATCTGCTGTCACTCCCGACAAAGCATTTGCTGTAGCAGCAGCTAAGTTCTCAAGCTCAGAAGATTTCAGCACATCTATAGCAGCTGCCCAATTGTCCATTGCTATTACTTCCTATTTTTCCAGTATAAATTTCATCATAAGCAGCAAAAGTCCCAATAGCCATTTCTACCGCTGCACCTTTCTGAAATATAAATGGAAACATTCTATCATAGGCAGCACCAGGACCTGGATTCTCCAGCAGGGAAACCAATATAGTAATCGCAACAATCACGCAACTCATAACGCGACTTCCACCGACTGCATAAACGCAAGCATCAAACATAATAAAATCAAAATGAGGAGCGTTCTGTAATACTAACTTCAAGTCCTCAATATTCATATAATGCCCTCCTCCAGTCTTATCATTTCCTATCCAGCGAGTAGAAGGCAATGGAGTAGGTATCCATCCTTCCCCATGCGACCAATAAATCAAACCATAACTTCCGCTTTATATAAAGAATTCCCAAACACATCATTGAATACCTCTTGCGTCTCAGCGACTCCGCACGAATTTTCTATCTTCGTATTCTTTGACTATTGTTTCAACAACAGTACCACCTTTATTTTCAATTTCAATCAAACGAGGAAATCCCGTATCTATATACACCAATAAATGCATATCAGATGTATTATCAATTGAAGCCATCCCAGCTTTCAATTCCTCCAATCCCCATCCGTAAAGCTAGCCAATGGATTTATACTATTATCCGCTGCCATATATACCAGCACAGTACGTTTCCCATCAACCGGAGGATCAGGTATCGGGTCATCACCACGACACGCCGACATGAACAAGGGGAAAACGAAGAAAAAAAGAAGATATAGTTTTGTTTTCATACTTGAAATCTTATTCCTGCGGTTTTGCAAATGTGAAAGCCTCAGGCTTCACCACCTGCAAAACCATATTCTTACTCTTCTTATACTTACCTTTTACCTTTACAGCCTCTTTTTCCAACTTTTTCCTGTTTTCAGAGAAATAAATCATACAAGTATAGTCCGGCTTCTTCAGATTGTACTCCAGATAGTTCTTGAGCTGGTAAGTGTATAAATCACGCTTGGGCAAGAATCCATTCTTATCCAGCTCTACGCTGTCCAATACCTGGATGTCTGTATAATATACGATGGAGTCATTGAAAGAAGCCGCCACACCAAAAGCATATACAGCCTTTTCCTTATCTTTCATTGTAAAAGCCGAGCACAATGCAAAAACCAAAGCTACGGCACAAAGTATACGAACGTATTTCATTGAGTTATGAGTTATAAGTTATGAATTATCAATGGGGGCAAAGATATAAAAAAAACCGCACGCCTACTAAAGACGTACGGTTTTTTAATTCCTTCTATTTGTCGGAAACTGATATTTCTTATTTATCCCAAATAAGATTTGAGCAATTTACTACGATTACTTTGTCTTAATCTTCTGATTGCTTTTTCCTTAATCTGACGCACACGCTCACGGGTCAAGCCGAATTTGTCGCCGATTTCCTCTAATGTCATTTCCTGCTGTCCGATACCGAAAAACATCTGTATGATTTCTTTTTCCCTATCGGTTAACGTAGAAAGAGCTCTATCAATTTCCCTCGCAAGAGACTCGTTCACCAAAGAGCGGTCGGCCATAGGGGAGTCGTCGTTGACCAGCACATCGAGCAAGCTGTTGTCCTCTCCTTCTACAAAAGGTGCGTCCACCGAAATGTGACGGCCGGACACCTTCAGCGTATCAGAGATTTTGTCAACAGGGATTTCCAGTTCATCGGCAAGCTCTTCAGGAGACGGACGACGTTCGTTTTCCTGCTCGAACTTGGAGAAGGCCTTGCTGATTTTATTCAGCGAGCCTACCTGGTTCAACGGAAGACGTACAATACGCGACTGCTCTGCCAAGCCTGCAGAATGGACTGACGTATCCACCATACTGCATAACTGATGAACTTGAAACCACGTGTTTCATCGAACTTTTCGGCAGCTTGATCAGTCCTAAATTACCCTCGTTAATCAAGTCGGGCAAACTCAAACCTTGGTTTTGGTACTGCTTGGCCACAGATACAACGAAACGCAGATTGGCACGTGTCAATTTCTCCAGTGCAACACGGTCACCCTTGCGGATGCGCTGAGCGAGCTCCACTTCCTCTTCAACAGTAATGAGGTCTTCGCGACCGATTTCCTGCAAATACTTATCAAGAGAAGCGCTCTCTCTGTTAGTGATACTTTTTGTAATTTTAAGTTGTCTCATTCTTATAATACAGATTTGGGTTGCAAAGGTACGACAAATTATTTTGTTACAATAATTTCATCCCAACTTTTTCACCTTATTTATATCTTATCCTATATAACAAAAAGGATGCCGGTATGTATTGTACCGACACCCCCTTTTTCGCTATTGTTAGCTAATATTACAATCTTCTTACCTAACTATCCCTATTTTTTATTCTTGAGTCAAATCAACGGCATACATTGCACGTTTCCTGACGGGAACATACCGGTGATGAACAAACCTTGCTCAGGAGACTTTCTTGCCTCTTTCATCGCCTTTTCCAAATCGTCCACCGTCTTCATCGGCACTCCGTTGGCTTTCAGAATGATGAAGCCCTTGCGGATACCTGCATCGGCCATCTTGCCATTGGTAACCCCGGTAACTTCCAGACCGTAACCCAGGTTCAACTGCTTCTTCAGCTCGGAAGATACGGGCTTGAAGGCTGCACCCAAGATTTCCATTCCGGCATCCTTCACTACCTTCGTAGTGCCTTGCTCATTCTTCAGCGTGATTTCGAATTCCTTTTCCTTCTTGTCACGAACCACTGTTACCTTCACTTTGTCGCCCGGACGGTGTTTTGCCAGCATTTCCTGCAAATCCGAGAACTTGTGAATCTTCTTGCCGTTCAATGCTATGATTACATCATTTTCCTTCAAGATGCCGGCAGCGGAACCACCTTCAACAACTTCGGCCACATAGATACCCTCTTTCACACCAAGTTCGTCGGCCTTCTTCTTCAGTTCTTCGGTCCAACGTTCGTCCATCTGCAGGTCTGTGCTCAAATCACTACCCTTGATGCCAAGGAGCGCGCGCTGCACGGTACCAAACTGTTTCAAGTCGGCTACCACCTTTGTCATAATGCTGGTAGGGATGGCAAAACCATAGCCGGAATAAGCACCCGTGGGTGAGTAAAGCATGGCATTGATACCAACTAGCTCGCCTTTGGCATTCACCAACGCACCACCACTGTTACCTTGGTTGATGGCAGCATCCGTCTGAATGAAAGACTGGATGTTTGCAGCTTGTCCGTTGGAGGCAGAAGAGCCAATGGAACGGGCTTTTGCACTGACGATACCAGCTGTTACGGTAGAGTTCAGGTTGAACGGATTACCTACTGCCAATACCCATTCTCCCACCTTCAACTGGTCGGAGTCACCAACCGGAATTGTCGGGAAGTCATCCCCTTCAATCTTAATCAATGCCAAGTCCGTGCTGGGGTCAGTACCGATGATGCGTCCTTTCAGCTCACGGTCGTCATTCAGTTTCACAGTGATTTCATCAGCACCTTCCACCACGTGATTGTTCGTCACAATATATCCGTCTTTTGGAGATGATGACCCCCGAACCGAAACCTACACGCGGCTGGGTCTGTATCTGGCGCTGGCGTCCACGACCGTCTCCAAAGAAGAAGTCAAAATATCCGGCTGTTCTTGCACCGTCTGAGTCTTGCTCAACTGAGTGGCACGTATATGCACTACAGCATGGAGCGAGCTCTCCGCTGCTTGTGTCAAATCCACAGGCTGGGCATCCGTTGCATGGAAAGCTGCCGGCAGCAGATTATTCGGGTTCTGTTGGAACAACTCGCTGAATGCGGCAGGCTTTTCCTTATTCAGCATCTTATAAGTGGTCAATCCAGCCACTCCAGAGCTCAGGAGCACGATAGCCGCAACTCCAAGGATGTTTTTTGTTGTCTGTTTCATACTATTCTTCCTATTCTTTAAATTGTTAATATTCAAGTTTCGTTTAACATTACGACGTTAAAATAACGACAAAAAACGTTCAGTTATTCCGCTTGTCACTCTTTTTTGTTCTCTTTTAACAGAGGATATTTAGGGCTTAACAGCGGTTAACGGCAAAGACTGACAAATTAGCATTTATGTACGATTGCTGACTGTTAAAGAACTGACAGATAGGGCATAAAAAGACGCATCACCCGTTGCGGCCGAAACGGATGATGCATTGGGGTAAACAGATGATGCGTTTATACCAAACAGATGATGTGTTCGGGCTGAACGCATCATCTGTTTTAGAGAGCAGATAGCACCTTAATAATTCAAGTAATCAATGTCCATGTGGTAGTCCCACTGCGGGAAGTAGAGGTTACCTCCCTCCCACTCCACCTCGCCACGCTGGAAGTCGACGGTCTCGCTGCGGGGGATACTTGCTTTTCGGGCTGTAGCGGCATGCCGTAATCAGTGTTCACAATCATGCGCCAAGAGTCTATACCACCCAGGAAGAAATATTCTTCGTCGGCATTGCGGGCAAAGGCAGGAATGCCGAATGACTGGTCGACAGGCACCCAACCCACACCCTCGAAGTAGACTTCTGCCCAATCGTGCAGATTCCATGCACGGGGATGCATCATAAAGCCGCTCTGGAAATGTGCGGGAATACCACTGATGCGGCAAAGCGTAATGAACAGCAGGCTGACTTGGCCACAGTCTCCGTGACGGTTATCCAACACATATTCCGGGATATTCTCAATGGTGGAATATTCGCGTGCAGAAGCCCACGGGAAGTTGTCATTCACCCAACGGAAGATACGTTTGGCTTTCAGGTAGGGGTTGGTTTCACCGGCTGTCAATTTGGCAGCAAGTTCGCGCAAGCGCGGGGAAAAGACGATATGCTTCTCACGCTCGGCAGTATATTCCTTATAAAGGGCGGTCGTCGTATCATAGGGCTGCACGTCTTCCGGCTTCAGATTATGCCATTCGCCGTTGGCGGTAAACTCAAAGGTTTCGGAGAATACGGTCGGTTCGCCTTCGACAGCACGTTTCTCCATGTACAATGTACTGTGACGGCACTCGGGCGACGAAAAGGTGTATTGCGGTTCGCTGGCCGAAATGAACTTGACATCCTGCTGCCGGGCCTGGTCCTGACGGGGATAGGGTAACCAGCAACGGATGATTTTCCCGGCAGGCACGGCATTGGTATCTACGGTCAACGTGTAGGTGACGCGCATGCGCTTCGGCGCAACAATGGCCTTGCCCTCTTTCTTCACAGCAGAAATGATTTCGGGCAGGTTCTCCATATTCACTTTCTCGCTGCCACTCGGCGAAGTGCCTTCCTTGGCTATCTTGATGTCATAGCAAGTGGAGTCCACACGAAACAGATTAGGTCCGGCATTGCGGAAATAGCGTTTCTCTCCATCCAGCATCATGCACTCCAAAGCTTTGGAGGCTTCCCACTGGCGCATCTGCTCATCGGTCACGTCGGGAATATACTTGCGGATATAGTCCTTCACCTGGGATTCCGTCATACAGAAATCCGTAAGCAGACGTTGGTGCAGGTCGTCCTCCCAATTATAGGGCTTGCTCTCGGGCTTCGTGCTGCATGCAGAAGCCATCACAAACAGAGCGACGGTATACAATAGCTTCTCATAACTTCACCACTCCAATACCCGGCAAATCGGGCAACGTTATCTTACCTTTCACAACCTCCATACCCTTGAAACGGTCGTTCGCAATCAGCAGACTACCGTCCAAGTCGGCAAAGTCCACTGCCGGAGAGAATTGGGAGGCAGCGGTAATGGCACAAGAGGTCTCGGTCATACATCCTACCATCACTTTCATGTCCAATGCACGTGCCAAAGTCACCATCTTCCAGGCTTCGCGCATGCCGGTACACTTCATCAGCTTGATGTTGATGCCCGTAAAGGCGCCCTTCAAGCCTGCCACATCCTTCAGACGGCTGAATGGACTCATCGGCAAATATGGGTAACGGGCTTTGCTGGGCGACCCATGCGATATCGTCCAATTGTTCCTTGGGCATCGGTTGCTCTATCATGACAATTCCTTTTTCGTGCAGCCAATGTATCATATCGAGCGCATGATGTTTGTCTTTCCAGCCCTGGTTGGCATCAATGGCAATCGGAAGGTCTGTCACCGAACGGATGGTCTCTATCATTTCTTTGTCGTTCTCCCGCCCCAGCTTCACTTTAAGGATATTGAACCGGTCGGCACACTCTTTCGTCTTTTCACGCACCACGTCGGCCGTATCAATGCCGATGGTGAAAGTTGTAGAGGGAGTCTTTTCCTTGTCCAACCCCCATATCTTATACCAAGGGCTTGCAACAGTTTGCCCACAAGGTCGTGCAAGGCGATGTCCACAGCAGTTTTAGCAGCGGAATCCCCTGCCGAGAGGCTGTCTATATAAGCCAGTATATCTTCCAGCTGAAAGGGGTCTGAGAATTGGCCGATAACATCCTGCACCTTCTTCAGAAAAGCCAGTACACTGTCCATCGTGCCTAATTCGTGTTGCAGGTACGGGGGCATGGAGGCTTCACCATAACCGATAATGCCATCATATTCTATCTCGACTTGAACGTCGGGAGTGGTAGTACGCGAGTAGGTGGCCACTGTAAAGACATGGCGCAATTTCAGTTCATAGGGGAAGAAACGCAGTTTCATTTTGGGGGTTACACCTGCCCTACTGTTCACGTTGAACAAGGAAGGAGCGTCATTTCCTCCGGCAAATACATGATTGATTGCCATGCCTGAGCCGAGTGCGGCAAAAGCGGCGGTTTCAGGAAATCTCTTCTGTTTGACATAAATTGTGTGTGTATTAAATGTGCCAATATGCTAATGTACTAACTGTGCCAATGGGCTGCGCTATATATATGCTACGTCATGTTTGCACCGTCACGCCGAGGTCATTGGCATATTGCACATTAGCACATTGAATATATTGGCACATTAGCATATTATTACATTGAATAAAATGGATTCGTTTTCGTTGTATTGAGCGACGCCTCCTTATTTATATAAGGTAACACGCGCGTAGCGAACAACAGTCTACCGAGGTTGTATTCATCGAACAGCTCGTCGTCGGGGCTGAAGCTATTGACGCGCACATCGCCTTGCGAATGGATGAAACGCTTGTTGCCGATATACATGCCGACATGTACCACACGTTCCTTGCGTTCCGGCGTCGCCTTGCGCCCGAAGAAAATCAAATCGCCCGGCCTGGAGGTTACTGAAATCAGGAGCAATATCGATATGCTCGCCCACGTATGCCTGCTGGGAAGCATCCCGCGGAATGATGATGTCGTGCATGAAAGAACGGTGCGCATGAAGCCGCTACAATCCACCCCTTTGGAGGCAAGTGACCGCCCAAAG
>OIFH01000168.1_pt1 | contig 10234 bp, 15 predicted proteins | sample 1581951 | NCBI WGS metagenome assembly OIFH01 (sample SAMN04414075, study PRJEB24778) | human gut metagenome | material: faecal | host: Homo sapiens | reverse complement strand
AAATGGTATCGGAATTTTAAAACTGGCTTACAAAAGAAATGCAATCATCTTCAACCAAGTTGCCTTCAATCTTCAATCCGCCTACGGGATTGGGCCGGTCCAGCACAATGAATTCCTTGCCGTTTTCGGCAGCGGCTTCCATGGCCAGTCCCATGGTGCTGATGTAGGTAAAGGAACGGCAACCGATGTCTTGGATATCATACACTAATACATCCACATCTTTCAGCATGTCCGGCGTGGCCTTGCGGGTCTTTCCGTAAAGCGAATAGACGGGCAGTCCGGTAGTCGCGTCTTTGATGTCCGTCACATGGTCGCCTGCGTGCACATCGCCGCGCACGCCATGTTCGGGGCCGTAGAGTGCCACAAGGTTCACGTTGGGCGCCTCGTGCAGGATGTCAATGGTGGACCTCATCCGGTTGTCCCACCCCCGTCGTTGGTAATCAATCCTACACGCTTACCTTCCAGGCATCGGAAATTCTGTTCTTTCAGTACCTCGATACCGGTCTTTATTCTGATCTTCTGTGCTTGCATCGCACCTCCGCAAAGGAGGCAGAGCAAGGATATAATAATAGTCCTCTTCATAACCAATCACTAAATATTACTCACAAAACATTAATCATTAACCATTAATCATTTTTTTCCATATTCCGGGTCTATCCTTCTGTCTGCAAAAAATGGTGACAACAACCGTGGCGAAACAGCATATCATTACCAACCAGAAGAAGTCCGTATATCCGATAGCCTCCTGGATATATCCCGCAAACATACCTGGTATCATCATGCTTAGTGCCATGAATGCGGTACAGATGGCATAGTGGGATGTTTTGAATTCACCTTCGGAGAAGTACATCATGTAGAGCATGTAGGCCGTGAAACCGAAGCCGTAGCCAAATTGCTCGATGGCGATGGCGGTTGAGATAGCAAACAGATTGTCGGGCTGGGCAATGGCAAGATAGACAAACGTCAGGCATGGCAGAGTCATGCATCCTGCCATCCACCAGATGGATTTTTTCAAGCCAATGCGTGATGCGAACAATCCTCCGAGGATACCGCCCAGGGTGAGGAATATGACTCCGATGGTGCCGTATACGATACCTACTTCTGCTGTCGATAGTTCCAGACCTCCCGATTCTTTGGAGGCAACCAGGAAAGGCATACACATTTTGATGAGGAATGCTTCAGGCAGGCGGTACAGCAACATGAACACGATGGCCAGCAATGCGCCCGGTTGGTAAAATAGGTGGCGAATGTTCGTCCGAATTCTCTGAATATAGCTCCTGCAGTGGCGGCATCGGCAGCCAGTGTTGACTTATCTGAGGTGGGTTGGGACTGCAAAGAGGTGATAGAACGTCACCAGGCTGAACAGAACGGCTGTAACCAGCATCGTGATGGTCCATGACAGCGGAATGTTTTCGGTTCTCAGTTCGATGGCGCCGGCAATGGCTACGAGCACGCCTTGTCCGAAGATAGAGGCGAGCCGGTAAAACGTGCTTCGGATGCCAACGAAGGCTGCCTGGTCACTCTGTTTCAGTGCCAGCATGTAGAAGCCGTCGGCGGCAATGTCGTGTGTGGCAGAGGCAAAAGCCGTGATGATGAACAGCATCAGCGTGATGCTGAACATGCTGATGGGGGTTGTTCCGGCCGCCATAGTCGCCTCGTCCGGCCGTGGAATGGACAGCGTCAGCAGGATGAATGCCACAGACATCAGAATCTGCATGGAAAGGGTCCACCATCTTTTGGTCTTGATGATGTCGACAACGGGCTCCAGAAAGGGTTTGATAGTCCATGGCAGATAGAGCAGGCTTGTGAACAAGGCCATTTCTCCGTTCGGTACGCCCATTTGGTAACATCATCACGGAGATGTTGTTTACGATAAAATATGGAATGCCTTGTGCAAAGTACAAGGTGGGTACCCATGCCCATGGCGATATGTTTTTGTATGGTTCATGATATTGATTTATTGTGTTCTATTCGATTATTCATACAGCTTGTCAATGCTGGCACCTATATAGTAGTGCAACAGTATTGCATCATACTTATACCCTTGCTCGCCCATCACGGCTGCACCTATTTGGCAAAGTCCCACACCATGCCCCCAACCGGCACCGGTGAGGATGAAGCGTCCGGGAATGCCTTCGGCGGACAACTCCTCTTTGTCTACCACGAAGGCAGAGCTGTAGAGGTGTGAAGTGGAGAGCGTGCGGCGGATTTCCAGTTCCTTGCCGATGGTGAGTGTGCGTTTGGTTCCCACAATCTTCAGTTTCCAGAGGCGTCCGCTGGTTCCGCGGGCTATGGGGATAAGGTCGATGATTTGTCCGTAGTCAATGCCTGAACGTTTCAGAATGAGGGCTGAAAGCTCTTCCTGGGTATATTCCACTTTCCAGCGATAGAAGTCCGTAGTCTCCTGGTCATAGTTATTGAGTACCTGCGAGAGGATTTTCTTGTCGGTGGTGTTGCAGAATGCTTCGGGGGAGGTACGAATCCAGCGGTCCGCTTCGACTTCCTGCGTCAATCGGGCAGTGTGGCGTGCGTTTTGCTGTCTCGTTGTTGGGCAAGATAGGGGTATTTGATGTCTTCCCAGCAGTATTGGAACTCCTCGAAAGCACCGCCGCAGCATTTGGAGAAACGGGCGTCGCAAATCTTACCATCAGATGTCAGTACCTGGCCGCGGGTAGCGGAGATGGCTTGTTTCACAATATCGGTAGAGGCACGTGTAATGCCCTGGTAGCGTTGACAATGGTCGTCGGCGCATACATCGAAACGTGTGTGGTCTTCTCGGTCGTACCAGCGAATCAGCTCTTCGTCGGTCTGCGTAAAGGCCGAGTAGTTAGCTTGGGCTTCGGTGATTTCCTTATTCTTTTGTATTTGTGCCAGTAGCCAGCTTCGGGAGATGACAGCGTGTGCTTGAGCAGCTCCAGAGAAGCGGTGGCACTCATCTCGGAGGAGATGACGCTGGTCAGATAATCTTCTACATGGATGACGTTGATGCCGGTGAGCTTTCCATTCTCAACGATGATTTTGAGAGCACCCAGAAAACGCTGGTCTTCCTTGCGCTCCCAATGGAAATTGATGCCGATGGTAACGTCCAATAGTTCGAAGGCATCGGTCTGCTCGTGTTGCGGTTCAAACAGCAGTTCGTCATACCGGCGTCCATTCCAGAGAATCTTGCCTTCGTCGTAGGTCACTACCTGCTTGCCGCTGACTTCCGTTCCGTCCATGCGATACGGATTCAGCAAAACGAATTCTATCTGCGGTTCAAACAGAATGCCTACTTGTACTTTGGGCTCTTTCATAATGGTATTTCTTTAAAATTAGAGTTCTTGGATTTCAGAAGTCATATTTTTTCCCTGATACGCTGCCGTACCTTGTGGAAATCTGTGGCAGAGAGGCATACTTCACTTAATATCTGCGCCACGTCTTCCGCAGTGATTTTCAAGAAATCCTTTTCTACGGGGGTGATAAAGACACCTCCCAAGTCGACGGATGCCGGGCTGCTCAACAGATTGGCTTCTCCTTCGGCAGTATAGCAGGCGGGGCGGTGTTTCTCGCGCGGGAAGACAAAGACCACCCAACGGTCGGCCTCGTATAGGACCAGTACGTTCATCATCGGCTCGTCTTCTTCGGGTTTCACGTCCAGAGAACGGTAAATGATGTCGAACAAGTCTGCCGCGTCCTCTTTGGAGGTGGATTCAATCACAAGTGTGGCACGGGGAGCGTCGTCAAGATACCACAGTGCTGCTTTCCTATAATCGGCTATTTTCCCGGCAGTCTGTCCGCGCCAGTCCTTTTCAATAGGCATGAACCCTTTGTTTCCTGCCTGGAAATGAGCATGGTCGGGGGCGGAAGCACCACATTTGGGACCGTTGTAGAAGATGGTGTAATCCGTCAGCGCCTCGGCCAGCTCCAGCATGTCGGTGAAGCGGGTGGCTATGCGTTGAGGGGTATGTGCCAGTTCCGGTACTGTCAGTGGCGGGGAGATGGGAACGGATTCACCAGAATATTGTAGTGTCCTCCGAACGGGATACCTTTCTGTACCGGCGGCAAATTGGCCGGGCACAGAAAGCATTTCCGTTCCAGGATGGACTTGGCATCCACTTTGGCACCGGAGGAAACGATGCGTGCGGGGTTGAACTGTACCTTATAAAGTATCCCGTTTACATTCAGCTCTTTCACCCGCACACCGGAGAGGGCGGCATAGTTGTTGCGTGCCGTCTCCCAGGATGCCAATTGTCCAGTCAGAAGATGGTGTATCGTTTGATTCATATCACTTGTTTTTGTTCATCGCTATGCGTGCCTGAAGTTCCCAGGTACGGATGCGGTCTTTGTAGAGGTTGTGTCCGTTCATTTTCACGATGTCCAGTGAGGCATCGGAGTTGTCGTCCCAGCGGCGGCAGAGGTAGACCACGTCGTACACGCGTCCTATCTGGTACTGGCGGGAGAAGTTCAGTCCCAGTGCATAGTCTTCGCCATAGCTGGTATTGGGTACTTTCACTTCGCGCAGTACCGGGGTATAGAAGGCGCGCGGGGCACCCAGACCGTTGATGCGGAGGGCGTTGTTGCGTCCGTTTGCCGGAGTCCATTCCTTGTGGTCGATGATGCCCGGAGCAATCATGTTCATGTTGAAGTCCGTCATCATATAGGTGCCTACCACCATGGCGCAGTTCTGTTCGTAGAAGGCGCGTACCATGATGGCGAGTGTGTTTTCGTCTTTGTATACGTCGTCGCTGTCCAGCTGCACGGCAAACTTGCCACACTTGGGGTGGTGTACACCTACATTCCAGCAACCGCCGATACCGAGGTCGTGCGTTCGGGGACGATATGGATGAGGCGTTCGTCGTCCTTGAATTCGTCGATGGCTTCCGTTGTGCCGTCTGTGGAGTGGTTGTCGATGATGATAAGATTATATTTGAAGTCTGTCTTCTGCATCAGTACCGACTTGATGGCATCGCGGATGGTACGGATACGGTTGCGCACCGGAATGATGACCGAAGCTTCATACTCAAAGTTACCGGCAGAGAACTCAATCTTCTTGAACTCCGGTGCCAGATATCCCCCGATTTCTTTCAGATGTTCGGTACATGCCTGCTCCATCTCAATCTGGCGGTCACGGTTTTGGGGTCTACATAGTCGAAAATCTTTTCGCCGCTCTTGCGGGTATCGTTTTCCACCTCGCTGTATAAGTATTCGTTGATATGTACCAAGTTTGAATGTTGGCTCAATTTCAAGCGCAGGTCGTAAAGTCCGGCGAAGTTGTAGTCAGACTTCATGTGTCCGGCGGCTTCCTTTAGTTTTTCGGTGTTGAAAAGGAGCAGGGAGCCAAAGTTGAAGTCATCCCTCAAGGAACCGATTGGTAGTCGATTACCGGAGCGTTGCTCTGCTTGCCGTCTGCTATTTGGTAGTGGTCGGCATATACCATACCGGCGCTTGAATCTTCAAGGATGTGTATCATACGTTCCAGTGCAAACATACCCATTTCGAGCGTAGTCTCTTTGGTATAAAGCAATGTGTATTCTCCCTTGGCTGCATTAGCAATAGCTTTGAGAGTTGCACTGCTGTAGGGCATGTCAACAAACAATATTTCGCAGTCCGGGAGCGATTCCAGAGTGGCATCGGTCGTGATTAACCGGATTTCTTCTATAAGTCCTGTCGCCTGTAGGCTATTCACTGTTTTTTCTACTTGTTCTTTTCCTGCGTAGGGAAGAAAGCAACTGATTTTATTCATGATATATCTTTTAATTTTTAATTCTCAATTTTTAATTCTCAGAAGTCCCACTTCCCCGCTGGTTGCCGTGAATAGAACTTCGTGGCCGTTCAACGGAACTACGGTACTGATGAGTGAATTTCCTATTTTATGTTTCCACAGTACTTTGCCTGTTTTTCCTTCCAGTGCGAAGATAAGTCCTTCTTTGGTACTGCCAAACATTACCCCCTCTTTTTCCACTTGCATGGAGGGGGCATGCTCATAACCGAAACCTACATTGGTCGCCCACAACTCCCGCGGAGTATCTCCTTGAGCTGCATAGCAAACAATGCTGTCGTTCATCGTTTTGCTATAGATACGTTCACCGTCTTCGGAAAGTCCGATGGTCTCGCGCACCATGGACTGGAAGGTGCGCCACACGGTATTGCCCGTATGGATGTCTATGGCGGTCATGGCGCGTTGCGGGTCGGTAATGAATACTTTGCCGTCGGCAGCTACCGGCCATACGGCGGCAGGAGAGAAGTGCATGCGGGTCAGTCCGCCCGTCCATTTCCACAACTCACGTCCGTCAGTCTTGTTCAAGGCATACAGTGTATTGTCCCATGCGCCGAAGATGACCTTGTCTTCCGTCACCAACGGCTTGGTTTCGATGTAGCCCTTCACGCCGGTGTAGGTCCAGATTACTTTTCCTGTATGGATGTCTGTGGCGCGGAAAGTGGCATCACTGGCACCGATGTAGGCGGTACCGTCTGCGATGGTCACGGCTCCGAGTACCGGTTCGGCAGCTCTTACCGTCCAGAGCAGGTTGCCGTCTTTGGCATTCAATCCGTAGATGTGGCGGTCGGCAGACCCGAATACAACGATACCTTCGCTTACGGCCGGAGTACCGACAATACGTTTGCCGGATTCAAAGCTCCATAGCTTTTTGCCGTTTTTCAGGGCGTAGGCTGTCAGCCGTCCCATATCGTCTCCTACGAACACTTTATCTTTTTCTACGGCGGGCGAGCAGTAAATGCCTGCACCCGTCTGTACCATCCATTGTTCCTTTACTTTCAGATATTCCTTGTTGACCGAGAAGTCGGGATATTTCTCCGCTTTTCCATTGCGGTCGTAATATTGCCCGGCCAGCGAGAAGGCAGCCCATTGCTTCTTAGCTCGCCGATACGTTGCGTGTATACACGGATGGAGTCTTTGGTTACTTCGTAAATGCCATAACCCGGTTTTCCTTCTTTGTCGCGCAGGTTGCTGCGCATCAGTACGCCCGGAATGCCGTCATAACGTAAATCCCGGTTGCTGTGATAATGCCCGCCGATAAACAGGCGCACGTTGTAAGGGCGGACGGCATCCGTCACCTCATACCAGTTGTCCACATCCCCGTCCATTAGCGGGTAGTGGGTGACAAGTATCACCGGTTTGTCTTTGCCATTTTTCTCCATTTCCTCCGTCATCCAACGGATATCTTGCGGCACTACATGCCCGTAGGCCATACGCATCAGCGGACCGGAGTTGAAGCCGAGGAAAAGGAATCCCTTATGCTCGAACTCGAAGCGTTCGCCGCCAAAGATTTCTCCGAAAGCGGTGCAGCCGGAGTCGCTCCATTTCGTTTCATGGTTGCCAAGGGCTACGTGTAGGGTACTTTCAGCAAGTCAAGGCACGATTTCACTTTTTCCATGGTGGCACGGTCGCCTTCTTCGGTCAGGTCGCCCGTCACCAGGACAAAGTCAATACTGTCGGTGGCATTAATCTGTGCTATGGAACGCAGCAAGTCCTCAGTGGGATTCGGATTGTTCGGGGTCAGATGAATGTCTGTCAGTTGGGCAAAACGGAATGTCCCTTGCTGTGCCTGCATCCCCAGGGGGAGCAGGCAAGCCATCAGGACAATTATTAACAGTCTTCTGTTCATAGATGATGATTGGTTGATATTATTTGTTGTCGTTGAAGAATGTCAGCACAGCATTCATGAGTGCCTCTCTTTCAGAATCAGTACGTATGGATTCAAAAGGGAATCCCAATACAAAAGTCTTGTAGTCGCCCTGGTAGGCCACACCGGCACTCAGGTTGTTTTCAGAATACCGCATTACGGTGTGTGCATCTTTGGTTGCCGGTTCAATGGCGTCCGGTGATTCCACCACATACGAATCGGCATTCAGCTCATTGTGATAGGTATAGTTTCCTGAAAGGGCGGGGAACGGAGAAGCTACGCTTTTCACCTTACCCATTGTAGCCGCTTGTCCCACACGCCACTTATATTTCAGTACTTCCATCGCAAATTTCTTGTCGGCTTCGTCGGCAGTTGCAAGGCGGTTGTCCCATAAATCCGTTCCTACAAAAGCGCCCGAAACAAAGATATTTCCACCTTGCTTACAATAAGCCACAATAGCCTCCTGCATCGGTTTGCTGAAAGTCTTGAACTCCAACGGTTTTACGCCTCCCCGTCCCATCTTGGTCTGGCATTGCTTCCCAAGTATCAAGTCCACATACCTATACTCCCTCATATCCACTGGAGTATTCTTCTCTCCCTTTCCTACGGGGGAGAGACTTTCATTACTAACCGATACAAACGAATATCCCGCTTTCAGGATAGCGGCACCATGTATGGCAGGATAATCGAACGTATTTCCTGCAATCACTTGAGTTTCGTAGTTCCCATAGCTGTCGCCGAAACCGGAGGCATCGTCGTCCATCCAGGGAATGGAACGGCGGTATTCCTTCATCTTGCCAATGTAGCTGATGTCCCGGATATAGGGGACCCCGTGGTCCTGCTCATCCAGAAATCCGGCAAGGAGGGTGTCGGCGGGGGTGGGTGCCGTAAAGTCGGCAGGGGCACTGATACGGTCGAATCCGTTTATCACCAATACGGTACCTTTGGAATTGAACGCCCGTCCGGCAGAAAGAATTTCGGAAGGGAAACTTTCACCGCCCTTGTTGACAGCGGTAACCTTGTAGCTGCACACCATGCCGGCGGGGAGTGTGGTGCGGTAACTGTTGCCGTCCACCAATACTCCGTTGTCGAAATCTCCGTCGCCGATGCGGGTATAGACAATGTATTTCTCTGCTATGGCAGTCGGTTCCAACGCATCCGCTACGGGTCGCCAGGTCAGTTCCACTTCATTTTCACCGGTCATGCGCAGGGCCATGTGGTCTACCGGTAGCGGTTGCACTACATAATCCATGTGGTATTGTGAGCAGAGGAACTGCAACATACCTTTATAGATGGCGCGGCTTACGGTGAAACGGAAACGCGGGTCCAGTCCGTAGCGCATGTCTGCAAAGTTTTGATGGGAAAGTAGTTCGAGTAGCATGGTAGGTACGCGGGGTACACGGGCCTCATAGTAGGATTGGTTCCATTTGCCCCGGCGTGTCCATTGGGGTTCGTAGAGGGTACGCACGTCACGCACGATGTTGGACTGAATCAAGTCTGTCAGGTCGTGGCTCAGATAGCGTGATGCTCCGTTGGCGAACTTCTCATTGTAGGCGTGGTATGGTAGATGCCGAGTGTCCCGATGATGGAATCGTTCAGTGTAGTTCCTGCATCGGAGTGGAAGGCGAAGGCCATGTTGACGGGGATGTTCAGCCCTTCTCTCCGGTCGGATTCACGGCAGACGCCTCCGGAAAGGTAGTTCACCCAGATACCAACGGCATTTATAGTCATCCGTATAGTCGTTCTTTCCGTTGCTTTCTGAATATACGCTGTCCGGTATGCCTGCCCATTGCAGCCAGTAGCGGGCGGCTTCGCAGAAGCGGGGATAGTTAGATAGTTGATAATTGATAGTGGACAATGGAGAATAGGTTACACGGTCTTGGATGTTGCCTGTATGGGTGTTTTGCAGGTTGCGGGTGTCGGAGCTTTTCAGGTTTTCCGTAGCGCCCTCGTTGGAGATGCGGCGGGCGATGTTCCCCATACCGCCGCCAATCTTCACGGCGTCGGCGGTGATGATTCTTCCTACTTTGGAGGAAAGGTTGCTCAGAACGACTTTGCATTCATTGTTCCGACCGGCATTGAAGCCGAAGGTGCCGAGGTAAATCCAGGTGCCGCCTCCCATTTGCTGGTTTACCTTGAACTGCGTGGTGCCGCCTTTGTGATAGACGGTGTAAAGGGCATCGTCCGCGCTGTTTGGCAAGGTTTGGTAAGAGACGTATACGGCGTATTGTCCGGTCGAAGGGATTTCGGGAATCCATTCGGCGGTGCTTGCGTTTCCTTTCTTGATGGTTTCTATAGCGCGGTAAGTGCCTTCCTTGAAAGGATTCTCAAAGTCTATGTATTGGGGGCGCAGGTGGGCGAAGCCTTGTCCTGCTCCCTGGCTCCAGAGCTTGTCACCGGAATTTTCTGTATAGACGGAACGGCCGGTCAGGCAACCGTCATTGTCTACGATGACTTCTGCCGTCTGGCAATCGCGTTCGCGGGGAAGCAGCACGTTGGCACCGGCATTTTCCAGCATCGGCACGAGGAAAGGCAATACGTAGCTTTGGGTGTAGAGGTCTTCCACGGTCTGGAAGATACGTGCACGCTGCCATTCCCAACGGTCGAGTTTC
>OIFH01000167.1_pt1 | contig 10277 bp, 8 predicted proteins | sample 1581951 | NCBI WGS metagenome assembly OIFH01 (sample SAMN04414075, study PRJEB24778) | human gut metagenome | material: faecal | host: Homo sapiens | reverse complement strand
ATCTTTATTTATTTTTTCCTGATAAGGTCTGAGTTCCATTGTCAGAAACTTCTGGCTACTTGACAGGTTAGCCCGGACAAGTTCCATCCTTGCAGGGAGAACTATCTCTTTTCGGTCAAAGACCAAATCACAGGTGTTCTTCTTTAAGGAAAAGTTGTACCATAGTGAATCTTTAATACTGAACCCTCCTATCATCTGTTTTGCATTCAAGTTGAAAGAAACTGGTTCTTTCTTTACGGAACTCTGATAAATAGTCTGATAGGGTCCGGTTAATGGACCATAACACAATGCGTTACCTTTCGCTTGTTTACGTACAAAGATGATAGATTGTCCTTCGTTGTACAAGGTATAATAACCAATACTGTCAATTTGAAAGGAAGTGCCGTTTTTTAGATGACGAACTATCAAGCGGTCGAAAGATGGAACATGATTGATGGTATCCTTCGGCACATTTGTTACAGAAATTGAGTAAGGAATTCCTTTTGCTGGTCGGAAAGCTTCCTTATAAGTCCACTCGGTCTTTGTGCCTGAAGGCAGTTCTAACAGGATTGTTTTCGCATTCCCAGTAGAATCGGACACTTGATAATATGCAGCTTGATCTGAATTATAAAACTCAATATTTTCTACATCCTCCAACAGAATCTCCTTACGGGTGCGTGAGTCAAACAGGTGCAAGATCTTTCCGTCTTTGTACTCGGGATTATATTCCATAGGAACTATACGATAAGTCACCCATCGCCCTGTCGGAGAAATATCAGGCGACTCTACACGCATCCATGACATACACGCGTCAATATCAATCGGCTTCTTCGGTGTTTGTGCCTTAATATTCTGACCAAATCCGATCAAAAGTCCTACTGCTATTCCGATTCTTATTATTGTCCTGTTCATCTTATCTTCTCCTTTCATCTTCTATCATATATTTATTCAGATCAATATCTGCATCCGCCGAATGATCGTTCAATAGTAAACGTGCGAAATGACGCCACATTTTATGTTCAAAGAATACTTCTGATTCACCAAAGAATCCATGAGTGCATTTCGGTAGTACAAACATATCAAAGTCTTTGTCTGCTTTAATCAATGCATGTACCAGACGTAATGTATTCGCCGGATTTACGGTATTATCGACCGCACCAGTAAATAACAACAAGCCATGCTTGTAATTCTTGGCTAGTTCCTGATTAGGGCGTACACGAACACTATAATCATAAGTCGTATGCTCCACTCCCAAGCTATCTTTCCCTGTTTTCACCTTTTCATCTACGCCAAAGTGAATTTCCACAAAGCCCTTATTATAGATTCTGTTATCATGGTTACCCGCCGAAGAGACAGCAGCTGAATAGAAGTCGGGATAAGTACATATAGCTGCAGCCGACATGAATCCTCCTCCGGAATGACCATAAATACCGACTTTTTGTACCATCAATGAAAGGATAACGGGCAGCCAGTTGCTCAATAGCATACTTATCATCTGCCAATGGATAGTCACGCATATTGTTATATCCATATGTATGATATGCTTTTCCACGCATCGGAGTACCACCTCTATGACCTACAGTAATAACAATGAATCCCAGTTGCGCCAGACGGGTATTATATACATCATTCACAGTAAAGCGTGTCGGCACATACTCAAAAAAGGTCCCGGATAGACGTTCGAAATAATGGGATAAACCTTCGTCGAGTCAAAATCTGCAGGTTTCCACATCACGCCATAAAGATCAGTCACACCATCAGCCGCTTTCACCTTAAAACGCTCCGGAGCTTTCCATCCCATCTCATAAACAGGTTGCAAGTCCGGTTTTTCCAGTTTTCATAACCACCTTTCCACGTGAGTTGCGAACGACATTGACAGGTTCTTGTGAAACTGTGGAGTAGGAATCTACAATATAATGGTTAGAGGGAGAAATTCTAGCTTCATGTGATGCGTTTTCGGGTGTCAACAAACGAATAGCATTCAGTTGATCCAGTTTAGCTTCATAAAGGATATAATAATAAGGGTCGATGCTTTTCTCACGACCATAACCATAAAAATAAAATTTTCGACCGACAGTATCAATCTTTGCAATCGGACCAGCCACCCAAGTTCCGTCTGTCACCTGATTTTTCAGGTTTCCGGTAGCAGTATCATACAGATAGTAGTGTCCCCACCCGTTCCGTTCCGAACGAAATAATATTTCTTTTCCATCTTTCAGGAAAGACACGCTACGCATCTGATAATCAAGGTACGGCTTATTCTCTTCATGAATTACGACGCGTACCTGTCCAGTTTCGACATCCACCTCACAAATATCTGATTGATTCCAAGAGCGGTTATAACGTTGAAAATAGAGACGTTTACCATCATTTGTTGTATACAGTACATCGATATACTGATCAGGCCAACGATTGATATCTACTTTCTTCACTTCCCTTTTATCTACGTCGCCAAGTAAAAGTTCATATTGTGTCACGTCTTTATCTCCTGCCAACTCGGCTTTATAAGTCGTTAATTCAGGAAACTTTGACAATGAATTGATTAACCACAGATCGCGCACTTTCCGATTGTCCTCACGAACAGCATAAAAACGATGAGTACCCGGAAGCCAATGAGCTGATTCAGCCCCGAAACGTCCCTCCATCTTTCCTTCATCCTCACGATTGAATGTATAGTCCGGTCCCCCGTCTGTTGTCAACTGTACAGGTATTGTATCCTGTCCCTTTTTCGGATTTCCGACAAAATACAGGTTGTCTTTACTGGCATACAACATATACAAGCTATCCGGAGAATATTTCTTCCAGTATGGATCACCGTCTTTATAAATAGGCTTTTCATCGAGTTTCTTCAACACTTTCGTACGAATGTTATAGGTATATAGCCCACGGTCGAAGTCGAGACGAATTGTCTCATTATCTTTCATGAAAGTGAAAGACAGATGAGGAGCTGCAGCAGAGTAAGCTTTTTTGGTATATACTGCAATCTTACTCAAGAGTTCGGGGGTATCAAACAACAGACGTTTTTCCTTTTTCTTCGGATTCACATAATAGTATTTCTCTCCCTCACGGGTAGTGAAAGAATAGTAGAAGCAGTCCGTATCATTGATGAACGTAGGGTTGACTTCCGTAGAATACTTCATGATAGGATTCTGTGTCAGTAAACGAAAACTTCTCCGCCACTGATAATTTGCTTTTTGCTGTGCGCTGGCCATGCTGCATATTAATGCAACAGCCGCCAAGCACAGATATCTAAAAAGAGAGTTTTTCATAAAATTTTGTCTATGTCTTATTTGGTACAGTTTATATCCCCCCAATAATCTGCCCGGTTATCACCCAGCAAGTGTTTAGCAAAGAAGCGATACATCTTTTTCTCAAAATATTTATCTGCAGAGCCATATCCATGCCCTGCACCGGGTATTACCAACATATCGAAATCTTTGCCAGCTTCAATCAATGCTTGAGCTACACGATAAGTGTGTGCAGGATTAACATTCTTATCCATATCCCCCGTCACAAGCATCAGATGCCCTTTCAGATTCTTGGCAATCTCTGCATTAGACTTCACACTGAATTTGTACTCATATTCTTTCGTTTCGTTGCCCAAGCTGTCTTTCACAACCTTTTCAACTTCTTTCACGCCATTATAGCATTCGCCCCAACCACGATTATAGATACTATTATCGTGATTCCCGGAACAGGAAACGGCAGCCGTATAAAAGTCCGGATAAGTGAATATAGCAGCTGCAGCCATAAATCCGCCACCTGAGTGCCCGTATATACCTACTTTCTTGCCATTGATAAACGAGTGGCGTTGAGCCAACTGTTCGATTGCATATTTATCATCTGCAAGGGGATAATCGCGCATATTGCCATAACCGTAGCGATGATAAGCTTTACCACGCATCGGAGTATCCCCTCTATGTCCTACAGTAATGACAATAAAACCTAGCTGTGCCATACGGGTACAATAGCTGTCATCCAATGTAAAGTTAGTAGGTACAAAGCCGAAATAAGGACCAGGATAAACGACTGAAATAATTGGATATTTCTTTTCAGGATTAAAATCAGACGGCTTCCACATCACTCCATATAAGTCGGTAATATTATCTGCTGCCTTTACAACAAAAACGTTCCGGCTTTTTCCAACCCGATGCATAGACTAAGTCCAAGTCAGGTTTTGCCAACTCCATTATCACTTTGCCTTTTCTATCTTTCAGCATGATTTTAGGCTCCATGTCAACTCTTGAATATGTATCGATATAGTAATTATGAGATTTCAAGAAATTCACATTATGCTGCCCATCTTCTGTACTTAATGGAGTAACTCCTTCTTTGTCAATATCAACTTCGAAAAGCATATAATAGAAAGGATTTACTTTCTTATCTTTTCCATATCCATACAGATAAACTTTGCGTTTCAGTGTATCAATAGAATTAATGTAGCCTGTTACCCATTCACCAGAAGTCATCACATTCTTGAGGTTTCCATCGCCATCATAATGATAATAATGTCCCCAGCCAGTACGCTCTGAACGGAACAAAATATCCTTACCATCGTTCAAGATTGCCACATTACGAGCATGAGGATCACGATACGGTTTATCTTCTTCATGAATGATCTCCTTTACTTCCAAGTTGAGAGATTAACCGAGCATACATCTACTTCATCCCAAAGTACGTTTAGTGCGTTCAAAAAACAAATATTTGCTATCTGAGGTAACATGAAGAGGCATTACATACTGGTCTTTCCATTTGTCCACCTTCGCTTTCTTTGCCGTTTTTTCTACAATATCAATAATCGTCAAATCATTTTGAGTAACATATTTATCACCAGGGAACTCATATTTATATTTGACCAATGACGGTGAATCTTCTATTGAATTAATTACCCAAAAATCTCGTAATAAACGGTTATCATCACGCACTGCATATACATGACGATTATCCGGACACCAGCGTGCTAGCGTCGGTACTTCTCCGTCTTCTGCAGGTTCGTAATCATCTTCAGAGCATATGAAAAGTCTTTCATACCATCCGTAGTCAGTTGCACTTCAGTTGTATCTACTCCCAGTGACTTATTTCCTTTCACATACAAATTATGATTCTTTGCATACAAAATATATTTCTTGTCAGGAGAAAAGTTCATCCAAGTATAGCTTGGGTCTGATGATTCTTTCTTCTCTTCTTTCTTCTCAACTATTGTCAGTTTACCCGTCAAACGATTATAACTATACTGCTTACCCTTATAATCGAACTCAAATGAACGTTGATCTTTGAAAAAGTAATAGATGAAATGTCCAGTTTATTTTTATCCACCACGCCTTTGGTGAATTCACTTAACTGCATAGCCATCTTACTTTTGTCAAAAAGAGGTTCACGTTTTCCTGCAGCAGGCATCACATAATAGTAATCTTTACCAGCTGTCGTTTGAAAATCAAACCAGAAATTATCTGTATCATTGATTTCCCGCGGATAAATCGATAGACTATTATTAGATAATTTACCTCCTAAGGTAAATTCCTGAAACTCCTGTACCAACTCGTAATTGGCTAGTATTGTATCATGCTTGCCAGAGGCTTGTCCCCATCCTTGCAATGCAAAAATAAAAGACAAGCTGCCGACAATAAAAACTCGTTTTAATACCATAATGGCTATTTTATTACTATATGAATCACTTTTAAAGCTATTCTTCTAGAAAGAAAATGACATATAATCATCACCACTTCCCCATTTATAAAGGACATCTACAATTTCTCCAAAGTTCTTATTTTCTTCTGAAGTGGTTTCATTCGGGAATTGCTGTTTAAGAGAAACCGCCGTACACGTACCGTCTTTTAGTCTTGTTTCTACAACACTATATATATAAAAACTTCCGTCTTCCAAAGCAACCCCTAATTGCCCACTGTAAGGATACTTGTATTTACGTAAATTGGTGGTCACATCCATACCTGACAAGGTCTTGACAGCAGCAGGCAACGGCTCACCTAATGGCATCAAACTCCCTCTATATTCCACATCTCCATAAGAATCCCATCCGTATTGATAATAATAAAGCTGGTTTCCGCTGGCAATAACCACATAATGTTTATTTCCAAAATTAGCCATACCACGATAATCATTGATAACTCCTAAAGGAGCCTCATAATACCAACCATCCATACAACTAACGGATCTGCTATCTGCCTCTAACCCGAAATAACGCAATTCATATACTGATGTAGCTTCATCTTTCAGCAAAACCGTCCAAAAGGATAAGCCATTGTAAAATCATTCCCTCCATCATATGGAGCTGGCAATGCATCTACCACTGTCTTTTTTATATTTGAGAAGTGATCTTCACCACTCGGATCGGCAATATTATACATATTCCCACTTTCAGAACTAGTCATTTCGCCGATAGCTGAACTCTCACTTCCAGCTACATTACCCACATCCAAAATGCCCACTAATGAATTATCTTCTTTTGTCAACGCAAGCATCACATTCGTATAATAGTAATTAAACTTATAGGCTTGGAACAAGCGACTGAATCGGGTTTCATTATTTAATCCTATAGACATATAGGTACCTGCATGAAAATCAGCCGCATCTGCCTTTTTTTCCCAATAAATTAGTCCATTCTTATCCAACAATGCCTTAGCCGTATAAGTCATGGCAGCTTCTATCGGAGAAAAATGAGCAGGAATATCCCCACGGAACTCTTCATCTGTGTACACTTCACGTTCCAGCGTATTGCCATTAAGCTCCACCCAGCGATCTTGTTTCACTACCAATTCATCGTATACGCTAATACCGTACTGAAGATTATAATCTATATAACCAATGTTATTCATCAATCCTTTCGGATTTGATCCCAAATTGGAAAACGACATCACGCTTCACTATATGATAAACCAATGAATCACGAGTAAAGGTTTCCCCATTATACGTTACCTGATAATGTTGTGTTGTAGGTACAATGAAATGAAGCACAGAACGTCCGCCTTCATCCGACAGAATAGTCCATCCACGTTGAAACATAGACATCACCTTAATAATCGTAGATTTTCCGAACTGGACCCCCGACTTATTGTCGGTCACTGCAAATGTCACTTGATACGTACCGCTTTTGTCGGCTTTAAATGTATAAGTGGCACCACTTTCACCTGTCTGCAACTGTTTGTCTATGTACCATTCGTAGCTGACGTCGGGCGTAATGCTGTCTATCGTAAACTTAAATGTAGGCGCCAATACCAATTCGTCTCCCTCTATCAAGTTATATCCAGAATTGATATTCTCAATATTGAAATTACCACCTTGTAAGTCATTAATCTGCTTGTAGTTATAATTATTGTCATCATCCAAACAACCGGACATAACTCCGACAAAAACAGCCATCACTGCATATATTCCTAATTTTTTCATACTTTGCAATTTTATAGTTATCCTGCCACTTCCACAGTAATCACATTTCCATGCTCATCTTTCTCCCAATCTTCCTTTTTCTTTCCTTCGTTCATCTGCTTCAAGGTATTCTTCAGTCTTAATGAATATTTACGTAATACTTGCTTGTTCTTTCCATCGAACACCATATCATCTTTTTTCAACTCGTCCAAAAACATCTGATACTTCCTTTCCGAATATTCACCTAGATAAAACCAATCGACCGAGTTCCCCGGATTAGATTCTGACCCTGCATCAATCACCGACCACCAGTGAGGTTTAAACAAACGATCGGTAACAGTAATAAAAGCACGAGAATATGAATGGTCACCTTGCTTCACCCCATTTGCCTCCACTACCTGCAATGCCAATATTTTCGTTTCTTTCTCCAGCATTGGGGCATTCTTCAGTATCACATAAATGGTATCCGTGAGCAATCCCTTTCTAATCCTACAGTCTGTAGGCAGCACATATAAGTCGGCAGGCAAGGTTGTATATTCTGCATCTACACTTACATTAAAATGTAAATCATCTTCCTGTATTTGCCCGTAGACAGAGACTTCTATCGGTATTTCGGCATCCTCACCCTCATTATACATTTTAAAAGATACTGTAGTCGTGTCTTTTGTCATATCATTAGCAAATCTCAAATAGGCTGTATCGTTACTGTTGACCAGCAATCCCTTCTCTTCACACGAAACGAGCATCAGATCTGCAATACAAATCAACGCTCCCCATATAGCATATTTTATCTTCATTTTCATTTCTCTTAAATAGTTATTATGAAAATATTCCTTATATTTAAATATTTGATTCCGAATCAGGTTTCGGCAATACCACATTCTCATCAGTCGGCAAAATATCACTACTATAATAAGAGCTGGCGGGGATCAATCTATTCAACCGTTTATACATATAGAATATCTGCCCTTCACCTAGAAATTCACGACGGGCATCATTTACCAACAAATCTATAAACTCCGATTTATTTGTCACATTATCAAACTTCTTTGATATCCCTCTTCCTTTTTTCACCAATTCCAAATAGCCTCGTGCTTCTTTGGGTTTGGTATCAAAAATCGCTTCAGCAGCAATGTAATACACCTCAGACATACGTATCATAGGGAGCATACGGTTATTTGTTTTCCCTTCATTTGTACTCTCTGTCTGTTTGTTATACTTCAATGTGCGATAATAAAACCCATAATACTTCTCTTCCAATTGATACTTAAACCGCCAGTCGCTATTTATTTCATCCCCATACAGTTCTTTCGCAACATCACCATCAAGACACAAATAATTCTCCTCACTGGCACCATCGGAACCATGATTATTTCCTGATCCCATTCCACCAACTCCTTTGAAGAATAGAGCCCGAAAATAATATCATTATACATCTTCATATTTCCATTCCTAAAGCCAGACGAATTAGTTGAAGCCTCGAAATAGCCGGTTTTATTTTCTTCATCAATGATTTTCTTGGCTTCTGCATAAGCCTCTGCATTCTTTCCCGCATACAAGAAAACACGAGCCAACTCCGCCGTTACCGCATAATAATTCAGGCGATAGCCTCTGCTTTTTGCAAACAGGCTCTCTGAAACCGTTTCGATATTGAATCTAGCGTTCGCCCCCATACTAGATGTTGCATCCACTTCCTTCAGAATGCGCTGTGCTTCCTTCAAATCAGCAATAATCTGTTCCAAACAATAACTAACAGTTTGATGGTTGTTGACATAGCTAGGATAAACATTAACATAAGGAATGAAAGTACGATCATCTTTCCCGAAACCAACAGATGAAGGAGATGGAGCATAAATACGAAGCAAATCAAATTGTATAAATGCGCGCAATCCGATAGCCTCACCCAAAATCATCTGCCGCTCACCATCAAGTCCACTAAAGAGATTAGGGTCAGCTTTGGCGGCCTGTTGAGCCAATTCATTACAATTGGCAACCACATTCCAAGCAGCATTCCACATGGCATCTGTGACAGGGACTAATTCTGTATTTTTAAACTGAAGCGCTGCCATATTTCTCATAGCTGTTCCACCACCTATACTTGGAGCTTGATCTATATAATAAGACTGCGCCCAGGCATCCATAATGCCCCAAGTAAGGTTACTTCCATACAAATTGAAAGTAGCCATCTTCCGGTAAATACCGTTCGTTGCCGTACGGAAACCATTACCAGAAGAGAACAAATATTCCTCCTTTATCTCATCAGAAGGATAAAGGTCAAGCCAATCTGAACACGAAGAGAGTGTCAAGACTACAAACGCAAAAGAAACAAACGTAGTATATATTTTTCGTATCATAATGGTATACTTAGAATTGTGCTTTAATAGAGAGAAATCAACCGTCCATGACTTCGGGTAACTTAAACCTCGCTCCTGACGGATAGAATTCCAGTTAATAAAATCGCGTGTACTTGCTTCCAATCGGAGCATATTCATTCCCAAATACTTCTTTATCCATTCCCGATTGAAATCATAGCTTAAAGTTAATGCACTCAAACGCAGATAAGCCTTATCCTGAACGAAGCGTGAAGTCGGCATAGTGGCACTATCGGCATTTTTAATATCTTTAAACTGCGCAATATCTCCCGGCTGTTTCCATCTGTCGGTCAACACACGCAAGTCTACGTTTTGATATTGTATTCTGGCATTCTCCACCCGGTCTACCAAAGTCTGATTATACTCCTGCCCGCCCCATTCGTATTGGAAAGCAGCAAATAAGCTCCATTGTTTATAAGCAGCATTAAAATCCGATAGAGCCATTGAATTTAGGTTCAGTATTACCAACAGCCACTTCTTGAGTGGCATTCCATGTGTCGGACACGCTACCATCACGGTTTAAGAATATTTCCTTACCTGTTA
>OIFH01000166.1_pt1 | contig 10304 bp, 9 predicted proteins | sample 1581951 | NCBI WGS metagenome assembly OIFH01 (sample SAMN04414075, study PRJEB24778) | human gut metagenome | material: faecal | host: Homo sapiens | reverse complement strand
TTTCCACTCTGAGCATTGCAATAAACCATGCCTACCATCGAAAACACAAAGAGCAGAAAGAGTTTGCTCCCGTAATCTCTCACTATCATAAAACGTCCTTTCATTTCTTAGAAGAATCCTTGTCTGCCACTGTCACATCCCATCCGGAAACGACATCGCCGTAAAGATAGAACGTCACGTCAAAAGTAGTCTTGCTATTATTGTCTACCACCTGATAACAGCGCGTTGCGTCGTAGGAATCCACCTCCTTGTACTCGCCCAATGCCAGCGGAGCCGGCTCTTCCTTACCGGCAGCCGTGGCTATGATTTGCTGCATGCGTTCCTGCATCAGTTTCATAATGCCTTCGTGTTTGAACGGATCCGGTTCGGCCACCTTAGGATAGGTTGCCTTTATCACTCCACCGTTGGCGGCACGCACGGCTCTGACACTGTCCGTATAAGCCTTGAACTGCTTCTTCACCTCCGGAGAACGCAGACCGAGCATCGTAAACACGGCAATTCCCTGGGCGCCGTTGTTCAAGGCGGCATCCATGCACTCAAACATCATCGGCCCGTCCGTGGCGGTCATGCCACAATACAGCGTCGTCATGTCGTTCTTGTCGCGTGCATTCTCCACCGTACAGTCGGAAATGAAGCTGGCATCGCCCGTATAGAAAGTATGGTAAACCATCGGGAATACAATGTCAAGATTCCATTTGCCCCAGTCCTGACGTACCATGCGCGAGGACATCTTCGGAGTAGGGAACGGAGAGGCAGCCATTGTCTTGCCGTAGGAGTGTACCACTTCGGCAATCATATTGGCCACTTCGGTTATCTGGTCGCAACGGAACTGACGCCACTTCACATCAAGCGAAGGGTCTTCCTGTTCGCGAGGGTCATAACCATGCTGCTCCTTGAACTTCTTGAGCATTTCCGGATGATAGCCGTAATCCCATGCAGCGTATTCACGGTCCTGCACAATGCCGTAGCGAGGCCACAAGGTAGTAGGAAGCACCACATCCACAAAACGGTGGTAGTCGATGGCAATGCCGTTCAAACCTTCCACTTCGCAATAGGCCTTGATTTTCTCCTTGATGAACTCACGGACTTCGGGCAGTGCCGGGCAAAGGAATTTGTAATAGCCTACGTAGGCGGTAGTGTCTGCCAGGCTCTTGCCGTTACGGTTCACACTGAACCATTCGGGATGTTCTTTCAATATTTTGTCACGGTCGTGTTCCAGATTCATGGTCCATAGCCAGGCATACACTTCGATTCCGTGTTTATGGGCAATCGGTATGGCTACCCGGTAATCGTCGGGAGTCGGTGCATTCAGCATGATTCCGTCCATGCCGATGTCGTTCATCACTTGGCAAATGGAGTCGAAGTTCATACCGGGACGATAGTCCAGCCACGTCCAGAACATGGGATATTCTTTGTTTGTCTCTTTAGTTCCCTGCTGGCACGAAAACAGGCCCAGCGCCAGGAACTAGCAATAAGAATGCAGGTAAAAAGTTCTTTTTCATTCTAATCTTAAATTTAAGTTTTAACGTGCAGTTTTTCCATCACCCAGGTAACGCCGATTACCACAAAGGCAAAGCAGAGGCAATTGACCAGTCCATGAATCCATGCGTAAACCAGTCCGGCAGGATAACACCGGTCACATCGGCGAATCCATAAAAGACATAAGGCACCAGATAGGTAGTCAGCGTAGCCGTTCCGGCAGGGCGTATCAGATTGAACCAGCCCGTGACTGATGACTGACCAAGCAGCCAAGCACCGTATAGAGTGCCACGGAAATGGCAGTTACATAGAACACCCAGGGAGGAGTGCCGCCTATCTTGGCTACAATCCAAAAATGATGCGCCCCTATCCCGGCCAACAGAAGCAGGACAGCAGCCGTCAGCCCGTTGCGAAGTTTCCAACCGTCACCCTTGTCGGCATAGCGGGCACTGAGAATGGAAAGGATGATACCTCCCATTGTAAATGCGGGCAAAGCTCCGTTGCCGATGTGCAGGATGCCCAGCATACCTTGATAGAAGTTACGTTCGGGAAAGGTAAGAATGGCCTCGCCGCCAAAGCTTTCGCGCAAAGGCGTGCCCAACAGACATATCAGAATGAAGACTCCCCAGATGGGCAGCAGATACTTCAACCGGTCACGGCTGAAGAAATAAATCACGGCACATACCAGATAAGTCCAGCCGATGGATCCCAATATTCCCCAATAAGCCCCGAATACACCTTCCTGCGGATTGCGGAAGGTAAAGGCAAGGTAGAGAAGAACCAATACGCCGATTATCTTGAAAGCACGGAAAAGGTTCTTCTGAGTACCGGAAGCCGGTTTCGGATATTGGTTCCACACGCCGATAAAGCCTATGGCCATCAAGAACCAGTATACCCCTATCGGATAGGGAGCTTCCGGTGAAAGCCGGAACTCCGAGTTTGTGATGAATGCCCCCATCACCAGCAAAGCAAAGGTGCGGGAAAGGATATGTCCTAAGGTGGATTCTGCCGAAAAGCCTTTGGCATATCTGCGTTCGATGGCGTATGGTATGGACATTCCCACTGCAAACAAGAAGCAGGGGAATACAATATCCGCCAGTCCCATAAAGTCTTCACCATAAACGGCATGTTCCAGCCAATGGGGTACGTCATGCACTTTCCAGAAGTCATTGACGAAAATCATGGTGAACATGGTCAACGCCCTCAGCATGTCAATGGCCGGATTGCGCCGTGAATAAACAGTCTTGTCACTCATATCATCTTGCTTTAGAATTCGGAAACCAACATCAGCCATCTGGCAGCCGAAGAGCCCCAGACTTCCTTATAAGTAGCCGTATTGAACTGCGGCCAGTAGGGAGCATCTTCATTGAAATAAGACTGCATACCTACGGGTATCTCTCCTACCGTTTCTCCGGGCAGTGCCGTATAGAGCTGCGGATAGTTGCTGCCCTCCCCATAAATCATGGACTGTCCGAAAGGATTCCTGCCTACAACCCAGAAGAGCTGCTGTTCGGCAATGTCTTTCAGTTCCTTGTCCTTCAACACTCTGGCGCAAATGGCTGCGGCTTTTCCGGTAGACAAATGTACGGCAATATTTCCTTTGAACGAGAACCAGACGGGGAATATACGCAAGTAATGCTCCTTATCCAGACGGATACCGTTCTCGAGCTGTTCTTTGAAATCCTTCGCAGCACCACTGCGAATGCCTACCTGGACGGCGTAGAAGTTGACGGAGTCCTTCACTTCATCCTTGTGATAGATGCCGCTGGGCACCATTCCATAAGGATATACATACTTCATGATGTTCTTCAGATAACCGCCATAGAGTTTCATGGCACGAATCCACTGCTCATACTCGGCATGACGGGGCTGCGTTTCGCAGAGGGCGGCAAGGGCTTCCATGTAGGCATAATCGCGAGACTGATGAGTATAGTGTACAATGGACTTCTTTGCCAAATCGCGATAGAAGAAGCCGCAGGTCTTGTCTTTGTCTTTCAACGGTTCGGTGCGCTGGCACTGCAAGGTGTAGCGGATGGCTTTTACAGCCTCATCGGCATACTGCTGTTCGCCGGTCAGCTTATAGAGCATGCTGGCCGCCCATGAGATGTTGGCGTGATACTGGCTCTCGGATGCCATGGCGGCATGTCCCCCACCCTTCTTTATCAGCTCGGCAAAGCCAAGTTCGTTGAAGCGCTTCATGGCATAGCCGAAGTCTTCCTTTGCAATCTTCTTCAGATTACCCTTAAGCGACTCGTCATTTTCAATCCTCATGGAGGCATACGCTTCAATTCCTGCAAGCAGGAAATTCTCCAAAGCTCCGTTATGGACAAGCAGTTCGCGGCGACCGGCATCATCGTCGGTGCCCACCTTACCGTCGGTCCATAGGTTGGTGCCCCATGTCTGTGCACGGTAGCCATCGCCCAGACGGGTCTTCATCACATAGTCCATTCCCCACAAAGCCTCTTCCATCAGGCGGTTGTACAAGTCTATATTGCCTTTTTCTTTGGCACGTTCGGCCATCAAGAGCAAGGAATAGGCTATCTCTCCCGTCTGTAAGGTCTGTTGGGACATATCGGCGGCATCGTGCCATCCTCCGTTTATATGAATGATATGTCCGTTGTAAGTGGCATGCAGGTCATTATGACAAGCCCCGTGCTTTCCGGGAACGGGATAACCGCAACGCTACGCAGAACAGGAAGTTCACCATACGCCAGGCAGAATCATCCCACACATCCTGATGGATATAGAAAGGCAAGGTGGTGACATCCCCTACCTGAATGACGTAACGGCCTTGTGTCTTGAAGTCCGAGAAGTCTATTGTCTCGAACTCTCCCAGGCCGGTCTTTTCCTTACGAACGGGACCGGTATAAACAATGGCCTGCGTAGCGGCATCCTTCAACTGGAACTGTCCGCCGTGCTTTTCCACATTGACAATGGCGCTTTTGGGGCTCTCTATACTATAACCGGTAGTAGAGAAGATGATGCGATTCTGTGCAGGCATCCAGCCTTTCACGGTTTCCGGGTTCTCCACCTTCTGAAGTTCCACGGCATCTACATCGAAGCGAAGGAAGTCGCCCATAGTACGTTCTTTGCCGAACACTTCGATGGCAAATGAAATCTTGGTTACCTTGTCGCGCGCCAGTCCGGACATCTCGACGAAGCATTCGTTCCATTGGTTATTTTTCAGATTGATTTCGTGGTAGCCTTCCCGACCGTAAATGTCGGGTACTTTTATTTCTCCGTCATTCTCCACATAAAGGTTGAGGTAGATGCTGCGTGCTCCTTCGCACGTGGGATAGATATAGAACTTCAGGCGGTTGTAACCTTCCCAGTTCACACCTCCTATATCATAAGAGGCCATGCAAGTGCCGCGTCCCAAACCCCAGCCAAGAATCTTCTCCGGATGGGCGGGAGCTTCCAGACGCAGACTGTGCTTGCCGGACTTGCTCCGTTCGTCAGTCAAACCAATCTTACCGATGCCCTTATGCGACCATTTGGAGAAATCCTCCATATCACACAGCATCACGGTTTCCAACACTTTCTTTTTCAAGCCGAATGTTTCGAAAGCCTTTGTCTCGTCGAGCGGTAACGGACTGTGCACGTAGCCCGTGCTGACGATGTCGGCTTTCAACTTTTCATCTACCTGGGCATGAAGCAAAACGCAGCAACCGATAACTAAATCAAAAAGCAAAAAGATAAGTTTTATTACATTCTTCATCATATTATAATTATTAAGTTATAAGGTGATTAAAGCATAAAGGAGAAGAAAATTAGTACAAATATATGAGGAACTATGCCTAATCTCAATTTTCAACAAGTCTTTGAATAGTTGTTTGAGTGGCATACTCTCTACTAATACAATAAGTTTCTCCATATACAGTAGTAACATATGCCCTAAGTTCAGAAGTTACAGGACTACCAAAAATAACTTTAGCAGCATCTCCTTCGGAAGCAAGCAAAAACATGCCTGTAGTCCCCCATTCATATTTCAGAATAGGGTGATTGCCGACAACACGTACCATATACACGTCAACTCCAAAGCGCTTTACCTCTGTTGGGTAATTAACAAAATCTCCTTCAAAAAATCGAGGATACAAATAACTTATCGCTGATTTATCTCCCTCACTAAACCCAGACCATTGATATTCGGCAGTTCCTCCATTCATCACAGAATAGGGATCTGAATCAAAAGTTCCAGTAATACCATTGGCCACAGATTCACCCAATGATTTCCAATTTGTATGCCTTAGTCCGAAGCAATGTCCCAACTCATGTACCATATTATATATCTTCTGAAGTCTTGGAATGGTTTTGTTATAATCATAATCCAAATTTATCCAAATAGAGGAACCTGGTTTTCCATTCATAGGCCAAGAGCCTGCCGCAATAGTATTGTTCGGTAAAGGAGCGCTAGCATCACTACGGATGAGTATATCCGGATTGGCAGCTGTAGTATAAGTCATTTTAAGGTTACTAAGAGGATTCCACAGATTGATGGCTTCCTGTATTTCATCTCGCCAATCATCCACACCTGATGCAGGTATCGAGCTATCAACACCAACGGTAATTGCTCTTTGTTTGGGGTGACCAATTAAACCGGTAGTATGATAAGCCTGCCTTGTTTGTGGTTGACTATAAGTGACAAGTTTACTTTTTTCAAGGTATATATCACCTTGAATAAGATAACCTGACTTCAACTCTACCACATCTAAAGTATCGAATCAAGTGATTGGATTATACACATACCATCTTCTATTGAAACGCTTTGCTGTTCTTCTTGTTCTTCAAAGTCAACAGTTTCCAACTCATTATAACAAGCGCTCATAAACATTAAAACATAGAATAGCATAATATAAACAAGCCATTCACGAGATATTTTGAATTCATAATAATCAATTATTATATTAAACAAAAAATACATAAAGGGAAATATGAAATATGTTTTTCATACTTCCCCTTAAAAAAACATGCTTCAAAAAGTCCTCATCACTTAATCTCTATGATAATAATGCGGATTAGAAGTTCGGTTTATCTACATCCCAGAAGATGCGAGTACCGCCATTGTCCGGTCCGCCCAACATTTCGACGGCTTTGGCATAACCGGTAGGATTATTGCCTTTTTCATTGATGGTGAAGGGTAAACGGCGTGGGCCAAGATCTGTATCAATCTCACCTTGACTGTAGTTCACCATTACCGGGAATAATTTGGGATAACCAGTGCGACGTATCTCAGCCCAGCCATTCATACCTTCAGGATAAATAGCAATCCAGCGTTGTGTGGCAATCTTAGCAAATTTTTCCTCGTTACTCAAAGACTCGTCCCATTTAGCAGTCACCTTGCTCTGGCCTTCAATGCTGGCAGCGGGAATAACGGGGTCTACATACGCTGCAGCAGTAGTCGTACTGCTTAAATAATCGCCCACAGCGGCTCCCCATTGTTCGAACGATGTCCGTATACCCTTTTCATACAAGCTCTGAGCGGTGCCCTTACCATTTACATCCCAACCACGCAAAGCAGCTTCGGCTTCCAACAAAATGGTTTCGGCAGCAGTTGCCAAAATAGCAGGAGAGGTTTCTGTCAAGTTGGGTCGACTTACAATCGCCTTATAGGCATCCGAAAACCCTTCTTCTTCCAGTCCTTTAATACCAAGACGAATACCAAAATATTCACTCTTGCTGTTCTGTGTAGCATACTTATCAAGACGCGCATCGCCCATACCAGACAAGATAGAAGGAATATTAGCGCCTAAAACACCATCTCCATAGTTGAATGCAATACCGTAAAGCGGATTGACATAACCGTTTCCTGCAATGCCGAAATTAGCATCATTGGTTTCAATCAATCCATTACTATCGTTCATGGCAGCTTCCGCCTCACTTTTTGCCCAAGCAGCATCATACTTCACAATACGCATGGCCAAACGCAAACGAATGGTGTTACACAACTGCGCCCATTTGTTCAAGTTACCTCCATAGGCATAATCAAACATCATAAACGAAGCCACATCCTTTCTTTAGCAGTACGCAGCACGTCTGCAGCTTCTTTCAATTCTTCAAAGAATTTTTTATAAGCATCCTGTCCTGAATCATACTCACCACCAGTAGCCGATTCGCCATAGTGAGAATAGATAATACATCCGTATTGGTCGGCAAGACGCGACATAGCTATTACGCGGCAGATGGTATTGATAGCCTCGAAATGGGCATACGTCTCCATATCGTCTTTGCACTTGTTGGTGATTTTCAAGCTTTCCACCATTACGTTTCTATAAGCATAATCCCAACAGTTGTCATTCCATCCTGCATTCATGGCATAGGTCACATTACTTACATTGCCGGCAAATGCAGTAGCCGTACTGATATAGCCTGACCACAAATCGGCATTCAAATTTTGAATAAGCTGATATTCCCATACATTGACACCTGCATTTTTATTATAATAGATAGACTGCATCATGGGAATGAAGTGCATACCAATGTAGTTGTTATCTTGTTTTAGTTCTTCATCGCTCACTCCCTTCGGATTAGTGTTCATATCCTCGAACGCTCCCGTACATGCCGAGAATAAGGTAGCTGCCAGCAGCGCTACAGCTGTAAGTCTAAATATATTTTTCATAATCATATCTACTGTTTAAAAATTAACTTTCAAGTTGAACCCAATCGAACGGTTGGTAGGCATACCAAACACATCAACTCCTTGCAGACGGTTGCTGGTAGAAAGCATGCCATCAGGATCATATGGAGCATTGTTCTTGAAGAAGAACAGGTTGCGGCCTACAAGTGAAACCTGTGCGTTCTTAATGACACCAGTCTTTGCCAACCAAGCCTGAGGCAGACTATAGCCAATGGAAAGTTCGCGCAAACGTATGTTGGTAGCACTGTACATATAATGCTCGGTCACACCCGCACGGCCACCAACCTGATTATAGAAGCCTTCCACATCTGTAATTTGACGGCCTTCCAGCATCACGTAACCACGGTCACGAGCATCACCCGTTGCCTTGCTTACTCCCTGCTGATCGAGGTCGGCTTCCGTCAAAGACATCACTCACCTCCAAAACGTCCATCAATCAAGAAGTAAAGAGAGAAGTCCTTCCACGTGATTGTATTGCTCCACCCCAAGTTAAAATCAGGAGTAGAATTACCCAGTTTCACCGGATTTGTCTTGTCCACCAATGGAAGTCTATCACTATCTTTTTGTCCTTCTTTTGCAGGTTCATACTGAATATTGCCTTTTTCGTCACGTACAAAAGTAGTACCGTAAATGTCACCAAACGAACCACCTACTTCTAAACGACTCCATACATTGTTACTTTCGCCACCGCTAAATGTAAAATAACCAAAGTCATCACCAGCCAGTGCCTTTGCTTCGTTCTTATTGGTTGCAAAGTTAACACCGGTTTTCCAGCGGAAATCCTTAGTCATGACAGGAGTTCCATTCAACATAACTTCGACACCGGTATTCTGAATATCACCGGCATTGATGTAATATCGGGCGTATTGTGAACCTGACGGAGCATCCAACGTAAAGAGTTGATTCTTTGTATTAGTCTTATAATAAGTGAAGTCGAACTCCAAGCGGCTATTGAAAAAGCGCCACTCAGTACCAAACTCAATGGAAGTAGTCATTTCCGGTTTCAGTTCTGCAAACGGAGCTGTACTGTTGAAATTGATGCTACCACTCTTTGTAATGGAGTTGAGAGGATTTGAAGTATAAGTATTCAAACCGTTACCCACCTTCGACCATGCACCGCGAATCTTACCTAAATCAATCCAAGAAGGTAATTTCAATGTTTCGTTCAGCAACCATGTCACACCTACTGACGGATAGAAAAAGCCTTTGTTTTTGTATTTGGTAAATGCCAATGTTGAAGTCCAGTCGTTACGTGCTGTCACGTCCACATAAATCTGATCTTTGAAGCCTACCTGACCGGTGAAGAACACACTCTGGCTTTGAGTATGGGTTTTCCAATCGGTCAATGAGCCCTTGTTCAAGGAGCAGTTCTGCATAGTGAATACGTTGGGCACAGAGAGTATACCCGGATAGGAATCGAAACCTGTACCGTTTCCTGTATAATCGTTGATGCTGGCACCTACCGAAGCATTGACACTGAAGTTAGTGAATTGCTGTTGATAAGTAAACAAAACATCCCCATAAGAAGAAAGGCTACTTGATTCACCGTAGATGTAACGACCGTTAGTTCCTGTTCCAGCCGGATTCATACCACACAACACCGGGCTGGTACCTGCATACATACGTGTATTGTTCTTGTCTACAACATAGTCGGCACTACCACGAGCCTGTATACTGAACAGGTCATTGAACTTATACTTCACACTCAGATTCAACAATGTACGATAACGGGTATCCTCATTCGGAACCTTATTAATCAACCAATAGGGATTCTGCTCCATATCAGTACCTTGAGATTTATACCAGTTCTGGTCCATTATGTTACGACCGGCATTAAGAATCTGATAATTATCTTTGTAGTAGTTAAAGTCCTTTCCACCTTCAACACCACCACGCGGGAAGTGATAAAGACCTACCAAAGGATTCATGTAATAACCTCCCGAAGTAGTACGGTTGTTCCCCCTTTGATACATCGCATTGATATTGGCATCAACAGTCAGTTTGTTATTGAGGAAGTTGGCAGTTTCGCGAAAATTGAAATTATGCTTCACCAAGCTATTACCTTCCACCACGCCCTTGCCGTAAGTATTAGCATAGGAAAAGTAAGTTTGCATAGCTTGCGAACCCCATGCTCAACGAGAGCGAGTTGATAGTAGTGACACCTGTTTTGAAGAAATCGTCTGTATAGTCG
>OIFH01000165.1_pt1 | contig 10343 bp, 17 predicted proteins | sample 1581951 | NCBI WGS metagenome assembly OIFH01 (sample SAMN04414075, study PRJEB24778) | human gut metagenome | material: faecal | host: Homo sapiens | reverse complement strand
GGCGAACCGGGCATGACCGGCCAGCCCCGTACAAACGGTCTGCAACCGGTTACGCCTGAAACGGGTTTCGCCGGAAAGGATTACCCGTATGCCAACGGGCAGCAGTCTTTTGACAGTTTCGGTTTTGACCCCGAAGAGGAGGATGACCGGGAACTGCTCAGGGAAGACCCCTATGCGGAATACCTGGATTTTCCGGAAGAATACAGGATGAGAGACCAGGCACAGCAGGCTGAAATGGTGTATTGCTGAACAAATGTCTAACATAAAACGATAAAGGATATGGCACTTGAAATTAAAGGAATGAACAGAGTGTTCAAGATGAAAAAGAACGGCAACGAACTGCTGCTGGATGACCCGGACAGCAACCTCTCGCCGGCAGAAGTGATGGATTTCTATTCCATGAACTATCCGGAACTGACCACCGCATCGGTACACGGACCGGAAATTGAGGACGACCGGGCGGTCTATGAGTTCAAGACCACTATCGGAGTAAAGGGATAAGCCATGAAAACGAAACCATCCAAAGACAGACGACCATGTACACCACTTACAGCACAGGCCATGCAGAATCTCGCTTCTCTTATCCTGTCGGAACTGGGAAAGGCGGACATAAGCCGGGGCATCAGACAGTCCGGACGCAGAAAAACTCCCGCCCGCCGGAAGCCTTACGGTTTTCTGAACAGGACACTGCAGCCCATCGCTCCGGACCTGTATACGGAAACCTACCGCGGAAGAGTAAACCTGACCACGGAAGAGAGCTTTGACTATCTCTACCGTTCAGCATTGAACTATGTGCAGCTCCTGGAAATGGAGCTGCCATACACTCCGCCGTCGAAAGCTTCCCCGAGGGAAAAGATCTGCCGGCTGTACCAGGTGCTGGATGCTTCCCTGACCGACCATGTCAATCTGGAGGTACGGAAAGGACAGCTCCGGTTCTGCATCTACCGATACCATTCCTGGCCGGACTATACCTTGTTCTGGCTGCCGGTGGACTTTACGGAAAAGCTGCACGGGACACTGAAAAGGATTGTGCTGGAATTCATCAGACGGTTCATCCGTCACCACCGGATGCAGGACATTACGGATACACCCTATTTTGAAATGGCCGAATGCGGTCTGGACTGCTACCTGGAAGAGACAATGAACCGGGACGAACTGAAACGGCAGCGGGAAAAGAGCCGGATTTTCCGTTCCTACAACAAAGGGAAGATCAGCCGGTGCCTGAAGCGGATGCGGTCCCGTGCTTTCTGCCGCAACCTCGAAGAACAGGTACGGCAGTATGTCCCGGTTACAAAAGCAGAAAGCGGGTTACTGGAACTGATCCGGGAGGGCCTGCCTTTCATCGCCGCTTCCAGTCCGTGCATCATGGATTATGAATACGACTGGCACAGCGAGGAAGAGCCGGACTTCATGCCGATTCCGATAGAATACCAGATTCTGCTGACCTATTCCAATGAGGACGAACTGACGGATGAGCTGGAAAGCTATTTCACCTCGGACAGCCAGGAGACCTACTGTCTCACTCCGGTATCCGGTCTGCTGATCACACCCCAAACTGAAAAGCCGCTTCCACCGGATGATTTTCCGGAGCGCTTCGCAAAGTGGCTTTCCCGTTTCATGGATTATATTGCCAACCGACTAAATGACTGAATCATGAATGAACTGACTCAAAAGATACAACGCATCCTCACACCGAAAGCGGCTCTCATTGCCTATCGGTGTGACGAATGTAGAACAAACAGTACGGAATATTTCCTGGAACTCCGCCCCATCCACAAAAACGGACAGATGGGGGCTGGGATGCCGGTGACCTACGAGTTCATGAACGCCCTGATGGAATCCTATACGGAAGAAATGAGCGGAATACCGGCAGGCGTCCTTCCCGAAAATCTGCTGGCCTGCAATCCGAGAAAAGGACAGGAGGAATACATCTGGTACAACCCGCCGGGCAAAAGGCAGATGTTCTTCCACAAGCAGCTGAACATCCCGGACGGTGTGTTCCATGTGCCGGGCATCATCTACCACATCCGCAGCGAGCGGATGGACGTCTATGCCTTCAAGGAAAGAAGCCGACCGGAAAGACACCTCTGTACCTGGCCCCTTTCTTCAATGTGACGGGTGCCAGCGTGTGTCTGGGTTCCTGTTCGTTGGAAAAGCCGCAGAACCCGTCCTTTCTTTCCCTGATGGAATATTGGGAGAAGCGGTTCTGGCTGACGGAATTCGTCCATCTGGGCGGCAGACAAAATCCTACCGTGTCGAATCTGGTCACGGTGACAGAAAATGCGAGAAACCAACCTTTTGACATGAACGAGCTGAGACCGTTCAACAAACAGTTAAAAGATATCCTGCCATGAAAAAAGTACATTTTACCGAAAACTACCTGCTGAATCCCCACCATCCGGTCACCGTCTTCGTCATCGGAGCGGGAGGGACCGGCTCACAGGTCATCACCAACCTGGCACGCATGAGCATGGCGCTCCGGGCATTGGGGCATCCGGGACTGCATGTGACTGTATTCGACCCGGATACAGTGAGTACAGCCAACATCGGACGCCAGCTTTTCAGCGAAACGGAACTGGGACTGAACAAGAACGGCCCTGGTCACACGTATCAACCATTTCTTCGGCTATAGCTGGTCGGCAGAAGCAAAACGCTATCCGGATGTCCGGCAGAAGGAGGAAATGGAAACGGCCAACCTGTTCATTACCTGCACCGACAATGTACGCTCCCGGCTGGCTCTGTGGAAATTTCTGAAAGACCTCAGCGGAAAGGGACCTGTCGATCACCGGACTCCCCTGTACTGGATGGACTTCGGAAACAGCCAGACAAAGGGACAGGTGCTTGTAGGCACACTGCGGGATAAGATTGTCCAGCCTTCTTCCCAGGAATACATACCCGTTCCCAGGATGAATGTCATTACGGAAGAGGTGGACTATTCACAGATACGGGAGGTGGATTCCGGTCCCAGCTGTTCCCTGGCGGAAGCACTCGGCAAGCAGGACCTGTTCATCAATTCTACACTGGCACACATCGGCTGCAATCTGTTATGGAAGATGTTCAAGGAAGGGAAAACTGCCTATCGGGGTGCCTATGTGAACCTGGACTCGATGAAGACAACAGGAATTCCGGTATGAAGCCCCAGACCGGACTGGCTTTCCCTTGAAAAAGTTGAATGGTCAGTCATCCTGGGTCCGGGGCAACTGTCTGAAACTTTCGGATGCTTCAGTTATGTCCTCTTGCCGCGAAGGAGCAGGAATTCCTGTATTTCAGAGGCAGATAGAAGGATTTTCCGTTCTTCTCCACGGAATAATATTTGATCTTGCCCTCCTTCCGGTAACGGGCCAGTGTACGCTGCGACACACTCAGCAGTTCAGCCAGATCCACATTGTCCAGCAGTCTGTCACCGTTCATGCATTCCTTCAGACGGTTCATCTGATCCAGTTTTTTCTCAATACGGGCAAAGCCTTCCACCATTGTCCCGATCAGTCTTTCGAGTATCTCATTATCAATGTATGACATAATCCATGCGTTTAAAAGTGAATAAATCGATACCCTCGTTGTGCGCACTTGAAGAGTATATACCCTTATATGTGAAAATCATGTGCCAAGACTGGTGATTTTACTCACCTTAGAACTCATATTGCTGAATGTCAACACTATATGATTTTATCAAAAAATACAGGTGTAAAGCAAAAGTGTAAACCTTGTAAACCCTCTCTGTAAACCAATTCACAGTCTCTGTGACATCTGTAGACACTTGATGCCGTCTAATGTCACAGACTTGTATCAGCTGAAAAGAGTTGTTACATTTGTATCAAACCCCAAAAACAATCTATATGGAAATCATAGGTATTGAAGCGAATGCTTACGAGAAAAGTATCCGGGAATTGAATCAATTTCTGGACAGGATTGACCGTCTGCTGGAAAGTACGTCCCCAAAAGCCATCGGTGAATGGATTGACAACCAAGAGGCATGTCTGATATTGAACGTATCTCTCCGGACACTGCAAAATCTGAGAGACACCGGACAAATCGCATATACCCAGCTGGAACGGAAAGTCTATTACAAGCGAGAAGATATCCAAAAGTATATAAATAAACACAGCGTAAAAAGATGAGCAAGTTAATCACCGGAGACAATGAACGCATCGTTCAGTTCTACCAAAGGCTAAAAGAAACTTTAGTTGCACTGGAATCAGCCCTTAAAGAGAAACGACCCCTGTTGAACGGACAACGGTATATGACCGATGCAGAATTAAGCCAGTATCTGAAGCTGTCAAGAAGAACCTTACAGGAGTACAGGAACAATGGACTTGTGCCTTACTATCAGATAGGAGGCAAGATTCTGTACCGGGAATCCGATATAGAGGAGCTTCTGGAGAGAAACAGACAAGAAGCTTTTAAATAGAAAATCCGTTGCAATACGAAGTGAAAGAAAGATTCAAGGATACGATTTTCCGGTTCATCATGGTTGAAGTTCCAAGAAAAATCGTATCTTTGGCATATAAAACAAGAGTTCTATTTGTGTAAACATAGAACCAATTTCAGACGAAATAGGTGGACTAAGATTAGAACTGTTTGATAAATGCTTGATTATTAGCTGGATAAAACTTATAGTTCGAGCCCCAGGCGGATCCGAACCTTTTCCTATGACCTTAACAAATATCTGAAAATCACACATCTACTTTATTTTCTTTTCTTATAATCCTTTATTCAAGGTCGTTAATAATCAATATATTACATTCCATTCAGAACCATAATCTATGTCTTATCCGTGTCCTATACACCCGTTCGTGATATGGACACAATTAATATTTATTTCTTATGAGACATAGTTTTTCCATTTACTTTTATCTGAAGCGTAGAAAGCTTCAAAAAGACAGCAAGTCAACAATCATGCTCCGCATTATAGTCAATAACAAGGCAACAGATGTAAGCCTGAAGACTTCCATCTTGCAGGAACATTGGGACAAGCAGAACAAACGTGTTTCTGCCATGAACCCAGAAGCACACGACATCAATGCATATCTGGACAATGTAAGTTCCACGTTACTCCAATATTACCGACAGGCCCAACTGGAAGGAAAGCAGCTTACAGCAAGCATGCTGAAACAACGCTTCATGGCAACAGGATCCAATCCGCTTTCTCTCCTGAAAGTATTTGACAAACTGGTGAAAGATGCGGACAGGCTGGCACATGCCGGACAAATCAGCATGTCCCATTCCAACAGGCATAAACTGGTCTACAAGCGGCTTGAGGAGTTCTGCAAGAAGATGGGCAGGCAAGATATGGCACTGGAACAGTTCAACCGACAGATGATACACGAACTGGAGCTGTTCTTCAGAACTGACTGCAGGCTGTCGGTCAATACGACAGCCAAGATGATGAGTATGGTAAGAAAAGGAATTCTATGGGCTTACCGGTGCGGAATCATCCCAACCAATCCGTTCTCAACCTACCGTATAAAGAAGGAGGAAAGTCAGAAACAATACCTGAACAGGCAGGAAATAATAAGGATAATGGGCAAGCGGCTGGATATTCCCAGGCTGGCTTCCATCCGTGACATATTCATCTTCAGCTGCTTCACGGGCATCGCCTATTCAGACATATGTAGACTGAGGAAGGATCAGATCATTTCAGATTCCGACAAGGGTATGTACATCCACCTGTACAGAACCAAGACCAACCATTCAGCATTCATCCCCCTTCTTCCTCAGGCTAGGAAAATGGTCAGCCTCTACATCGGGAAAGGCGAGTCGGAATACCTGTTCCCGACCATCTCGAACCAGAAAAGCAACGCCTACCTTAAAGAGCTTGCCGACATCTGTCATATCAGAAAAAGGGTGACATTTCATGTAGCCCGGCACACGTTCGCCGTAACTGTCTGTCTGGAAAACGGGCTTCCGATAGAAACACTTTCCAAAATGCTCGGACATACCAATTTGAGGATCACACAAGCCTATGCCAGAATCACGTACAGGAAAGTCACGGAGGATATGAAGGTATTAAAGAACAAGCTGAAGGATTGGAAACCGGAATCCGGTACGATGAAATCTGATGACATTTAATGAAATCTGATGACAACAGGCTCCGGCGGTTTGCAGCAGCATGAGAATGCGGATATCTTTGTCTCAAACCAAAAAGGACAGCTTATGGGAACAATCATCACCAGATTAGACAAGGAAGTGCTTCATTTCTTCGATGAAATGAAAAGGGTATCGGACCTCATAGACTATTTTCCGGCGGAAAACCGGCACTTTATTGGATGGGGAAAACTACCTGACAGATAACGGAACTGGCCGAAAAGCTCAAGCTGAGCAAGCGTACGCTGCTGGACTACAGAAGCTGCGGCATATTGCCTTATTACCAGATAGGAGGAAAAATCCTATATCGGGAAAGCGATATCATACGACTGCTGGAAAAGAACCGGAAAGAAGCGTTCTGACATCCGGTTCCGTTTATGGGAAAGGCTATACCACCACATCCGTTGGAGTATAGCCTTTCACTTTTTATCATATTTTGTATATGTCCGCTTCATGCCTTTCAGAAATTCCTCTCCTGAGCCTGCATATAATGGCGCAACATATAATCGGAAGAATAACCGAGCATTTCCCTGACGTGTCCTTTGGGAATCCGGTTGGCCAGGGTGACTGTCGCAGCGAACGTATTGCGGGCCATCTGGGTGGTCAGACGCTTGGAAATCCGACACCGCGCCGCTACCTCTTTCAGGTATTCATTCATTTTCTGGACTGACGGGACAGGAAAACACGGACCTTCCGGATTCATCGGATTCCAACCTCTGTATTTTTCCAGCAGGACCATTGCCGGTTTAAGAAGAGGAACACGGCTTATACAGCTGTCTCCAGCCTCCGTTCCTTCAGCACGTGTCCTGTAAATCCACAGTATTCCTTCGTCATCCTTAAACAGGTGTGACGGACAAAGGGTGCTTACCCCCTGATAGGAAAGTCCGGTGAGCGCACAGAAGACGAACACATCCTTCACCCGTTCCAGACGTCCGGCCGGCATATCCGTTTCCATCACTGTTCTCAATTCATCCCAGTCCAGGAAAGAAGGGGAAGTCTCCTTCTTCACACACAGCCGTCCCAGTTCCTCAAGACACCTGCCGTCCTCCATCCAGCCCTTATGTTGGGCCACCTTGAGAACCTTACGAAAACACTCCAGATATTTAGCTGCCGTATTCCGGGCCAGCCCGCAGGTTTCCTTCAGATATCTTTCAAATGCCGTAATGAACTTCTTGTCCAGTTCGGAGAATGCGACGTCCTCCTTATTGTAAACATCCCGTATGACTGTCTCCACCAATCTGCGGCATCTGTTGTAACGTGCCAAGGTGGCTGGATGCAAATCCCCGGGAGAAGCCGCCCATCCGTCTATGCATTCCTTCATGGCCTTCAGAACCAGATGCGTCCTTCCCTGGCATACAGAATATCCAAGATTTGCTTCGGAGTTCAGTTTTCCCCATCATACACGGAATTCCTGTGGATGACATATATTCTGTCCCTAAGTGTCTCAAGATACATGTTCAGCTCTGCCGAACTCCGCCCCCTTCCCTTACTACGCATTTTCGCATTGTCCCATAACTGCACCGGTATAGAGCGCTGGATACGGATTTCATCTCGCTGTCCGTTGATTGTCACCCGAAGAACGACCGGTGCTTCACCGTTCTTCAACAACTTGTTCTTCAAGATGAAGAACATTACATTCAGTGTGTTTCCTTTCATACGTTCTGTTTTGGTGCAAACTTAGTAAATACACTGGAATACAACACTATGAGAAATTGCGCAATATTGCGAAGTATAATACATGCCTTTTTCTGAACACGGCTGTACTTTCCGAATTCAACAATCGGATATTCTTGAATGACCAATTTTAGCAACAGAAACATTAAGACATCTGATGACTTGTGCTGCCATCTGATGACACCTTGTTGGCCAGACAGGCCATACCATCTATCTTTGCCTCAAATCAAACTACTACACTTTATGGAAATCGTAAACATTGAAGCCGGTACTTTCAGAGAAATAATAACATCTATCCAACAGCTGAAAGAAAAACTGGAAAACATAAAAGGCAGGCAAACCTCAAAGAGTCTGGACGACTGGATGGACAATCAGGAAGTATGCCTGGCGCTGAACATATCGCAGAGGACATTGCAGGCTATGAGAAGCAACGGTACCTTGCCCTTCTCCAAGATTGACAGGAAAACCTATTATCGGAGACAGGATGTCATCAGACTGATTGAAAAAGGAAAGAAGAGATAATCCCGACAAAAGCGAGGCCAATCCATACAAGTAGACAACTCTTCCTTATGTAAAAGGCTATACCTCACTGTGCGTTGTGAAGTATAGCCTTTTCTGATATCCGAGACCCGGGCAACATCCTGCATGTCCTTCATAATACTGTTATCCAGTACACGTGCATAATGCTGTGTCATGCGGGTTGAAGAATGGCCGAGCATCTTCGACACATTCTGTAGAGCGACATCGTTGGCAAGGGTAACAGTCGTCGCGAACGTGTGCCGGGCCACATGAACGGTCAGCCGCTTGTTTACCCGACATAGGGTGGCTATCTCTTTCAGGAATTCGTTCATCTTCTGGTTCGACGGAATTGGGAAACAGGGACCTTGAGGATTTTCTGGGTTCCAGTTCTTATATTTCTCCAGAATGACAAGAGCAGGTTCCAGAAGCGGGACATTGCAAGTACAGCTTTCCTTATGAGTGGTTATCTTCACGCGGGCCTTGTGTATCCACAGTTTCCCCTCATTGTCCTTGTAAAGATGTGCCGGGCACAAGTCTTCACATCAATGTACGACAGGCCGGTCAAACAGCAGAACAGGAAAAATCCTTCACGGTGTTCAGACGTGCCGTGGAAAAGTCCTTCTCCATAATCCGTTTCAGTTCCTCCAAGGTCAGGAACGTAGGACACGTCTCCTCTTTCCGGAACAGACGCTTGCGTTTTCCGGCCAACGGGTCCAGTTCCAGCCATCCGTTTTCCCGGGCCAGTCCGAGAAATTTGCGAAAACAGCTCATATACTTGGTCAGGGTATTCTGGGAAAGTTTGCGTACCGTTCTCAGATGCATCTCAAACCGGTCGATGAACTCCCCATTCAGTTCATGGAATGTAATGTCCTCTTTCCTGTAGAAATCCTTGATGACCGTCTGCAGCGATTCATAACAGTTGTTATAACGTGAAATGGTGGAGGGCTGATACTCCGTACCGATCAGAGAAGTCCAGTCATCAATACATTTCCGCATGGTCTGCAGAACCAGATGCCGTTCCTCTTTCGAGAACAACTTTATCAGAAGATTCTTTGGGGTAATCAGGGCTTCCCGACAGAGAAGTTCCTTGTGAATCTGGTACAGCCTTACTTTCAATGCGTCAATATAGCTGTTCAGCTCCGTTGAACTCCGGTCTTTTCCTTTGCTGCGTTCCTTCACATTGTCCCATAACTTCAACGGAATAGAACGTTGAATCCGGACTTCATCCAATTGTCCGTTAATTGTCACCCGCAGAAAAATCGGTGCCTCGCCGTTTTTCTTTAGTCTGCTCTTACGGATAAAGAACAGAACTTTCATTGATTCCTGTTTCATACCACTTTATTTACGTTGTAAAATTAGAAAATGAGGAACAGGAAAATCCTACGCAAAAACATGATAATCAATGAAGTATTATACATTTCAGGTGCTTTTTTATTGTCCCTAAAAAAGGACCCTGAATTTGCACCTGACAAACTTCGTAGAAACGCTATATTCCGCTTCCGCCCGGAAACGAAAAAAGCCCTGATTCTGTTGTGAATCAGAGCTTTTCCTAATTTTGCTTTGTAAACTGGCGGTGCGTACGGTACTTTAACCTATGATTTTACGAAATATCACAAACTTGTAACTATCTACTAATAAACAGCTTATTATGATTGGTGTATATCGTAAAATATCACCTAAAACCTTTTGATATCTCAATAATTGGGTGTATATTTGGGTGCTAATTTAATTACACCCGAATATGAATATCAAGAGAAACATCATCTTTTCTTTGGAAAGCCGGAAGAAGAACGGCGTACCAATCGTGGAGAATGTGCCTATCCGTATGCGTGTGATATTTGCCAGCCAGCGCATCGAGTTTACAACGGGCTACCGCATCGACGCAGCCAAATGGGACACAGACAAACAACGTGTAAAGCCGGGCTGCACCAACAAGCTGAAACAGAGCGCATCCGAAATCAATACCGACCTGCTGCGCTACCTATACGGAAATACAGAACATCTTCAAAGGAGTTTGAGGTTCAGGGAACCATGCCTACCACCGCACAAGTAAAGGAGGCTTCAAC
>OIFH01000164.1_pt1 | contig 10354 bp, 12 predicted proteins | sample 1581951 | NCBI WGS metagenome assembly OIFH01 (sample SAMN04414075, study PRJEB24778) | human gut metagenome | material: faecal | host: Homo sapiens | reverse complement strand
AAGAAGGCTATGGCGTCTACGACAGCGTTATCCGCGGTTCGCTCGACCGTCTGAATCCAATCCTGATGACCGCCCTATCCAGTGCACTGGCACTTATCCCGCTGGCTCTCAGTGGCGACCTGCCGGGCAACGAGATACAAAGCCCGATGGCAAAGGTTATCTTGGGCGGCCTTTTAACATCCACGTTCCTGAACGGTTTCATCATTCCGATTGTTTACCTGATGATGCACCATAACCAACAACCTAAAACGTCAGACAATGAATAAAAGATTTTTCATATTCAGCGCCGCCATCCTCGCTTTTGCGGGGATGAGCGCACAAACGTCCGGCATTGATGCCGTGCTCCAGCAGATAGAGGCCAACAACAAGGAATTGCAGGCTAACTCCCACCTCATTTCCTCACAAAAACTGGAGAACAAGACAAACAACAACCTCCCGACCCTACACTGTCATACGCCCACCTTTGGGACTCCAAGAACAGTGACGAGACAGTCGGCGAAATGGTCATCTCGCAAAGCTTCGACTTCCCCACGCTTTACGCCACCCGAGGGAAGATGAACCGACTCAAGACAAATGCACTGGATGCACAAGCCACCGCCTTCCGCCAGCAGATATTGTTGCAAGCGAAGGAAGTATGCTTGGACATCATCATGCTGCAACGCCAGCAAGCCCTGCTCGACGAACGGTTGAAGAATGCGGAGGAACTGTCGGCCATGTACACCCGGCGTTTGGAAACGGGAGATGCCAATGCACTGGAAACCAACAAGATTAATCTGGAGTTGCTGAATGTACGCACGGAAGCCCGCATGAACCAGACGGCACTTAACAATAAACTGAAAGAGCTGCTTGTCCTCAACGGAAACCAGCCGCTCACACCGGGACGTCCCAGACCCGGTACCACACCCGACGCCCAAACACTCGGATTGACAGAATACCCGGCAGTGCCGTTGCCGGCCGACTTCCACCCGCTGGCCGACGAACTGCTGGCTTCAGACCCCACCCTGCAATCCTTGCAGGGTGAAAGTTCTGCCGCCCGGAAACAGATTTCGGCAAGCAAGCAAGGCTGGCTGCCCAAACTGGAACTGGGTTACCGTAGAAATACCGAATCGGGGCATCCGCTAAACGGTGTAGTAGTAGGCTTCTCTTTCCCGCTTTTCGAAAACCGCAATAAGGTCAAGATAGCCAAGACACAAGCGCTCAACATTGACTACCAAAAGGAGAACGCCGCACTGCAAGCCAGCTCTGCCTTGTGGCAACTCTATGAAGAGGCCAAGAACCTGCACGCTTCCATGGAGGAATACGAGCGCACCTTCCATCAACAGCAAGACCTTTCTTTACTGAAACAAGCACTTATGGGAGGACAAATCAGTATGATTGAATACTTCGTTGAAATATCGGTTGTCTATCAAAGCAAGACAAACCTCCTGCAACTGGAAAACCAGTATCAGAAGGCAATGGCACAGATATACAAGAGCCGGTTATAAATAGAAAGAGCTGTCTGCGGTTGACAGACAGCTCTTTCTATTTCAATATATTGTAGTTATAGTTTTGTGACTTTACCCATAAACAGAATAACTCCCGTACTCTTCTCCTTTATCAGAAAGATGAAAGGACGGTCCACATAGAACGGAATTACCGTACTTGGTCCGGGAGCGGCCACGTCCATTCCTCCGACAGTTACAGCCGCAGCTTCCGTCCCCTCTTCATTCACTTTCACATAAGTGAACTGTTGCAGCAAACTGATAAACAAATCCTCATCCGCCATTACCGGAAAAATCGGCCGATGGAGTAAAGCCTCCTGCATTCCCATTGCCATCATATCGTCAATGAGTTCTTTATCATATTCCATTTCAAACCGGGGTAACTTAAGGTTCAAGGCAGAGCTTGATAAACTACTGTTCCATTCCCCCCAGCGCTCGTCATTCAGCTGCGGCAGGCACTCATCCAACGATTTTCCCTCTGCCGGCAAGAGCACCACCATACTGAAAGCCTCATTGCCGTAAGGCAACTCTGCCATTGAGAAATACTCATTCTCGGCATAGTTGAATCTCTCGTCACGAAGATTCATCATGTGTACAGTCGATTTGCTTCCGTCAGCATTCGTAAAAGCCTCTTCTGCCGTATCCGATTTTTTGAATTGATTCTTCCAAATCCCCTTGAAATAAAGCGCATTCAACAGATAAAGACGCGCCGTCTCCGGAATCTCATTCAAGACTTTGGGGATGCAATTATTCGTTTTCCCGGCACACCAGCCGTTTATAATGTCCGGAGCCTTGGGAGAGGCAAAATCCAGCTCCTGCACTTGCGCGTCATACATCTTTTTTGTTTACGCTTACAAAAGTCGTCATGAACACCGAACCCTTTCTTTATCCAGATGGAATTGGCAATTCCCAACTGTGTGGTATTGTCCAAATCGAGCAACGCCTCCACCAGCTTCTTATTATAGTTGTTCATTTCTTCCAACGAATAGCCCGAAAAGCCCAGGACATCTGTCATCTCAGATAGTGTGTTTCCCAACGCTCCATTGGCAATCATAGACAGACAGAGCGAAGCGCTCAAAGGAGAGATGAACAGATTGGGCTTTTCCACCTCAGTTTTACAAACCTGATTAAAGAAACGGAAAGCGAAATCCGTTCCTAAATCCATCATCTCCTGCTCGGCACGGGTCAAGGCAATGTCTTTGCGAGGCTTGGGTTGTGGTGAAGAGTTGTCGTCACTCTGGCAGGCTGCAAGGATACAAAGTAGGCTTAAGGCAGTAATCGTTTTTTTAAGCATAAGCAAATAGTATTAGTTTTAAAACAGTTATCTATATATAGAAAATGCTTGAACAAACAAAATACTGCATTGAAGAAACAATAAAAAATAGTACATTCCTACTCTATTATCATACTGCAAAGTTCTGCATATTTTTGCAGTCGCACTGCATATGTGTTGCAGCACCACTGCATATGTGTTGCAGTCGCGCTGCATATATATTTGCAGTGTCACTGCAACAGCTCTGCAGTGCTACTGCAAAATATATACAGCAGCTTTGCAGTAACGTGATTGATTTCACCCGGTTATTGTTGCCAATTCCAGCACCCCTTCCGGCAAATATCCGCTGCGTATGCGCCATTCCTGGGGATAAAGATTATTGGCACGGTTACCTATATTCTTGACAAATCCTAGAGGTATCTGTTTGTAGGTGAGCAAGACAATGCCGCGCGGAGCAGTCTCCGAAAGGACAACAGCCTCCTTGCGCAGATAGCTGATGGCCTGCTCGCGGCCTATCTCTTCATGGGCAAAGGCATCCGGATTCAGTGCTATACTCATGGCGAGCCCATGAGCAGGCATCCAGTCTTTTCCTTTCAACTCGGCAACATCTACCCCAGCCTGCACGATACGGAGTGACGAACGCAAAGCCGACAGTTCGGAGAGATACGCTTTAGGGAAAGCGCTGACGTTGTTGCCATTGACGATAAATTCGTAATTATCCGGAACCGCAAACCACTCATGCAGTGCCGAAAGCTGTTCTTTGGAAACACCCGGAGTTTTCGCTCCTTTTCCTTGAGGTTTTCTTCCTTTTTCCCAGGATTTCACCTGCCCGGCCCAGGTATTCCCATCGCTCACGCCCGGTTTGCGGAGAACTGCCAAAAAGAATCCTTCCCCCTTCGTCCGATGGGGCAGGAAACGATAGGCGGGAAAGTCCTCTCCCGACAATAGATTACCCGTAATATTCCAGTCAGTAGAAATTTCCAACGGCAATACCTCCGCCCCGAATTCATCCCGTATCCAACGGATGTTCTCTTCGTTTTCCTTTGTATTATAGGTACAAGTACTGTAGATGAGAATGCCTCCGGACTTCAAGCAAGGCCAGATATCCGTAACGATGCGACGCTGGCGCTGCCAGCAGATTTCCACATTCTCCCCACTCCACTCACTTACCGCAACGGGGTCTTTACGGAACATCCCCTCGCCAGAGCAGGGGACATCCGTCAATATGACGTCGAAGAAGTCCGTCAAGGAAGAAAAATCTGCCGGGTCATTATTAGTGACCACCACACCGGAATGCCCCCACTCGTAAGATTCTCCGCCAATACCTGCGAGCGGTTGCGGATTACCTCATTGGCCACCAGCAGACTGCCTGCGGGCAACACGCTACGGGCATGCGTGGATTTCCCGCCGGGAGCCGCACAGAGGTCAAGCATCACCACCGGTCCTTCGCCCACATACCGCCTCAAAGCCTGCTCCACAAACATAGACGAAGCCTCCTGCACATAGTAGCAGCCTGCATGAAACAGCGGGTCAAAAGTGAATGTCAGCCGCTTGTCCAGATAGTATCCGGCAGTAGACCAAGGGACATGCCTAAAAGAGGAACGAAAAAGACTGAATGAAGATTCCGGTAATTTATCTTCATTCAGTCGGATACTGACCGGCTGCTCCCCTTCCAGGGCGGCAGCCAGCTTTTCATATTCTTCCACACCCAAGAGGGCGCGTGTATAATCGGTGAAAGATGAGGGTAGCTTCATGCTTTGAACTGTTTTATGGCAGCAAAGATAGTGCAAAATACGTTTCACCAATCTACGGGGCTAAACAAAAAGCACGGTTCAATACTCTTTTTAAAAACTGAGTTTCACCCCTGCAAAATAGGAACGCGGTGCACCCGGTCCGTAGATATAACCGGAATCGCGGCTCGCTCCTTTATCAAAATCTTTCTGATAAGAATTGAATATATTCTGTACACCGGCATTGAGCTGCAAACAGAACCCTTGAAAATCAAAGTCGTAAGCTATCTTTGTTCCAAGCTCAAAGAAGTCCGGACTCTTTACCAATACATCCGCCTCACCGTTCACCTCCGAAAGCAAATGGGGAACGTACATCCGCCCGGTATAATTGCCGTTCAAAGCTATTGAGAAGGCTTTAACCGGCATATAGGTAGCTGTAAAGTAGCCGTAGACGTCGGGAGTACGCAGTATCTTGTCGCTGTAACGTTCTTTCTCCGACAAGTGCTCCTCATCCGCACTCCATTCTTCGGGAGAGTCATAGATACTTCGTTGAAGCGTCAGCCCTGCCTGCAACTGAACCTTATCCTTATAGGCAACCTTTCCTTCCAATGTGCCGCCATACACTTTAGCTCCCGAACCATTGATACGGGTCTGTATCAGATAAGCGCTACCATCCGGGTCTTTCACCGGAGGCGTCAGGACAAACGGGTCGGAAAGTTTCGTGTAGAAGCCTTCCACCAGTAGGTTTGCCTGGAAATCTCCGAAATAGTGGTACCAATCTACCGAAGCATTGAAGCTGCGCGAACGCTCTTCCTTCAATCCTTTGGCGCGGACAATGGAAACCAACTCTCCACCCACATTACTGATATGCAGATCTTCATCAAACGCTTGTGGAGCACGGAATCCCTCAGCATAACTGAAACGGATATTCACATCCTGAGTAGGATTGTAACGGATATTGGCACGGGGACTGAAAACAGCCTTGTCCATGATGCTGTTTTTATCTACGCGCCCGCCAATCAGGAAACTCCACTGTTCGTTCTTCCACTCATTCTGGGCATAGACGCTTGCTATATTCACCACTTGGTTCAACGGGGCGGGGGTATATTTCTCAATCAGTTGTTGCAAGCGGTCACCCGTTGCCGTAGGATCTTCGGCCAAAGCAGCATCACGATACTTCTGTACGTCCGTTGCCTTGTCATGCAGATTGTCGTGATTGAACTCAATGCCTCCGGTCAAATCGGCAGGCATAAACAGACACTTGTCAAAATGATAAATATACTGGGCACCCAGCACACCGGTAAAGTCCGTAGTCATTCCATAAGCGCTGTAATAACTATTGCGCACGATGTGCTGAGCCGAAGCATAGGTACTGAACGTATGTTTCTGGTTTTTGGAGAAAGCCGTGAACTTGAGCCCACCCGTGTTGATGGAATGTTTCAGCTGTTCCACCAGTCCGGGGCGCCCCGGTACCGTTCAATCCGGCATCCTCGGCTATATGAGGGGGAAGGCTGAAGCCACTTCCACCACGGCGGAATTCCTCCATATGATGGTATTCAAGGCTCAGCTTGGAATAGGCACTTGTCCGGTAGTAAGCATTCAGACCGACAGTCTGGTTCTTCAGCTTCGGTAATTCGGAAAAACCGTCTCCGTTGGAGTCCCATGCCGAACGATGCCTGCTCTGGCCGTACACATAAGCCCCCATCTTACTGTCCGAAGAAACCAAGGAAAGATTCAGGGTCGTGTTGTTGTCGAACGAGCCGGAACCGTCGAAATTGGAAATGGTATGCGAGAAAGAACCGGAATTGCGAATCGGTTCCTTCGTAATGATATTCACCGTCCCGGCAATGGCCGAAGAACCGAACAAGGCTGAACCACCTCCACGCACCACTTCCACACGCTCTATCATGTTGGCGGGAATCTGTTCCAACCCATACACACCGGCCAGAGAGGAAAAGATGGGACGTGAGTCTATCAATATTTGGGTATATTTCCCATCCAGCCCGTTGATGCGCACTTGTGAATAACCGCAATTCTGGCAATCGGTCTCCACCCGCACACCTGGCTGAAAGGCCAGTCCTTGCGACAAAGTATGCGAGTTTGTCTGCTCAAACAGTTTAGGAGTGACCACTTTGACCAAAGTGGGTGCCAAGCGCCGGGCAGTCTCATTGCGGTTGGCTGTGACTACCACCCCGTCCAGTGCCACCATGTCTTCTTCCAACTCAAAGTTCTCTTCCAAGGTCTTACCACGTTTCAGAACGACTTTGCGCTCCTGCGACTTATAACCTACGGCACTGACGGACAACGTGAACTCACCTTCAGGCAGATTCTTTAGGAAATAGTGACCGGTGGCATCGGTCATGGTCCCGATGGTGGTGCCTTTCAGCGAAACTGTCATATAAGGCAAATGTTCCCTTGTACTTTTTTCTATTACATGACCGACAATATTGGCATCGGTACTCTTCAAATCTTCGGCATAAACGGTTGATGAGAGTAACAGACATACTGCTCCCACCACAAAAAATATATATTTTTTCATGTACTTCTAAAATAATATGTTAATCAATGAGGTTGACGCAATCCCACAACGGAATTGCCTTAATCTATCGGATTTGAAAAAAAGAAGGGGGAGCACGCAGGCAAATACCGCCACGAAGCTTTACACACTTGATGCATTCCGTGGTAAGAAGCTCAGTACACACAACAAAACAAGGAAAACCGTCGCGGCAACCGGAAGCAACGGAAGGGAAGAAGAGACGAAAGAGGCTAGATAGAAAATGGTTTCCAACTGCACCTCTGTATGCTCATGCTGGCCCTTGAATGGATGGGAATGCACAATGATAACACCATTCACCACATGCGAGTGGGTAAACAGCGTAATTCCTCCCAGATAGGCAATGAACAGCAGAGGGAGGAAACACTTCATTATATTCCTCAACTTCATCAAGACTTCCCAATAAAAACAGATGCGCAAAGATAACAGTATTTACAATAAGAAACAACCCGGTTTGTATATTTACCTCTATTTACAGTCGCAAATACCTACTTCTTGTTATTCCGGAAAAAAGACAATAAGACATTTTCACGGAAAAATATCGCCTTATTTCCGGTTTTCTAAAAAAAATATCTTCTCTTTGCAACTTTATAAAGGTGACGACACGTCTAACCAACAAAGAAACAAATTAAAAGACCATAGATTATGAAACGTATCATTTTTGGATTAATGCTCGCCATGATGTTCTGCACACTGGTGCAAGGCGCAAACAGAACCGTAACAGAGAACGACGGTCAGGGGAACAAGAAAAGAGTCATCGAATTGAGAGACACTGTCATCAATGGAGAAACCGTAACAGACACACTCAGCATCATGACTTATGAAAACGGTACCGGCAGTAGCGATGCTCCGGAAAAATGGAGAACCCACCACAGCAGTATGGACTGGAACGGGTTCGACCTCGGGAGCAAGACCTCGGAGACCGTGATTGCCGTAACAGCCATCGTCTTTGTATTCGGACTGCCGCTACTCATCATATTCGTAGTATTCTTCTTCCGCTATAAAAACCGGAAAGCCAAGTACCGCCTGGCGGAACAGGCCCTGGCCAGCGGACAGCAACTGCCTGAAAACTTCTTCAAAGAAGCCGCAGCAACGGATATCCGCAGCAAAGGCATCAACAACATATTCGTCGGCATCGGCCTGTTCATCTTCCTTTGGGCCATTACCGGAGAATTCGGTCTCGGATGTATCGGCTTACTCGTCATGTTCACCGGCTTCGGACAATTGGTGATTTTCTACAGCCAACAGAAGAAGAACGAAGAAAAATGAGTCAGATGGGTGACATATCGTTAGTCGCACAGGTCGTGGTGTTTCACAACACCAGGGCCTTCGACCAGTTGGTAAAGAAGTACCAGTCGCCCGTGCGGCGGTTCTTCCTGCACCAGACCTGCGGCGACAGCGAGTTGAGTGACGACCTGGCACAAGATACGTTTATCAAGGCCTATACAAACATCGCTTCGTTCAAGAATCTGTCCAGCTTCTCAACCTGGCTCTACCGTATTGCCTATAACGTTTTTTATGATTATATTCGCAGCCGGAAAGAACGGACGATTTGGATACGTACCGAGTGGACGCTCAATGCAGCACACTGCAGCAGGACGTGGGACAGCACATGGACATTTACCGTGCCCTGGCCACACTGAAGGAAATGGAACGCACCTGCATCACGCTCTTCTACATGGAAGACCAAAGCATCGAAAAGATTGCAGGTATCACCGGATGTCCGGCGGGAACGGTAAAAAGCCACCTCTCGCGGGCGAAAGACAAAATGGCTTCCTACTTAAAACAAAATGGTTATGATGGAAAATGATGATAAACTCCTGACTTCATTCTTTGCCGAACACCGGCAGGAAATAGCCGATAACGGGTTCAGCCGCCGCGTACTGCGACATCTGCCCGACCGTAGCCGCCACTTGGCGCAGATATGGACAGCATTCTGCTTTACTCTGGCCCTCGTACTGTTCGTCTCCCTCGACGGAGTGCAGCTGATACTGGACACCTTGCGCGAAACCTTCGATACTGCCATCCGGAGCGGAGCTTCGGAGCTTGACCCCAAGTCGTTAATCATTGCCGGAGTGGTATTGCTCTATTTCGGTTACCGCAAGATTTCATCTATGGCATAGTTGTTTTTCAATGATAAATCGTATCTTTGTCCCCTCATAAAACTAACTAAGAGGAGAAAGTTTTGAGAAAGATTCTATTCATCATATTATTCGTTTTTTCTATTGGGAATGCCGGGGCGCAAGCAACAAGCGATTCCATCGTCATGAATTACTTGAAGGAAATGGGCGCCCCCGTCACTTATAACAATGAAGTGAAATTGCTGATGACCGGCCATGACAAGTTCGTCGATCTCTTCGAGAATATCCGCCATGCCCGGCATCATATCCATTTGGAATACTTCAACTTCCGCAACGACTCCATAGCCAATGCCTTGTTCAGCCTTCTGGCAGAGAAAGTCAAGGAGGGAGTTGAAGTCCGCGCCATGTTCGATGCCTTCGGCAACTGGTCCAACAACCAACCATTGAAAGAACGCCATCTGAAATCCATCCGCGCCCAAGGCATCGAAATCGTTAAGTTCGATCCTATCACTTTTCCCTGGGTGAATCATGCCATACACCGCGACCATCGGAAAATAGTAGTGATTGACGGCAAGATAGGTTATACCGGCGGCATGAACATTGCCGACTACTACATCAACGGATTGCCTAAAATCGGTAAATGGCACGATATGCACATACATCTTGAAGGAGATGCCGTGCGCTATCTGCAGGGCATCTTCCTGACCATGTGGAACCGGGAAACGGGACAACACGTAGGTGGACCTGCCTACTTCCCGGATACTCAGCAACTGCCCGACAGTATTGCCGAAGAAATAGCCATCGTGGACCGCACGCCACGCGAAACACCACGCTCCATCAGCCATGCCTATGCAGCTTCCATACAAGCCGCACAGAAGAGCATCCGAATCGTGAATCCTTATTTCGTTCCGACCAAATCAATCCGCAAGGCAATCAAGAACGCACTGAAAAAAGGTACTGAAGTGGAAATCATGATACCTGCCGTGTCGGACATAGCCTTTACTCCGGATGCCTCATTCTACATAGCACACAAGCTGATGAAGAAAGGAGCCAAGATATATCTCTTCAACGGCGGCTTCCACCATTCCAAGATAATGATGGTAGACAGCACTTTCTGCACGGTGGGTACTGCCAATCTCAACAGCCGCAGCCTGCGCTATGACTACGAGACAAACGCTTTCATCTTCGACCCCAAGACCACCAATGAGCTGAATGCCATGTTCGAACGGGACGTG
>OIFH01000163.1_pt1 | contig 10361 bp, 14 predicted proteins | sample 1581951 | NCBI WGS metagenome assembly OIFH01 (sample SAMN04414075, study PRJEB24778) | human gut metagenome | material: faecal | host: Homo sapiens | reverse complement strand
TCATGGAGGGCTTGGCGGCTGCCGCTGATGGAATATGGGATGGCAAAATATGGCTTCACGGCGCTATTGGCTGGCGTTCGCAATTAAATGGCTGGCGTGCTGCTTATATCGGTGATTTTATTGGCTGGCATGATAGGGCTCGTACGCATTTCGATTCGTATGCAGCAAGTCAGGTTACGGATGTCCCTGCGACAATACCTCATCCTACACAGGATACTGCTTTACATTTGGCACGTTCGGTAAAAAATGGGGTACCCCGCATTACAGTAACGGGTATATTTGCCGTACTCCTTACCGAAAGGATCAAATGCATCATTATGATATGAATCTTTGCTACATTGATGAGTTGCTCTGGCATTTCAACTGGACCGGCGATTTGGACTATGTACGTAAAATGTGGCTTGTATTGACTAGTCATCTGGCATGGGAAAAATTGAATTATGACCCTGATAATGACGGGCTGTATGATGCTTATTGCTGTATTTGGGCCAGTGATGCACTTTATTATAACAGTGGAGCTGTAACTCATTCGTCAGCGTATAACTATCGTGCTAATAAATTGGCCGCTATGCTGGCTGAAAAGATAGGGGAAGATGCTACTCCCTATGAAAAAGAGGCGGATAAGATATTGAAAGCGATGAATGAAAGGCTTTGGATAAAAGATAAAGGGCATTGGGCCGAGTTTCAAGATTTCATGGGGCATAAGCGTTTTACATGAAAAGCGCTGGTTTGTGGACTATCTATCACGCGATAGATAGTGAAACAGCCGATCCTTTCCAGGCTTATCAGGCAACCCGGTATGTCGATACCTCTATTCCGCATATTCCGGTATTTGCAGATGGGTTGGATCGTGATTATGAACATTATCCACTACGAACTGGATGCCTTATGTGTGGAGTGTGAATATGTGGCGTTTGCCGAGGTGATGCATACTGCGCTTGCTTTTTTCAGGCAGGGCGTGGAGACGATGGTTTTAATTTGTTGAAAGGTTCTATTCTGGATGGGATGTACCTTGGGAAAAGTCCTGGCAATTTCGGACAAATAAGTTTGTATGATGCTGTTCGCCGGGAAACTTACCGTGATTTTGCAGACCAAATAGGTATAACATCCCGCACTTTGATACAGGGCTTGTATGGCGTTTCGCCGGATGCTCTGAATGGAAAATTGGTGATCCGCCCGGGATTTCCTATGGCGTGGGATAAGGCGTCTATGTCAATGGCTGATTTAGCTTATGAATTCTTACGTAAGGGTGATATGGATATTTATAATGTGACACAACGTTTCAAAGAACCATTGGCCTTGACGTTGCAAGTGAATGCAGTGAAGGATAAGATCCGTTTGGTAAAGGTGAATGGAAAAGCTGTGAAATGGAAGACGGAAGAAGCTGCGAATGGGTATCCTCTGATTGTTGTTTCTGTACCGGCTGTCACCAAAGCTGAAATCGAGATTCAATGGGAAGGTAATGTCTTACAACAGATTGCAAATGATGAAATTGTTACTACGCTGGAAGGACAGGTAGACTTGAACGCTCCTCAGGGTATTTCGTTTCTTAAAGTATATGACCCGCAAAATGTTCTGGTAACGAAGAAGGTAAACACAACCAAGCTTTCGTCGAAAGTGAATAAAGATAAGAAAGGACATCATACTTTCTTTGTGTACACTCGTCAAGGGAATATGGAATGGTGGCAACCTGTCAATGTCTATGTCAATGTTCCTCAAGTCGTATACAATGGATTTGAAAATATTGAAACTGGTAAATGTCGTGTGGTAAACATGGATAAGCAGTTTAATTCTTCTGTAGCGGATATTTTTAAAAATGAGTATTTATCTCCACGTTCTCCTTATACAACTTTGCAGTTACCGACTCAGGGAATTGGAGAATGGTGCCATCCATTGCTGACTGCTGAAAATTGATGATTCCGGCTTACGTAGCTTGGTGAAGGATAATATGTATAAAACTTCACTTGGTATTCCTTTCCGTGTAATGAAAGAAGGTAACAATATCGCTTACACTTCTTTATGGGATAATTATCCGGATATGGTGAAGGTTCCTCTCTCTGGAAAAGCTTCCCATGCTTATTTGTTGCTTGTAGGGAGCACCAATCATATGCAGTGCCGGATAGCCAACGGAATTGTACGTGTATATTATACAGATGGAACTTCAGAGGTGCTGGAATTGGTAAACCCTGATAATTGGTGTCCGATTGAGCAGGACTTTTATCTGGATGATTTTGCTTTTGATGCTCCCAGACCTCGCCCGTATCGGTTTCATTTAAAAACAGGAATCGTGAGTCGTGATTTGGGAAAGGCTTTGAAACTTCGCGGATCTGCCGACCGCAGATTTGAAGGTGGCGCCGGTGTCATGCTGGATATTCCGTTGGACAAGAATAAGACTCTGAAAGAACTGACATTGGAAACCGTTGCTAATGATGTAGTGATTGGATTGATGAGCGTAACATTACAATAACAGTCTTTATTCCGAAAATATAACTTGTTAAATTATAGTATTATGAAAAGAAAAATGCCATTTATTGCTGCATTGTCTATCTTATGTTGGGGATGTAGCAGCTATGATTACTCCGGCGATGATATCGTCGGGGTGAAAGCGGCAATCTCGGGAACAATCACGGAGGTTGTGGAGAAGTCCCGGACTGTTGGTACTACGTGGACTGATGGTGATCGTATAGGGGTAACTTGTGAAGATGATGTAAATATTTCCTATAAATATACAGGAAATTTATCTTCGTTTGCAGCATTTGACGAGAATCAGTCTATTTATTTCCTGGGAAAACAGGAACATGTATTGTCCGCCTATTATCCATTTACGGAGACTTCCGTTATGGTTGCCGATTGTATAACAGTGGAAAACGACTTCGGATAAACAAACACAGGAAAAGCAAATGTCCATTGATTTTCTTTATGCGACTACGGAAGCCGGACGGAACAATCCGGATGTCAACTTTGCTTTTTCGCATCAGATGAGCAGGATTGATTTTTCTTTTGAAGGAAAAGACGGTTTGACGTTGGATGACATAACTTATACGTTGATTGGCTTGAAACTTAAAGGAACTTTCAATACAATAGACGGCACGACCGCTGTTGTCGAAGATGCACCGGCTTTGGCGTTATCTCAGAAGGTTATGGCCGGTGAAAATATGCGGACTTCATTGATTGTATTTCCTCAAAAAGTTTCAGAGGTTACTTTTGAGATAGAAATGGGCGGGAAATCTTTTATCAAGAAGATTGGTGAGATGGACCTGGTTCCCGGACACATACATCCGTACACTGTAATAATCAGTGAGAGGGATGAAACGATTTATGTAACTGTCGAATCTGGAGAAGTTCAGGGATGGGTTGAAGGAGATCGTCAGGAAATTAATACAAGTGACGATAATACTATTACAGGAGTTGAACCAGGAGATGTACAATGGGATGGGGGAAATACTCAAACTATTGTGAGTCAGGGGGGCAGGTCAATAAGTATGGAGTTATATGATAATTAAACATTTAAAAGAAGAAATATTATGAGATATTGTAAATTCATTTTTGTAATTTATGTATTGCTCGGTTCTTTTTCTGATGGTGGCATGTTCGCAGGATGAGGATGCCAAGCTGGCCGTCAATAGTAATATATTAAAGATTTGAGGTGGTTGATTCCAGTTATTCAACAAAATGGCAATGTAAGTCGTGCTGTCACTGATGTGACTTACAAGACAACTTTTTTCGGACGGGGATGCGATTGGTATTTTTGCGGTAATAGTGATAAGGAGTTTTCATTAAAATGTCCTTGCGACGTATAATGATGGAATATGGGGAATTGACGGAGGACGTCTTTCGTGTACGGAAGATTTGGAAACCGTGACTTTTTATGCGTATTATCCTTATAAGGAAAATATAACTATAGATATGACGAAGGAGGATCCGTTTGAAACGATTATGGGGAACTGGACTGTTGACACAGATCTGAGTGGTGACAGATATACAAATAATGATTTAATGACAGGGGAGGCTTCAGCAGACGGAAGTACAATAACTTTTGTAATGAATCATCGGATGGCCTTGATGGTAGCCGAACTGCCTTCTGTTACTTATAATTTCACTAATGAGGTTTCTCCTGAACTGCCATCTTACAGTGTATCTTTGAGAGAGGTGAAATTTTCTATTGGTGAGCAGGTGATCATTCCTTATTATGATAAGGAAACAACGACTTACCGTGTTTTGGTAAATCCGACAAAAAAAGTAGAGCAAATAGGAGGAAGTTTTATCAGTTCAGTAGACAACGGGCTTAAAAAATACTCGATAGATGCGACAAGAAGAAACCAGACCGACCGCAAAGTAAAAGACCTGACCGTAGAAATAAACCTGGTGGGGAAAGACAACAGAGGAAATAAACTCGACAAAAAATGGTGGCTCCCGTAGGTACTATTCAGGCCTTTTCTGAAACGAGCGTCACGCTGTCCGAAATGCTCCGGGAGCCTCAACTATGGTCTGCCGAGAAACCGCATCTATATGACATCCACATCAAGCTTCGCAGAAAGAATGAACTTTTGGAATCGTTCGAATACCATTGGGGCATACGGAAAATAGAAATCGCGGGAGACGTCTTCAAAGTCAACGGGAAAGCCGTCAAGCTGAAAGGAGTGAACCGTCACGACTTTCATCCCCGTCATGGGATTCTTTGTCGACAGCCGGACGATGGAGAGAGATATCCGGCTGATTAAACAAGCCAACATCAACATGATACGCACGTCCCACTACCCACATCTGCCATTGCTGTACGAGCTATGTGACAAGTATGGAATCTACGTAATGGACGAAGCGAACCACGAAAGTCATGCCTACGGTTTGGGGAACAAAGTATTAGGAGACAACCCTCAATGGACACTGGCCCATGTGGACCGGGCAGTAGCCGTGGTGGAAAGGGACAAGAACCATCCGTGCATCCTATTCTGGTCATTGGGCAACGAGGGTGGAAGCGGTGCCAATTTGCGAGCTATGGCAGACACAATCCGTGCCTTAGACCCCACCAGACCGATATACGACGACACAGACCGCACCGTATCCGATGTCTATGACGAAGCCTATCTGCATCCCGACGCTTTGAAGGAACTTGGCGAGAAAATAACCGACCGCCCCGTATTCATGAGAGAGTATGCCTACGCCATGGGAAATTCCATCGGCAACCTCAAGGAGTATTGGGATGTGATTGAAAAGGACGAAAGTATTATCGGAGCTGCCATTTGGTGCTGGGTAGACCAAGGCATTCCTAAAAAGCTTAACGGTGCACCGTTAAGTTTCGGCGAGAGCCCCTCGTCACTCCCATTACTGCCCGATGAATTCTGGGCGTATGGAGGAGATTTCGGGGACTATCCCAACGACGGTCCCACCGGCATTAACGGGTTGGTATCTCCCGACCGGGTGCCTCACCCCCATTACTATGAAGTACAAAAAGTATATCAATACATCAAGTTTGAAAAGAAGGGAACACAGCAAATCAAATTGACCAACGGGTATGCGTTTTCCGATTTGGATGAATTCGATTACAGCTATGAGTGGATATGCAACGGAAAGGCTGTACGCAACGGCGACCTCCACTTGTCCGAAGGGAATCTGCTGGAGGTACTTTCAAGACCGGATAAGTGTGGGGAACTTTGCCTCAATGTATATGCCACGTTGAAGGAATCCACGACGTGGGCAGAGAAGGGCTTCAAAGTTGCCAAGGAACAACTTACGTATCATGACTATGAATTCCCACAATTGAAGGATGACGGCGGGAAGGCCACGTTTAAGGAGACACCCGAAGCGGTGGAAATTATAGCCGCCGATGCCTTGTTCACCATAGAAAAAGGTACCGGTGCTTTGGTGAGTTGGCGAGTCAAGGGAGAAGAGTTGTTGCACAGTGCCTTGGAACCCTATTTTTGGAAACCGGCAAATGACATTCAGGTCCGCAACGGCTACAATGAACGTTTGAGCGCTTGGAAAAATGCAGAGCAAAAACGTATCGTAAAGACATACCAAGCAACCGTAAACGATGGTATGGTGATAGTGGATGCCAGTCTCTCCCTCCCCCGGATAGGAGCCGGTTACCATCTCCGCTACACTGTGGACGGCAAAGGCCGCATACAAGTAGAAGCAACCTATCAGCCTGAAAAGGAAGATATTCCGCTGATGCCCAAATTCGGTATGCGCATGAGAATGCCCTCGGCGCTGAACCGGATAGCCTGGTACGGACGCGGCAAGTTCGAGAACTATCCCGACCGCAAGAGCTCCGCTTTCCTGGGAGTCTACGAGTGTGGCATACACGAATTTATCACGAACTACATCGTACCGCAAGACAATGCCAACCGGTGCGATACACGCTGGTTCATGCTGGGAGACAGTGAGCGATGGAAAATACAAGTCAAAGGCCTGCAACCCCTATGTTTCCGTATATGGCCCTACGGGGAAGAAGACCTGGAAGGGAAAGAGCATGCGCACGAACTGCCCGAACGCGACTTCATCAACCTGAATATCGACTCCAACATACACGGAGTAGGTGGAAACGACGGATGGGGCGCACAGACCATGAAGCCATACACCATTGACGGCAATCGCTCTTACCGGTATGGGTTTATCATGGAGTATATGGACAAAACAGAATAATCCGTTCATCAATGCATTCAAAAAGGGAATAAACATTTTGTAAACAACAATAAAGGTATGAAAAGAAACATCTTTAAAACAATTCTCCTATCTGCCTGCATCCTACAAGGGAGCAGTGCATTGGCACAACAAGAGAAAGCAGAACCGGGCAAGTTCTCACCCACCTGGGAGTCATTGTCCCAATACGAAGTGCCCGAATGGTTCCGCAACGCCAAATTCGGCATATGGGCACACTGGGGTCCGCAATGCCAACCCGAAGCCGGCGACTGGTACGGTCGTGGCATGTACGAAGAGGGTGGTGCTGCCTACAAGTGGCACTTGGAGCATTACGGACATCCTTCGGAATTCGGCTTCAAGGATGTAATCAACGAATGGAAAGCCGAAAAATGGAATCCGGAGAGGCTGGTAGCCCTTTTCAAGAAAACCGGTGCCCGATATTTCTTTGCCATGGGCAACCATCACGACAACATGGACTTGTGGGACAGTAAATACCAATCATGGAACTCCGTCAACATGGGCCCCAAGCGAAACGTACTGGGCGAATGGGAGAAAGCGGCCCGCAAAAACAAACTGCCCTTCGGTGTCAGCATCCACTCCTCCCATGCTTTGGACATGGTATGAAACTGCACAAGGAGCCGACAAGAAAGGCCCAATACGCAGGAATCTCCTACGATGCCCGCGTAGTGACTAAGGAAGACGGCAAGGGAAAATGGTGGGAAGGCTACGACCCGCAAGAGCTATACGTACAGAATCATGCCCTGAGCGGACATGCTTGGGTGGCATGGGACTGGCCCGAAGGAACCTCTATCCCCCCGCAGAGTTACTACGACAACTTCTTCGACCGCACAGTGGACATGATAAACAAATATCATCCCGACCTGGTCTATTTCGACGACAGCGTACTCCCCTTCTGGCCCATCAACGATACGGGGCTGAAAGTCGTGTCGCACTACTATAACCAAAACATGAAGCTTCACAAGGGCAATCTCAATGCCGTAGTCTTCGGAAAGAAGCTGGAAGCTAAACATAAAGAGGCCATCGTATGGGATGTAGAAAAAGGGGTTCCATCGGAATGCCAGGACAAGGCGTGGCAAACCTGTAGTTGCTCGGTACTTGGCACTATAACCGCTCTGCTTACGAAGACAACTGGTATAAATCAGCCGAGACCGTCATCCACATGCTCATTGACATCGTCAGTAAAAATGGCAACCTATTACTAAGCGTACCAATGAAAGGAAACGGCACCATCGACGACAAGGAAGAAAAAATTCTGGAAGACATAGCCGCCTGGATGGAGGTGAACGGAGAAGGAATATTCGACACACGTCCCTGGTGTATTTATGGTGAAGGTCCCTCCACAGAAACAGCAATACCTTTGGACGGAGCAGGATTCAACGAAGGCAAGAACGCACCCTACACTTCTGCCGACATCCGGTTTGTGAAAAAAGGGAAATACTTGTATGCCCATATCATGAAATGGCCCTCAGACGGAAAAATACAGATAAAATCACTGGCTACCGGCAGTCCCTACTGCAAAGGAGAAATCGAAAAAGTAGAATTATTAGGAGGTGGAAAGGCAAAGTTCAGAAGAACTTCCAAAGGCTTGCTTATTGACCTTCCCAAAGACAAGACACCCAATCCTATTTCTTTGGTACTGAAAATCACTAACCGTTAAACTGCTGATATTGTATGAAAAAGGGATTTTTTTTAAGACTATTTGTCCTGCTGATGCTGACATTTTTCATAGCAGAACAAGGCAAAGCACAAACCTACCAACGCACCTCACAAGGCATAAAAAGCACTGTGCAAGGTATAAATATAGATATTAGCTTCTTCTCTCCTGTCACAGTGAGAATCTTAAAATCGCCTGACGGCTGGAAGTATACCAAAGAAAGCTTGTCGGTCATCGGGCAACCGGAAAAAGTAAAACTATCCGTCTCTTCGAAAGGGGGTATATTGACTATCAAAAGCCATCAGCTTACAGTCCATCTCAACGAAGAGACCGGACAAATAACTTTTGCCTCTTCCGATGGAAAATCGCTGTTGCAGGAACAAAATAAAGGCACACGTTTGATGATTTCAACGATGCCGGCACAAAAACCTTCAGCGTTTATCAATCGTTCACCTTAGAGAAAGACGAAGCTATTTATGGATTGGGACAATTGCAAAACGGCAAAATGTCGCAACGTAACCAGACCAAACGCCTTATCCAAGACAATCTTGAGGATGTGATTCCCTTCTTCCAGTCCGTCAAAGGCTACGGTCTCTTTTGGGACAACTATTCGCCAACCATCTTCAAAGACAATCAAGAAGAGACATCCTTCCTTTCTGAAGTCGGCGACTGCATTGACTACTATTTCATGTACGGCGAAAATGCCGATGGAGTAGTTGCCCAGATGCGCTACCTCACAGGACAAGTGCCCATGTTTCCATTATGGACATATGGATTCTGGCAAAGCCGTGAACGCTACAAAAGCCAAAAAGAGATTGTTGGCGTAGTGCAAAAATACCGCGAACTGGGTGTGCCCCTCGATGGAATTATCCAGGATTGGAGATACTGGGGAAGCAACTACCTGTGGAACGCAATGGATTTTTTGAACGAAGAATTCTCCGGCACCCAAAAAAATGATGGAAGACATACACGGAATGAATGCCCACATTATCATCTCCATTTGGTCAGCTTTCGGACCACATACCAAACCCTATCACGAGTTGGATAAAGGGAACATGCTCTTCAACTTCCGCACATGGCCCGAATCCGGTTCCGAGAAGTGGCCTCCCAATATGGACTATCCATCCGGTGCCCGCGTGTACGATGCCTACCATCCGCAAGCACGCGACATCTATTGGAAGTACCTGAACGAGAACCTACGTTCTGTGGGTATAGACGGCTGGTGGATGGACTCTACCGAACCCGACCATTTTCACCCCATTCCTGAAGATTTTGACACGCCCACCTATTTGGGGTCATTCCGTAAAGTACGCAATGCCTACCCTTTAATGAGTGTAGGTGGAGTGTACGACCACCAGCGTGCCGTAACTTCGGATAAACGCGTATTTATCCTTACCCGCTCAGCCTTTGCCGGCCAGCAACGTTATGGTGCCAATACATGGACAGGAGATATCACAGCATCATGGGAAGTTTTGGAGGAAGCAAATACCTGCGGGATTAAACTTCTCACTATGCGGCATTCCCCATTGGAACAGCGATATCGGCGGATTCTTCCTATGGCAATATCCCTTGATGCTGGATGACCCGGATTATCGCGAGCTTTATGCCCGTTGGATACAGTTCGGTACATTCTGTCCCATGATGCGGTCACATGGGGAAGGTGCTCCCAGAGAAATCTATCAATTCGGCAAAAAAGGCGAGCCAATATACGATGCGATTGAGAAATACATTCGGTTACGCTACAGTTTGTTACCATACATCTACACAACTGCCTGGGAGGTAACTGCCAATCAGTCCAGCTTCATGCGTGCCTTGGCAATGGATTTTGCCCACGATCGCAACGTGTGGAACATCCACAATCAGTATATGTTTGGCAAATCCCTATTGGTATGCCCTGTAACCCAACCCATGTATACCCAAACAGTTTCGGACACCATCCGTGTAGAAGATTTCAGTACCGTTAAGTCTATGCGAATATATCTGCCTAAAAATACGGAATGGTATGATTTTTGGACCAATCAGAAACACTCCGGCGGACAATATATCG
>OIFH01000162.1_pt1 | contig 10365 bp, 11 predicted proteins | sample 1581951 | NCBI WGS metagenome assembly OIFH01 (sample SAMN04414075, study PRJEB24778) | human gut metagenome | material: faecal | host: Homo sapiens | reverse complement strand
CAGCATTGTAATAAGCCTCGGCTGTTTGCGAACCACTTCCCAAACCTTTATGAACCAATTCACTTTTCAACAGGCACACTTCTGCATAATTCATAATTACTTCTGCATAACTCTGCTCCGTGAATTTATCCTGTAATTGAGAGTAATCATCCGCCGTCTTTCCACTATGCGGATTGGGAGACAAGCTGACTCCCGAAGGCAAATTAGAAACTTTCGGTTGTCCCCAATAAGGTGCCCAATGGAAGTTATCAGGCATAGAAGCAGCATTGGCAGGAGTGAAAAACTTCTCCAACCGCGGATCAGCATAGGGAGCCATATACATCAGAATCGATTCGCCGGCAGAGTGAAGCTTATCCAAATTACTTTCACGGTTGATAACCAGATAATCATAAAAATAATTTCTTGTATCTGCGTTATCTCCCCATTGCAAAAGACAATTATCTTCATTACTTGTCATCAAGTTCTGTTCATTTTCCATAAGTTCATCAATCACTTTCAGTCGCTTTCGAACGGTCAGCATTACAAATACGAACGGCCAAACGCAAACGTAGTGAATTGGCAAACTTTCTTCCATTTCAATAAGTCGCTGGATTTCTGTCCTGAAGGAAAAATAGGGTCTGCTTTATAAACATCTCCATCCATCTTCAACCCGTCGGCACATGCTTTCAAATCATTCAGCATAGTATAATAAATATCCGATTCCTTATCGTAAGGCACTCTCTCGCCGGCATTAAATGCCTGACTTTTAGGAATACCTCCCCAAATAGAAACTGCTTGTGAGAAAAGATAGTTTCCCATATTTTAGCAATAAGTACACGATTGTGATATTGCTCGTCATTTTCCATTTGCGTTTGTATAAAGTGAACAGGAAAAATAGCATAATTATATACATTCTTCCAATATGAATCATTGGTTGAACCTTGATTTCCATACCTTTGTACCTGTCCACCGGTAGCTCCACCATAATAATGGCTATAGTTGGCCAACAACACTTTTTTCATACTTCCGCAAAAAGCATTCAGCGTATAATAAGAACTCGTATTGAACAAATATTCAGGATTAATTTCATTAAGTTCATTGGGATTGGCATTGGCAGATTCAAAGTCATTCGTACACGAAACGAAAGAAATGGCCATTGCAGCAAAACCGGCTAATAATATTTTAATCTGTTTCATAATATTCTATCTTTAGAAGGTTAGTTTAATATCAAATCCGACAGAAGATACGGGCGGCATTCCTCCATATTCTATACCTTGAGCATTTCCTGATGAAGAAGAAGCCTCCGGATCTATGCCTTTAGGAGTATTTTGATGAAGAATAGCCAAATTACGTCCTACCACAGCCAGTCGTAGACCACTAATCGGCAATTTCTTTAGGATAGACTTCGGAAGACTGTAGGCAACAGAGAGTTCACGGAATTTAATATAGGAAGCATCAAATACAGATCTTTCATCATAACTGGCATAGCGGTTATTAGGTTTGACAAACAAGAGGCAAGGCGTTCCGTCTTCAAAATAAGCGTCCGGATATTGATAACCGGAAGTTGCCTTCGCGCTACTCTCACCATAAATCACATTACTCAAATAATATCCTTCACGTCCTTCGGCAGATTCGGCAACAACACCGGCTGTTGTCGCTCTATTCCATGTTCCCGAATAAAGAGTTCCTCCAATACGTGCATCAAACAGAAAACTAACTGTAAAATTCTGGATTCTGAAATTGCTTCCAAAACTTCCCGTCCATTTCGGCTCGGCACAGCCTAAATATTGCGTATTATCCGTTACCAATATTTTACCTGAAGAATCGACTAATTTACGTCCCTGGTCATCACGTTTCCAGGCACGTCCCCGAATGACTCCATAAGGCATGCCTTCTTCCAACATGATACTGACATTGCTTGATTTCAATAATTGCACATTAGGATTTCCGTCCACTACCTTAATCACTTTCGACCGATTACGCGCCCAGTTGATATTCGCATTCCATTCAAACAATTTGGTCTTGACGGGAGTAGCAGACAACACAACTTCCCATCCTTGATTACGTACATGACCTGTATTCAAGAATTTAAAACTATAACCGCTAGGCACCGGCAAAGCGACTTTCGTTATCAAGTCATAGGCATCAGAACGATAATAAGTTACATCTACACCCAAACGATTATGGAAAAAGCGGAGATCAGCTCCAAGTTCCAAAGAACGGTTACGTTCCGGCAAAAGTTGATCAATTATTTAAAGTTGTACTAATGGTTTGCAAAGGTGAACCATTATAAATGCTACCCAACTTATAGGTTTGATTAATCCGATAGGGGTCTGTGTCAGAACCGGCATAAGCAAAAAGAAGCACGAATCTTACCGAACGACAAGATAGGTGATTTGATCTTAAATGCATCGGTAAAAATAAAACGTAGCACCAAAAGAAGGATAAAAATAAGAGCAATTATCCAGTGGTAAAGTAGACGACCAGTCATTGCGGGCCGTTACATCTAAATAAACATAACTATTGTAACCTAATGACACCGAGCCGTAAGCAGAACGGATTATCTTCTTAGATTGCAGTTGAGTGGCACTAGGATACTCATTCGAGTTAGAAATATTCTTGAAATCAGGAACCAATATGCTATTCACACTTTCCGTTCTTTTCTCCGAGTTGCGTTCATATCGGCTAATACCAGCAATGGCATTGACTGATATTTTATGAAATGTTTTATTATACATCAATAAAGCTTCAAAGTTAGTAGAAGTACTGTTATTAATCCAGTTCTTCATACCACCGTCCACATCACTACGTGCACCCAGATTAAAGAACTCCATTCCTTTCCACCAATAAGCATCCAATCCGGCTTTACCTACCGCCTTCAAGCCCGGAAGTAATTTTACTTCCAGATTCATCGATCCGCTCACCCTGTCACGCGTGTCAGAGTTCGTATTTTCATAAATATTCCAATACGGATTATAACCACGTTCACCAATCGGAATCATTTCATTTCCATTTTCATCCTTATAATGTTTCAATACATCAATAGAAAGCGAACGGGGAAGAGTAACAAACGCATATATAGGATTCTTATCCGAACCATTCATATATTGACGGTTGTCTACCTTTTCATGTGAGTAAGTCATTTTAGAATCTAAAGTCATCCATTTGGTAATCGTATTCATCAACCGGAGATTGAATATATCTTTAAAGCTTTCATTGATACCGTGTACTACACTATTACCCTTACTTCTCGTATACGATACGCGATAATTATTCTTTTTCGAACCACCTTCCACAGCCAATGTATGTGTGTACCGATGGGCGGTTTCGTAGAAATCCTTCACATTGTCCGGATGTGAAGAATGAGTAGTAAGTACACCGTCATGTCCATAGATAACCTGATCCCACAAAGGTGCTCCCCAGCTACGCAATTTAGCACCTGCAGAAGAATTATAACCACTGAAATTCGGTAAATCTGTTTGTAACCTGTTACCATTAGGTTGAAGTGTCAGTTTATGGTCAAGCAAATAAGAGTTCTCTCCTGTTCCCCAACCATTCTGATAATCTAAAAACTGGTTCACTTTTTCAAATTGAAAAATTTCCGCTATAAGATACTTTTGTTTTTTCGAATGTGCTCGAACGTTTAGTTGTCACCAATACAACCCCCTGTGCTGCACGCGAACCATAAAGTGCAGCTGCATTCGGTCCCTTCAGGATTTCAATGCTTTCAATATCATCCGGATTGATATCCGCTACCGGATTACCAAGGTCGGTAGAACCTGTACCACCATCAACGGTCACACTTGTATCACCCGGTTCGTTTTCAATAATCATACCATCAATCACGAATACGGGCTGTGAGTTTTCAGTCAGTGAGCTTGTTCCGCGAATGACAATGCGCGCACTACCATTGCTCGTTCCCGGAGGAGTAATGGTAACCCCCGCCACCTTACCGGAAAGAGAAGATATCAGATTGCCACTACTATTTTCTGCCAAAGCTTCCGCATTTACACTCTGCCGTGAATAATTAAGACTCTTAGCTTCACGCGTCACTCCGAGAGCGGTAACAACCACTTCATCAAGAGCCTTCGCCGTGCTGGCCAAAGATACATTGATATGAGTCAAACCGGTAATTTTAGCCGTTTTCGTCTCCATTCCGACATACGAAAAATTTCAATTCTTGACATCCATTAGGCACATTAAGTGTAAACATACCATTTATATCGGTAATTGTACCTACCGATTTAGCGTTCGTCTTACCATCCGGATCAACAGCTACCACCGTAGCTCCTATGATAGGCATTCCATCCGCAGCATCTGTCACTTTACCCGTTATACGCTTTCCTTGCGCATAACCCAATACACTTATTACTAAAAAAGAATAAGAATAGGAAGTAGTTTTTCATAATACTTAATTTATTAAATTTAAAAGAATACAGTATTGATTAATTGCATTAAAGATGAACCAAAGATATTTTATTGTGATTAATATTAGATTAATATTCTCTTAATGACGGGACTTTACAAAAAAATATTTGTAGAAGATAGATTTTAAGGTTACATTAAGTTTTCATTAATCAAACCATCCTATATTTACAGCAAATCTAATTAAAACCATCGAAAAATAAAAAAATCTGTTTATGTACAAGAGAAAATTCATTCCGTTAGTACTGTTAATGATTTTAATCGTCAATGGATGCAGCAACAAGCAAGAGGTAGTGTTAACTCCGGTTGACTATGTAAATCCTTATATGGGGAATATCAGCCATTTGTTAGTTCCTACTTACCCAACTGTCCATCTTCCCAATAGTATGCTCCGCATCTATCCGGAAAGAGCAGATTACACCTCTGATAAAATAAAAGGCTTACCGGTCATTGTCACCTCACATCGGGGAAAGTCTGCATTCAGCCTGTCTTTCTATCAGGGAGCAGAGAGCGGATTACAACCGGTATATTACTATTGTTATGATAATGAAATGATAAAACCCTATTCCTATTCTTCCTATTTTGAAGAAGAAGAGGTTTCCACTAAATTCGCTCCCTCCCACCAGGCAGGAATCTATGAACTAAGTTTCCGGAAAACGATGCTCCATATTTAATACTTAGTACCACCAATGGTGAGCTTAAAACTACGGAGAATACCATTTCCGGTTATCAGAACATAGATCATCAAACCAAAGTATATGTTTATATGGAGACTTCCGCACTGCCGGAAAAAACGATGACTGTCAGCAAAGAAGAAATAAATCACAGCCACACTGCCATAAAAGGCAAGAACGTGGGTATCGCTCTCTTATATTCAACAGATATAAAAACAATCAAAGTTCGCTACGGTATATCCTTCATTGATGAAAAGCAAGCAAAAGCCAACCTACAGCGGGAAATAAAAGATTATGATGTAGAAAACCAGATGAACATTGCCAAAAACATCTGGAACCAAACATTAAGTAAAATCAAAGTGGAAGGAATAGACGAAAATGCAAAGCAATATTCTATACTTCCCTCTACCGGACTTACGAACGGATGATTTGCCTTTCGGAAGACAACCGCTATTACAGTGCTTTCGACAATAGTATCCACAAAGATTCTGTCCCATTTTATACCGACGATTGGATTTGGGACACGTATAGAGCAGTCCACCCCTTACGTGTTATCATCGAACCAGAAATGGAAGCTGACATGATTCAGTCTTTTATCAGAATGGCACAACAAATGGAACATAACTGGATGCCTACATTTCCTGAAGTTACGGGAGACAGCCGTAGAATGAATTCCAATCACGGTGTAGCCACTGTTATTGATTCATATATAAAAGGAATCCGTAACTTTGATTTATCAGCTGCTTACGAAGCCTGCAAACTTGGTATTACAGAAAAAAACGTTAGCCCCGTGGTCAGGCATAAAGGGAGGTGAAATCACAAAATTCTATTGGGAAAACGGATATTTACCGGCATTGGCACCGGGAGAACAAGAAACAGCTGACGAAGTACACCCATTTGAAAAACGCCAACCAGTAGCCGTCACTCTAGGTACGTCTTACGATGAATGGTGTCTGGCACAAATAGCCAAACAACTTGGGTATGAGAAAGACTATAACTACTTTCTACAAGGGAGTAAAAACTATCGGAATATTTTCAATCCTGAAACAAAATTCTTCCATCCCAAAAATGCAAAAGGCGAATTCATAGAACCCTTTGATTATGCCACTGCCGGTGGATTAGGTGCTCGTGAAGCATACGGCGAAAATAACGGTTGGATATACCGATGGGATGTTCCCCATAATATTGCTGATTTAATTGAACTGATGGGAGGGAAAGAAGCATTCAGAAATAATCTTGAAACGATGTATAACACCCCATTGGGCGAAGCCAAATATGTATTTTATGCACAATTACCGGATCATACGGGTAATGTAGGTCAATTTTCAATGGCTAATGAACCCAGTATGCACATTCCTTATCTGTACAACTATATAGGAGAGCCCTGGAGAACTCAAAAAAGAGTAAGGACATTGCTCGATGAATGGTTTAGAAATGACCTGATGGGACTCCCGGGCGACGAAGATGGCGGAGGAATGTCAGCATTTGTAGTCTTCTCCATGCTAGGTTTCTATCCTATTACTCCTGGTTTGCCTATTTATGTCATCGGAACTCCTATGTTCGAAAGAGCAGTTATTGAAACAGGAGCCGGAAAATCATTCGAGGTCATTGCGCACAACTATTCGCCGACAAATAAATATATCCAATCAGCCAAATTAAATGGCAAAGATTGGACCCAATCCTGGTTCGAACATAAAGAACTGATGAATGGCAGGCAAACTGGAAGTTTACAATGGGAAACACTCCCAATAAGAATTGGGCGGCAGACAGTGTCCCCCTTCTTTTGAAATAAATAAGTAACAGAATATGAATAAAATATTATTTGTCCTTTTATCGCTTTTGACTTCTCTGCAATCATACTCCCAAGAGACAAAATGAAAAAGAAGTTTCATTTCTCTTGTTGGGAGATATACACTATGATTTATTGGAAGATCACGATATGGATGGTTATCCACCAAACCGGATGATCTGCGCCAAGTTACCAAAGAATATTCAGTATTCACGAAAAATACATGGCCGGAATTCTCCCGGATAATCAGCGGGCAAGTTCAAAAACACCAGCCGTCAATAAAAGCCGTTCTGCAAATGGGGGACTTGTCAGAAGGATTGGCCGGTTCTCCACAAAAAGCAATACAGATGGCTAACAGTGCCTTTAAAGCTGTCAACAAAATGAATCTGAAAGTACCTTTCATTATGACTAAAGGTAATCATGATATCACAGGGCCAGGGGCTAAAGAAGCTTTTGAAAAAGTATACTTACCCAATATGGCAAGGTTGGCAGGACATCCATCCTTACAGTCAGCCAATTACACTACTACTCTTGATGATGTATTATTTGTGTGTTATGATCCATGGGATCGGAATCCGGAAGGGCTACAACAATTAGAAAAGTCATTAGCCGGCTCGAAGGCAACTTACAAGTTTGTCATGTTGCACGAGCCTGTGATTCCGGTAAACGAAAGATGCTGGCATGTATTCCGACAAGATAATGCCAAGAGGGAACAATTGCTGCAAATCATTGCCAGTCAACAAGCAATCGTGCTCTGTGCACATCTGCATCTATACTCCGTTGTCTGTCGGGACACTCCTTGGGGACCTATCGTCCAGATTCTCGTCAACAGTGTCATCAAAGATAAAAATATGCTGGTTCCGAAAATGTAGTTGCAGACTATGGTCCTGAATTTGTAACGGCACACCCACAATGGCAACCTTCTACTCTACAACAGCGTATGGAATGGATTGATAAAGAAACTCCCCATATCCGTTTTTCAAACAAATGGATTTACCGGGCTACGGCATCCTTTCTATTGACAAAGAAAACAACAAGATGCAATTAGAATATTATGCCGCATTTGGAGAAAAGCCATACGATACAGTCAACATATCCGAATTACTTACTTCTAATTAAAAACATATTAGCCATGAATGTAAAATTTAAAGCTCATTTATTTATTTTCTCCTTATTCTTTTGCTATAATCTATCAGCACAAGAAATCGTCAAAGGAGATTTTAAGAACGAAAATCCACAAAGTTCGTATGTTCCTTCATTTGACATGGATGCTACCGACAAACCGGTGAAGAATGTCATCTTAATGATAGGTGACGGCATGGGACTGGCACATATCTGTTCAGGAATGTATGCCAATCAAGGACAGCTTACTATCACTAATTTAAAAACATGCGGTTTCGTCAGAACGCAATCCGCCAACAAGTTTACAACAGATTCAGCTGCTTCCGGAACTGCTTACTCAACCGGAAAAAAAACTAAAAACGGAGCACTCGGAATGGATGAAAATAACCAAGTTATTCCCAACTTACCGGAGAAGTTATCCGGCTATGGCTACATTTCAGGAATCGTTACCACTGACAATCTCGACGGAGCTACTCCTGCTGCTTTCTTTGCTCACCAACCGGAACGTGGAATGTCTAAAGAAATATGGGCAGATCTTCCTAACAGTAAGCTGACATTCTTTTCTGCCGGTAGTTATGAACTATTTGAAAAACAAAGCACCAAACGTTCAAAAGGAAATCAAAAAAGAGTTTACCATCATAGAAGAACCGAATGACAAAGCCATCAAGAAAATCTAAAAAACTAGGATAATTTACCCACAAAGAGCAAAACGGCTTCTGTAAACGAAAAACCGGGGAGGATTTCCTTCCGTCTACCACCCAAATGGCTATTGACTATCTTTCGAGCAGGAGTACTAACGGTTTCTTCTTAATGGTAGAAGGTGCCCGAATAGATAAAAGTGCGCACAACAATGATTATTCGGCAGTTGTCCGTGAAGTATTGGACTTTGACAAGGCGGTAGAAGCTGCTATCAGATTTGCAGAAAAAGATGGAAATACATTAGTGATTATTTCAGCTGATCATGAAACCGGAGCATTAGCTTTACGTGACGGAAACATAAAAGAAGGCAAAATGAAAGCAATGTTTGTATCTAAAGGACATACACCAATCATGGTTCCACTGTTTGCATACGGTCCACAATCCAAGCTTTTTGGTGGTGTTCAGGAAAACAGCGATGTTAGTAATAAAATTCTCCAATTACTCGCTAAATAAGATATAAAACAGATCTGTCATTCAAACTGAAATAAGAAAGAATTTCTTCTTTGCATATAGAAAAAATTCTTTCTTATTTCTTTTCTGCCAGATAAACACCCAATTATAATACAAGCTGCCCCATCAAAGTAATCCATGTAATTCGCAATGAAGCAATTGCCGTATTTTCTTTATTTTGAGAATACCCCTACTTTTTTCTATCTTTAAATAAAGCGATTATGACTACTTTTAGAATAGGATAAAAGATGATCAAAGCCCTCGCACCCCAAATGGTTAAAAGTAGACCTTGCAAGATGGGCATTATTTGAATTTATATGATCCTTGAACATCCTAAACACATAAACTATTCCACTTAAAAATCACTAAAAGAATACTGCACATATAAAAATGGGAAACGGACCGTCATATTCAGTAAAATCGGCTAATCCAAGCCATTTCTTCCATTTTCTCCGCCGTTCTTTCCTCCTTTCTTCCGGTTCCCTTTCTTTCCTCATTCTCTCCCACTCTATCACACGCCGACGGAATTCCTCTTGGGGACGCTGTAAGCTGAGATTGTATCTCCGCATCTTTTCGCTGATGCGTTTCTTTTTTCTTTTTGTCATTCTTGTATTTGTTATTTCTTATGTGTTTTTACCTATTTATTTCTTTTCTGCCTGATAGACTCCAAAAATAATGCAACCTGCTCCCAATAATGTAATCCACGTGATTTTTTCGTGGAGAATGATAACCGAAGCTACCATAGTCACCAACGGATTGAGATAGATATAATTGGAGGCTCTAACGGTTCCCAACTGTTTCAATACCACATTCCAAAGGACATAACAAACCAAGGATGCCAGGACGGCCAGAAATAAGAGATTGGATAATACAACCGGTTTTAAAAGTACATCGAAATCCGGTTGCAGCGGATGAAGAAGAAAGGCGGGAAGTATGGTCAATACTCCATAAAAGAATATTTTGCGGGTGATAAATACAGTGGGGTAACGCCCTGTCATTTTCTTTATCACCAAACTATAAAATGCCCACGACAGGGCGGCAAGTAAAGTGAGCAAATCCCCTACTGGAGATAATTTGAGTACAAAACTACCGTTGAAGACCACCAGTCCCACCCCAATTAAAGCTAATATGGAACCATAAATCAAACCTTTGGTGGCTTTTTCACTCTTATAAAAGAGAAGGGAAAGAATGGTAGTAAGCAAGGGAGCTGTGCAAATGATGAAAGCG
>OIFH01000161.1_pt1 | contig 10380 bp, 13 predicted proteins | sample 1581951 | NCBI WGS metagenome assembly OIFH01 (sample SAMN04414075, study PRJEB24778) | human gut metagenome | material: faecal | host: Homo sapiens | reverse complement strand
TAACGGGAAAGTAGAAGTAAGTAACACAAAGGAGGATCATATACCCGACTATATCCGGGAGAAGACGCACACCTGCAATCTGATGGAAATTTCGTTCTAACAGAAGTAGACTTAGACTCTTACGTCTATTGGAAAGACGGCTATTTCTATTTTGACAATATTACATTGAAAGATATTATGCAAAACTTAGGACGCTGGTACAATGTAAACATAGAATTCAGAAACAAAGAAGCAATGACATATAAAATGCACTTCATATCCGATCGCACTAAAGATTTAGAGCACACAATCTCATTGCTTAACAGAATGAAAAAAGTCACTGTCACCTTGCAAGGCAATACGCTTACCATAGACTAGGTTTTTTATTGCATAAGTATAAACAAAATCTATGCAAGAAACAGCAAAAATATCACTTTTCTTAAAAAAATAAATTCGCAAAAGGGGTATCTATTTTTTGAACTCATACGCACTAGTATTATAAAACATATTCAAATTAGTGTTATTAGAAATGAAACGTATGAGAAAAAATTGGAACCTATTTATTGTGTGTTTTCTATGCGTATTGTGCTTCCAGCCTTACCAAGTTAATGCTCAAACGCAATCACAAAAGAAAATCACGATTGAGATTAGCAACGAACGATTGCCGTCCGTACTTAAACGTCGGAAAAACTCTCCGGCTACAAAATCCTATTTACGTATGACGATGTCAAGAAATTCACCGTTTCCGGCTCTGTCAAAGATAAGAGTATAGAGCAGACTCTCGATATTATCTTAGCCAATAAGCCACTAGAATACCATATTGAAGATCAATTTATCACAATTACTTCCAAAGGTCCTTCCAAACAAGCGAAAGTATTCAATGTAAAAGGAGTGGTAATTTCCGGTGATGACGGACAGCCTCTCATCGGTGCAACTGTTGTCATCAAGGGAAGCAAGTCCGGTGTATTAACAGACATAGACGGAAAGTTTTCGATAGAAAATGTATCCAATAAATCCCTGTTACAATTTTCTTATATAGGAATGAAGCCACAAGATCTGACTCCTACCCCAACTATGAATGTTACATTAATGCCTGATGTACAAACTTTATCAGAAGTAGTAGTAACAGGTATGCAAAAATGGATAAACGCCTGTTTACAGGAGCAACCAAACAATTGTCCGCAGATGAAGTGAAACTAGATGGTTTGCCTGATATCAGCCGTGGACTTGAAGGACGCGCCGCAGGCGTATCTGTACAAAATGTTTCCGGCACGTTTGGTACTGCCCCGAAAATTCGGGTACGCGGTGCCACATCTATTTTCGGTAGTTCAAAGCCATTATGGGTAGTAGATGGAGTCATCATGGAGGATGCTATTGACGTAGGTCCGGATGACTTATCTTCCGGTGATGCAGAGACGCTAATCAGTTCAGCCATTGCCGGGTTGAATTCAGATGATATCGAGAGCTTTCAAATATTGAAAGACGGATCAGCAACCTCTATCTATGGCGCACGAGCATGGCAGGGGTTATTGTAGTAACAACCAAGAAGGGAAAAGCCGGCGTTAGCAAAATGAGCTATACCGGTGAATTTACAACCCGTATGATTCCCAGTTATAAAGAATTCAACATTATGAATTCGCAGGAACAAATGGGAATCTACAAAGAGATGGAGCAGAAAGGATGGCTTAATAACAGCGATACTTACCGTGCCAAAGATAGTGGTGTATATGGACGTATGTATCAATTAATCAATCAATATAACCCGGTTACAGGACAATTCGGACTTGCCAACACGCCGGAAGCACGTAATGCTTACCTGCGCGAAGCGGAAATGAGAAATACCGACTGGTTCAATACCTTATTTTCCAACAACGTTACACAAAACCATTCGGTCAGCATCACTTCCGGAACTGAAAAGTCTTCATTCTATGCTTCATTAAGTGCGATGTCAGATCCGGGATGGTATAAACAAAGTGAAGTAAAACGTTATACTGCTAATTTAAATACAACATATAATATATATAAGAATTTATCTATAAACCTGATCTCCAGTGCTTCCTACCGTAAACAGAAAGCCCCCGGGACACTAAGTTCAGAGGTTAATGCAGCAAGTGGAGAAGTTACCCGTCAGTTTGACATCAATCCCTATTCGTATGCACTAAATACATCACGCGCACTAGATCCAACAGTTGACTATACAGCCAACTATGCACCGTTCAATATCCTCCATGAATTGGATAACAATTATATGGACTTGAATGTAGCTGATGTTAAATTTCAAGGAGAAATAAAATGGAAAGCCCTTCCGGAATTAGAGCTAAGTGCATTAGGAGCAGTCAGATATCAGGCTTCTTCACAAGAACACAACATCAAAGATCACTCGAATCAGGCAACCGCTTATCGCACAGGAATGGACGACGCTACCATTCGTGACGAAAACAACTTATTGTATACCAATCCGGATAATCCGTATGCTTTGCCTATCAGTATACTACCGGAAGGAGGTATTTACCAGCGTAAGGACTATCGTATGTTGGGGGTAGACTTCCGTGCCACAGCATCCTGGAATCATTTATTTGCAGAAAGCATATAACCAATCTTTTCGCCGGTATGGAAGTAAATGATTTGAAACGTATGCAAAAATTATTTTCAAGGATGGGGAATGCAATATACAATGGGTGAAATACCATCGTATGTATATGAATTCTTCAAGAAGGGCATTGAATCCGGTGAAAGCTATTATGGATTAAACCATACAACAACAAGAAGTGTAGCAGGCTTTGCCAACGCAACTTATTCTTATGATGGACGTTATACAGTAAACGGAACATTCCGCTATGAAGGCACCAATCGCATGGGAAAAAGCCGTTCTTCCCGCTGGCTTCCTACATGGAATATGTCAGGAGCATGGAATGTACATGAAGAAAATTTCTTCAAGACATTCAGCTCTGTACTGTCACACTTAACATTCAAAGCATCCTACTCTTTAACAGCCGATAGAGGACCGGAATATGTGACCAACTCACATGCCATAATCACTAGTTATTCACCATTTCGTCCTTTCACCAGCGGACAGGAAACAGGACTTTATGTATCTGATCCTGAAAACAGTGAATTAACCTACGAAAAAAAGCATGAGTTGAACCTCGGTGCCGACATGGGATTCTTAGACAACCGGATCAATTTTTCGATCGACTGGTATAAACGCAACAACTATGACCTGATTGGTATTACCCCGACACAAGGAGTAGGCGGTTCTATCTACAAATATGCCAATATAGCTTCCATGAAATCACATGGTATCGAGTTCACCATCTCAAGTAAGAATATCCAGTCGAAAGACTTTTCATGGCATACAGACTTCATCTTTTCCAAAGCAAAAAATGAAGTTACAGAACTGAATGCCCGTTCCAGCGTAATGGATTTAGTTTCAGGTTACGGTTTTGCCCGTCAGGGTTACCCGGTACGTGGTTTGTTTTCCATTCCATTTGTCGGCCTAAATTCAAATGGTATCCCGATGTATAATATCAATGGAAAAATAACCAGTACCGATATTGATTTTCAGACACGTGACAACATAGACTACCTAAAATATGAAGGTCCTACTGATCCTACCATACAGGAAGTTTTGGTAATATTTTCACTTATAAAGCATTCAAACTGAATGTATTCATCACCTATTCATTTGGTAATGTAGTACGTTTGAATCCATGTTTCAGCTATCAATACAGTGACTTATCTTCTATGCCACGCGAATTCAAGAATCGCTGGACAGTGCCAGGTGAATGAAAAACGCACGAATATCCCCGCTATTATCTCGAAACGCCAATATGAAGATAATAAAGATTTAATGTATGCATATAATGCCTACAATTATTCTACAGAACGAATTGCCAAGGGAGACTTTATCCGTATGAAGGAAATATCCTTGTCCTATGACTTCCCCCAATCATGGATTGCACCAGCAAAGATATCTAAATTTATCTTTGAAACTTCAGGCTACCAATTTATTCCTGATTTATGCAGATAAAAAACTCAACGGACAGGACCCGGAATTCTTCAATACCGGTGGAGTAGCTTCCCCTGTACCTCGTCAGTTTACATTGACTCTTAGATTAGGATTTTAACCATTCAGATAATTATAAAAATGATGAAATACAGAAACGTCTTATATACAACACTCATTTCAGCTCTATGCTTGGGAACAACTTCCTGTAGTGACTTTTTAGATGAAATGCCGGATAACCGAACCGAATTGACTACTGAAGAAAGTATTACTAAAGTTCTGGTATCTGCATATCCTATGACTACCAACTGCCACATAGGAGAATTTTACAGTGACAATATCGATGAAAATAGCAGAGCATACAGCTACCTTTTCCGATTAAACGAACATTTGTACCGTTGGCAACAAACGACTGAAGAAAATCAGGACTCTCCTCATGCTTTATGGAATGACTGTTATAACTCGATTGCATCAGCCAACCAAGCCTTGGCGGCTATTGAGCAGATGGGAAATCCTCAATCATTATCAGCCCAAAAAGGCGAAGCTTTGATATGCCGTGCATACAATCATTTTTGTATTAGCTACCATATTCTGCAAAGCGTATGGTACAAATGGGGGACAAAGACTTGGGTATACCTTACATAAAAGAACCGGAAACATCTGTAAATCCACAATACTCACGCGGAACAGTTGCTGAAGTATACGAAAATATTGCAGCCGATTTAGAAGAAGGACTGCCTTTAATTGATGACAATATTTACTCACGGGTAAAATATCATTTTAATAAAAAGGCCGCTTATGCATTTGCAGCCCGCTTTTATCTATATTATACACAACCGGATTTTTCCAACTGTCAGAAAGTTATCAATTATGCCAATATAGTACTCGGTAATAATGCGTCCCAATATTTACGTGACTGGGCTGCATTAGGAGCTTTATCTCCCAACAAGAATATACAGCCGAACGCTTATGTAGATGCAGATAACCGTGCCAATCTAATGGTAATATCAGCAGCTTCATATTGGCCATTGGTTTCCGATCCGGGTTATGCCAACTGCGAAAGATATTGCATGAACAATATTACTGCTTCGGAAAGTTGTAAATCCGAAGGTCCATGGGGAGATCAGTCAAGTTATCATCAGATCCCATTTTCACCCGGTGGCTCTATAAAGAACGGATTCCGCCGCTTAGTTATCTATCAGCAATTCACGTCGGGCAACAGTTGGATCGGCTACATGCTGTATCCTGCTTTTACCACCGACGAAGCATTGCTTTGCCGAGCTGAAGCCTACACGTTACTAAAAACGTTATGACGAAGCTGCCGCTGATATAGATGCCTGGCAGAAAGCCTTTACAAAAAACACCCAAACTTTGACCAAGGAGACAATCAATGATTTTTATGCCCGACTAAAATATTACACACCGGAAGCTCCGACAGTAAAAAAGGAATTGCATCCGGATTTTGTAGTAGAAAAAGGAATGCAGGAGAATCTAATACATTGTATTCTACATGCAAGACGTCTGCTAACCTTAGAAGAGGGGCTTAGATGGCAAGATATAAAACGCTATGGTATTATAATCTACCGCCGCTATTATGAAGGTTATACCTTGTGAATATCACCGACAAGATGGACACGAATGACCCCAGACGTGCAATTCAGCTACCGGCCAGTGTCATTACAGCAGGTATGCAACCAAATCCAAGAAATGACTAAATAACTTTAGGAGGAAAAAAATATGAAGAAATACATCATATATAGTTTAATCATGACATTGACCTGTGGACTGGGTGCTTGCAACAATGACGAAGACGTAGACAAAGCAAACAGCATTTTCTCCACAGAAGAAGTAGATCGTAGCCCATTCGACAAGTGGATATTAGGCAATTATACCCATCCATACAACATTGCATTAAAATATCGCATGGAAGATAACGAGAGTGACATGACACACATATTAGCACCTGCCGAATACAAAAAGTCTGTGGTACTGGCTAAAATTATCAAACATGTGTGGCTGGAAGCATACGATGAAGCAACAGGCAATCCGAACTTCTTACGCCAATATATTCCTAAGACAATCCACTTTATCGGTTCCCCCGCCTATGAAGACAATGGAACTATGGTATTAGGAACAGCTGAAGGCGGCATGAAAATTACATTATACAATGTAAATGACATCAATCCCGACCAAATAGATATTAACCTGTTAAACGACTACTATTTCCAGACAATGCACCATGAGTTCGCACATATTCTGCATCAAACCAAAAATTACGATCCGGCCTTTGACCGTATTACGGAAAATGCCTACATCGGTAGCGACTGGTATATGGTGGGAGCCGACCGCAATGCATGGCAACAAGGATTTGTCACTCCTTATGCAATGAGTGAATCACGTGAAGATTTTGTGGAGAACATCGCAGTGTATGTCACAAATACCAAAGACTACTGGAATAACATGCTGCAAAATGCCGGTGAAAACGGCCGTGCACTCATAAAGCAGAAATTCGAAATAGTCTATAGTTATATGGAACAAACCTGGGGAATCAATCTGGACGAATTACGCGAGATTGTTCTACGACGCCAGGATGACATAGCAAACGGCTATGTAGACTTAAGTATTATTGAATAAAATATGAAAATTATGAAGAAATATCTATCCATATACACACTTCTGGCATTGGCCTGCATTGTTTTGCAATCTTGTCTTTTCTCCGAAGAAGAAATATTCGACGAATCATCTGCCAATAGGGCCACAGCCGATGTAATCAAATGCCAGGAGATTCTTAAAGATGTGCCGAACGGCTGGAAACTGGAATATTACATAGGAAGCAACTATTCTGCAGGTGCAGTCACTTTACTAATGAAATTTGACGGGAAGCAGGTAGAAATGGCTTCGGAAACAGGCGCAGAAAGCTATAAACCGGGAACTATAATAACCTCTCTGTATCAAGTAAAATCGGAACAAAGCACAATGCTCACTTTCGACTCATACAACCCACTGATCCATATGTTTCAGGTCCTTTAGGCCTGAACATGAACCTAGGAGGGGATTACGAGTTTATTATAATGAGCGCAACTCCCGACAAAGTAATTCTGCAAGGAAAAAAATACAAAAACATAATGGAGATGACGCCTATGCCCAAAGATATACCATGGCGTATTCAGATTGAAGATATCATTAACATTGAGAAAGATGCTTTTCTAAATACATACCGCATGGAGAAAGGCGGACAAGTACTGAATTACTTTATACGCAACAATGGCACAATGGCTACATTCTCCGCTTACAGCGCCGATTATAGTAGTGCAAGAAGTTTACCCTATATCTACACAGAAAAAGGATTAAAGTTACAATCCCCGTACAATGTCAACGGACTTGAAGTCCAAAACTTCAAATGGGATAGAAAGTCCAGACTATTTGTTTGTACCGACGCAGGAGCAACTGACATCGTACTTAAAGAATATTATCCCGAAAACTATCTACAATATGAAGACTATATCGGTACCTACACTGCAACGATTGACGATTATGACGAAGGGCCAACTTCGCAATCTGTAACCATCTCTCCTAAAGTCAGAGGAGAAAGTTATACACTGAAAAGTATTGGCGGATTCAACTTCACCCTCCAGTATGACAAAGCCAGCGGAAAACTAGTTTTAGATTCACAAAGTATAAGTTCGACTTCTTCATCGTCTTATTACTTTGCGTGCGCGGCAGGTGTGGAAGGCTATGCCCACACAGAATTAAGTCTGCCATCACGCCTACGCAACGGATTGATAAATGTGACGACAAACAGTAACCCTTTCACTTTTTACTTTGCGGATAAAGCAAGCCAGGAAATTACATCATTGATAATCTGGGCTTATTCATCTGATGAATATTCAACCTCCGGACTAATGGGTTACTGGAGCTGGTATAACTCAATCTTAATGGTAAAAGAAAACGAAAGTAATTAATACGATTATGAGAAAGCTTTTTAATATATTCTTATTTGTACTTTGCATCGTAGCAATAGCGGGATGCAATGATACGGAAAGCAGCGAATTCAAGTTAGAAATCAAAGCTGTAAATACTAATTTCCAAGCTACCGGCGGAAAAGGATACATACAACTTCAGTCAACAGGAAATATAACAGCAGATGTTGACGTCGATTGGTGTGTGCTGAAAGAAGTAAATCCTAATGAAGTGGTATTCGAAGTAAAAGAAAATACCGGGTACTCCGGTAGAAAATGCTTTATTGACAATCAGTAACGGAGTAGAGACAGAAGCATTCAACATCAATCAATCCGGAGCTGTTTTCATCTTCGGCAAAGACGAATGGATGCTCCGTACCGACAATAAAGCAGCTACTCTGCCAATAAAACTACAAAGTTCTTTCGATTATACAATAGACATACCCGCAGAAGCTCAAGAATGGTTGTCATTTGAACAGAATGCGAAGGGAATAAATTTCAAGGTAAAAGAAAATACCTCCGGAAAATGAGAGGAGCTATTGTCAATGTGGCAGCAAAAGACAGATCGGCTTCTTATCAGGTAATACAATATGATGTTGACGAACTTACCGGAACCTGGCAAGGCATGTTTTCAGACGGGCAAATGAATTACGGTTTGAAAGATGTCACCATTGAAAAACAGGAAGACGGAACATACCTGCTTTCAAACATTCTAACCGGATTGCCTTATAAACTGAAAGCAAAAGCCATAGACAATTGCCTGGCTTTTGGAGCCGGTCAAAACCTAGGAGTCTTCGAGGACAATTTATATCTCTCATTCGAAATTCTTAGCTCTGACCTATATTATGTAAAAGATCCTTCTGTAACAATCTCATTAGGCCCCGTAATGTTAACAGACGGAACATTCGTTTTCGCTTTTTCCGGAATAAAAGAGAGTGATCCTTTCGGTTTTGTTTTCCGGGTATATGAAGATGCAAAACTACAGAAGGTTATAGACAATCTGTCCATTTTTATTAACTGTATTCTATTTAAAGAAGACATAATCCAATAACATATGAAAAAGATACTATTAACTAGCTTTATCGTGGCATTAGGATTACTTGGTGCAAGCTGTAAAGATGACAATAGCACAGCAGGCGGAGGAGGAGAAATACTTCCGGACCAACAGGTAAGCTGTGAGATATTTATGCCAACTGATGGCGCAACCGTTATTATGTCAGACAAACTGATTATCAGAGGAGAAGGGACTACAAACTATGGTAAAATCATTTCTGCAGAACTGAAAGTCGGGGAAGAGATTATCACTGACATCACTTCAGTTCCATTCTATTATGAGTATACCTTCTCCAAAGATGCCGAACCGGGAGAACTGAAAATTGAGTTAGCAGTTAAAGGAGATCACGAAGGTAGTGCCTTGGCAACTATTACAGTGACAACAGAACAAGGAAACAGGCCTGCTCCCCCTCAATATGGAGAAGTGCTAACCGATACCCGTGATGGAAATACATACAAAACCGTACAACTTGCAGACCAGTTATGGATGGCAGAAAATTTACGCTATCTACCAGAGCAACAGTTTGATGTGTCCTCAACCGAACCAAGATATTACGTAATGTTTGATAATGATGCAAAACAGAACTTGGAAAAGGTTTCCTGAATGCATATGGAGCCTATTACAACCTACCTGCTGCTCTACAAAACGAAACGGCTTTAGGTCCCGATGAAACACGTATAATAAAAGGAGTTTGTCCTGATGGATGGCATATTCCTTCTCAAAAAGAATGGCAAAAATTATCTCAATATGTATTAGATTCCGGAATGGCAGCAATTATGAATGATGGTCAAGTAGATGAAACAGCCCTAGCAAAGGCTCTAGCTTCAACAACGATGTGGATGATGCCGGAATACACAGAAATAGAACCACAGCCAACCTGGGTTGGAGTTGAGATGGAAAAGAATAATGCAACCTTATTCAATGGTCTGCCTATAGGTTTCCGTGCTTGTGCAGGCGACGAAGATTGGATGCATTCAGCCTACAGTGCGGGTTGGTGGAGTTCGACAGCGGGAGTACAAATGGGACCAGAATTTGGTATTACCGTACGTATGTGGTCAGACCTCCACACATTTGTAACCAATGCAGAATTTAATCCGGGAGTAGGACTCCCCGTTCGTTGTATCAAAGATTAACCATATATTATTACTCACTAAATAAAAATACAATTATGAAGAAGTTAGGATTCCTTTTATTTTTAGTCTTAGGACTAACGGCTTGCGGTGATGACAACAATGATCCCGCTCCAGAACAACATGTAACATGTGCCATATCTTCTCCTACTGAAGGAGCAACGATAGACATAGCTGAAAAGATGACAATCAAAGGAGAAGCAACTGTTGACATTGGTCAAATATCGAATGTTACTCTTAAAATCGGAGACA
>OIFH01000160.1_pt1 | contig 10425 bp, 14 predicted proteins | sample 1581951 | NCBI WGS metagenome assembly OIFH01 (sample SAMN04414075, study PRJEB24778) | human gut metagenome | material: faecal | host: Homo sapiens | reverse complement strand
CCGGGGTTGCTTCCTTGTTTTCAGGAGCTAAATTCACATCGTTCATATACGTTAATTTTAAAGATTAATGAATCATTTACGAGGGTAAAATTACTATCTTTGTCATTAAATAGTTTGATTATGAGGAAGTTGTCATTAATTGTCATGTTCTGTCACTTATTGTCATGTCCGGCTTTTGCACAGTCCCCGTCAAAGGGATATAAAGCCGGACTCAGTGCTGTCATCTACCGTATCCACTCTGCCCGGCAGTGAAAGTCTTTCATATGAGACAGCCGGTTGCCGGTTACCGTACTGGCCGATTATCCTATTCTGTATCCATTGAATGAAAGTCGGAGGAGGTATGCCGTTTCTTCCGGTTTCGGTATAAGGATGCATCCGGTGAAAAAGAAAAGGATACTCCATGCCGGAGTGGATCTTGCCGCACCCTATGGCACGCCGGTCTATGCTTCAGGAAGCGGGAAAGTCGTTGAAGCCAGGTATAGCAGCAGTTACGGCTGGTACATCGAAATCCGGCACGCGGGCGGCTTTTCCACGTTGTATGCACACTTGAGCAAATTGCATGTGAGGAAAGGGAGCGATGTACGCATAGGTCGGCATATCGGCAATGTCGGTCATACCGGCATAGCGACCGGCAACCATCTGCATTTTGAACTGAGAAAAAACGGGAAGCCGCAGAATCCGTTGCAGTGGGTGATACTAAAGGATTCCCGTTCTAAAAAGAGTCATTAATTTAATCCGTTACACAATGAACATTGAAGAAGCCAAGAGCATTCAGTTGGAGGATTATCTCCAGCGTATGGGGTTCAACCCGGTAAAACAACAAGGGGACAGTATCTGGTATTGTTCCCCTTTCCGTGAGGAGAAGACACCTTCTTTCAAGGTGAGCGCATCCCGCAACCTATGATACGATTTCGGCATCGGACAGGGAGGGGACATCATCACCCTGGCGATGGAGCTTCAAAAGACGAAGGATATCTCTTATGCGCTTAAAACGATAGAGGGACATTTTCCGGCTGCTTTCCGTCCGGTAGCAGCCTCTCCCCGGCAGGCGGAACCGCAGGCTACCGGCTACCGGCAGGTACGCATTGATCCGCTGACGAACCCGGTCTTGCTGGGATATCTCAAAGAAAGAGGCATCTTGCCTGAAATCGCAAGGGAAGCATGCAAGGAAGTGCATTTTCAGAACAAGGGAAAATGGTATTTTGCCGTAGGCTTTGCCAACCGGAGCGGCGGGTACGAGATCCGTAACAAATACCTAAAAGGCAGCATATCGCCCAAAGAGATTACCCATATCAAAAATGGCAGCGACCGTTGCATAGTGGTTGAAGGCTTTATGGATTATCTCTCATACCTCACGCTCAAGGCTACACATCCCGGTAACGGACAGCCTAAAGGAAACGGTCCGGACTATATCGTTTTAAATTCGGTCAGCAATGTAGGCAAGGCTATCCCTGTCTTGAAAGAGTATAAGAGTGCCCTCTGCCTACTGGATAACGATTCCGCCGGAAGGCAGGCTTTTCAGCAGATGGCGCAAGCCGGATGCCCGGTCAGGGACAAGTCCGACTGCTACCGGGAGTATAACGATTTGAACGATTACCTGTTGGGCAGGAAGATGGCGCAGGAGAACAAGACGGATCATCAGCACGAAACAGCCCCGAAGCTGATTGAAAAGCCTGCAAAGAAACAGTCCGGTTGAAAATTATAAAATACTGGTCCTTGTCTGATGCATGAAAGGCAGGCAATAAAAAAAGAGAGTCAAATCCCTGCTGGAGGGAATTTGGCTCTCTTTTTATTGCTACCCGGCTACCACCGGATATTTATTCTTAATAATTTCTGATCAGCAATTCATTGACCGCTTCTCTTTTCTCGGCTATGGAACAGATGGAACGGAAGATGCTGATTCGCTGGATATGGAAACCGGCATAGAGGTCGTCGAAGAAGGTGTTCTCAGGGTTCTTTTGCCGGGGATCGGAGTTGGAAAGCATTCATTTGGCACCGGTTTCACCTATTCCCTTGCAGAAATTTGCCAGGTTGATCTGCTCTTCATCTCCGAAGTCCTGTGGCATGTAGGAGGTGCAGGAGTTACCCTCATTGACCGGCTTATAAGGCGGGTCAAAATAAAATAGGGAGTTGGCTCCGGTGTATTCTGCGGTCTGCCGGTAGTCACCGTCCAGAATCACAACATCTTGCAGCAGCTTGTGGTTAAAGCGGATCAGTTCCTCTTCCAACAGTTTTACCCGTCCCCCGGCACCAAAAGTGACGGACAGCTTTCCGCTATGGTTCACGGAGTAGATGCCGTTATAACAGGTACACATGAAGAAGATAAACAGGGCGGCACGGGTGATGTTATTCGGGTTTCCTTCATTGTAGTAGGTACGTTTCTCCATGAAGTAGACCCTTCTTCGGGTATGTTCCTCCAGCGCGATGTATTCGTCCTGTATCCGGGCAAGCACTTTAATAAGCTGCTCCGGGGATTCCTTGATGACGCGGTAGACATTGATCAGAGCCTCGTTGGAGTCGTTGATGACGCAACGGATTTCCGGATAGGCTTGTCTTATTCAGAAGAAGAGGGCGCCGCCACCGACAAACGGTTCTACATAGGTATCCATCTGTCCGAAGTCTTTCGGAAGGGATTCGATAAGTACGGGAAGCAGTCTTCTTTTACCTCCCACCCAGGGGAAGCAGGGTTTTCCCGGCAGGTTGGCCGGAGAACTTTTCTTTTTTTCCATGTTTACAACATTTAAATGATTAATAAATTAAATAGGGATTATTCATCGTCTGCCGTTTCCAGCAGGTGTTTCAAGTTGGGATCATTTTGGATGCGAAGCAGCTCTTTTTCGATGATTTGCGTCACGTCTTCCTTGATTTGATAGTAGTTCCTTTCGATTTCCTCTTGCATGTGGTCCTTACCATCCGCACCGGTAAAGTCGGTTATGGACGGGGATAGCTTGTAGGCTTTTGTTTCGGCGGCTACCCGTTCATTGTCCACCACGATCTCGCAATGGAATATCTTCTGTTCTATCTTCTCCCCGAAGTTGTCGCAGACACTGCCGACAAACTCTCCTTGCGAGAGGTTGGAGATTTTGGAGGCAGGTATCAGCGAGTCGAGCTGGGTACTGATATTGGTTGAGGTGTCTTCACGGGTCATATTAATGGATTTGCGCTGTTGGAGCACTTCCCAACCTTTCAGAAAGGTTTTTCGCTGTTTCTCCGACCACTTGCCCGGAAAAGATATTTCCAATTGTGTTCTGGATCACCCGCGCCTCCTTATCACCGTAGTCACGTATTAACTGGCTGAAATCCTGTGCTCCCAGACATACTGCCACTTTGTTGCTACGGGCGGTAGCGATCAGGGTGTCAAGTCCTTTAAAGTAAAGTGTGGGAACCTCATCCACTAGAATAGAGCATTTGAGCCTGCCTTTTCGGTTGACCATTTTAACGATACGGGCATTATACAATCCTAACGCACATGAGTAAATATTCTGTCTGTCAGGGTTATTGCCGACGCACAAAACTTTGGGTTCCTCCGGATTATTGATATCCAGCGTGAAGTCATCTCCGGTCATAATCCAATATAAGGCAGGTGAGATCAGCTTGATAGCGGAATTTTGGCGGAAGCTATCTGCCCTTGGAGCTGCTCCATCGCACCACCTTTCCATGCATCCATAAAAGGTGACAGGTAATTCTCCAGCTCCCGGTAAGAGGTCAGTATGGTGAACAGGTCGGAATACGGTTTATTCAATAGCTCTATGGCATGTGGGAAGGTGCAGAATTTCCCGTTTTCATAGATTTTAAGATACCAGATCACCGCCGCAAATAGCACAATCGGGCTTTCTACAAAGAAATCTCCCTGCTTTTGAATCCAACTCTTGTTCAAATTTAACATGATTACATACGCTGATTCGTATGCATCCGCGATATCGGATAGAAACGAAGGATTGAGGGGATTGCACCGGTGGCTGTATCTGGGATCATCGAAATTAATCACATAAAATCCGACCGGCTTGGCATACTTATCCTTGTTTTTAAGCAGCTGGTTATAAGCAATTATGCTTAAATCCGGATACTTAAAATCATAGATATAGGCGGCGAATCCTTTCTCTATCTGCTGGCGGATATAGTTATTGATGATGGCATAACTCTTTCCTGATCCCGGCGTGCCTAATATCAATGAGGCGCGGAAGGGATTTAATCACGTTTATCCAGCCTGAATAGGTCTTTCGTTGGTAACGGAAACGGGTGGGCAGGTTTACCGAGTATTCATTGGCAATCAACCTGCGCTCCTGCATGAAGCTCTCGTTCTCGTCGTTAAAGACGTCATCCATGAGTTGGTTCTTCAACAGGCGGCTGATCCAGGTTCCGGCGGTAAGCAGGCTGATATATCCGGCAGCTACGGTAGCTACATATAATAAGGTTAGAAGCGCGACGGGGAAGCGTGCCGTCAGTAAGAGCTCGCTACCAAAAAAGAGCAGCATCCCGGCTATAAGGTAACAGCCGATACTCCTTCATGACATCTCCACGTCCTTCCGTCCTTTCGCTCCCATGCAGGAGAAGAAAAGGAAGAGCAGACTGAAGGACTTGCTCACCAGCGAATGGGAAAACAGCCCGGTATCCCGCTGGAAATTGAGCAGTATCTTGTCCACGACACCGATGTTCAGGTTCATGGAAAGAAAATAGGGATAGCAGAAATAATAGACATTCATCACTAAAAATAGGATGCTGATGGCCCTCATGAAGTCAAGGTTCTTATTGAGCCCTCTGGTTTCGTCTTGTGACATAAGCGGTATGATAATTAATGGTGATACATTTTATTAGCCCAGATGCGGACCTCTGCGTTTTCTCTTTTTCTTTTTCCCGTAAGGGCTTTGCGTCAGGTCGTCTGCCGGATACGGATAGGATTCCAAAGAGAATATATCAAGCAGTCCTTCCACCAGCTCCGTCTCTTTCATTTCCGGTTCGGACGGATGGATAACAGGGGCTTCTTCAGTCTTTTCCGGTGGGATCGTGCCGTACTTCCGGTTTATAACCGATGCCGAATATTCTTTGCCCAGAAGCGAGCCCTTGAATACGGTCTTTGAGTTATGGTCGATGTAGGTCACGCCATAGATCACACCGGAATCGTTCTGCCAGAGTATGGCGGCAATGCCTTTTCCAGAAAGTTCCTGCAGGAATCCCTGACGGGTGGGCTGTCCTTGCAGGGCGGTAGCGATAGCTTCCTTCGTCTGTACGGGTACGGGATGTCGGGCAATTCATTGTTTGCTTTTCACAAATTTCTTTTGGAGTGCCTCGTAGCCTACGCTTTTACCGATCTTGCTGGATTTGATGGCTACGCCGGTCCGTTCTCCTTTTTCATCGGTAGCCGCATAGACCAGTCCATGATAGGTCTTTCCCTTTATCGTCTTGTGGGCCTCTTCCACCGTTACATGGAAAAGGCCAAGCAGGGCTTTAAACTCCTTGACGGATTGGAACTTGTATCCCTGCATGACGGGCTTGACCACATTGGCTATCTGATGCTTGATATCCCCCTTCCGGTAATCGACGGCAGTCAGCGGCAGGGATTCCCGTCGCTCCATCTTCTCGGCGGGTAACAGATGGTATTTCCTCTCCAGTCCCGGCAAACAGCGGTCGAGCGTTGCCATTCTTTGTAATCTTTAATTTTCTTTCCCTGCTCGTCAATACGCAGGGAGACGATATGGATGTGGGGCCTGCCGATATCCTCATGCCGGTAGATGATATAGGGTTGGTTGCCATATCCCATTTTTTCCATGTATTCCTGGCCGATAGCGGTCAACTGTTCATCGGTCAGCACATCGTCCGGGTGTGGATTTAATGAAATGTGGATAACGGGCTTCTCAGTCCGGCGGTTAGCCGCCAGATACGGTTCGAAGGAACGGATGCAGTGCTGGATGGTCGGATGGCCGTCTGCCGGTTCCATGATCCGGTTTCATGCCAGTGGCCGTGCCTGCTGCTTGTCCACTTTTTCTTGATTGTAGTATAATGCCCCGTAAACGGAGGCTCCTGATGTTATTTTTGCAACCATTGTTCAAATTCTTGGGTGAGACGGATAATCTCCCGGTTGAGAGATATTAGTTCAATAGTCAGTTGCTCCAATTTATAGAGCATGGCAAGAGCCTTCTTTTCGGATAGTCCGGTATGCAGAGCTTTGACTGCCTGGTTATAGTTTACTCCGATCCGGCGGTATTCGCTCTGCAGGTTGGTCAGCTTGATGTAGTAGTCCGTTGCCGCCTTATCTATTTTCACGACTTTCATCGGTTTGTCGAAAAGGGCGGCAAGGATGAACTGGGATTTATTATTAGCTCCCGAATTCTCAAAGAGCCTCTCAAACTCGATGTTCTGGAGTTCGTCCAGACGGAATCCGTAATAATAAGAATGAAGTTCTGATTCCTCTTTGGGATTCCGTCCGCCTCTTCATTTGCTCGAAGTGTCAGCCCGTCCGGGTTTGCGTGTACTATTGATTTTAGCCATATCTTTTCAGGTTTTATTTATCCGGCAGCAAAATAAGTGATAATTTTGATACGAACCTAAAATCGGAAAGTGACTACAAATGACAAGAGATGACTATTTGTGACAGGGGGTAAAAATACCCCTGTTCACTTCCCGTTTCCGCAAGCCGCGATGTTCTTTTCAAAGGTTTCCTTTAGTTTGGGCAGCAGGACGGAATAGTTCTTTTTGCGCCGGGCAAGGTCGGCACGCAGGTCATATGGTTTGGGAATGGCAACATTGAAGAGTTTCTCAAAAGCGGAAACGATACCGGCGAAAGAGAGGCGTTTGCCGCTTTCGTCCGTAATCAGCCCGCTGTAATCCAGCGAGGAGATCAGTTCCATCAGGTTGACCAGCGAACCTTTCCAATGGAGCGATGAAAGAAACGAGGAAGGTGTCGTGATGGTTCCGGGGTACTGTACACCAAAATTGACCAGCTCTATTTCCGCCTCCACCAGCAGGAGGCATTTGTCCAGATAGAATTCGGCTACTGCCGTGTGGAAATGTCCTGTTCGGGTGAATAACTTCTTTAGGGAAATCAGTTCTACCTTGCTGTGAAGCAGATGGCGCAGCCTTTCCGATACGGAAACCGATTCGATGGCGAGGTCGTAAAGGTATTGTTCATATTCGGTATAGGAGGAAGAGAATTCTTCATCGGAAACTGTCTGTTTTGGGCTTGAAGCCAGAGATAAATAAATTGAATATACGGCATTCTGTAAATGGTTTCATACGGCATACATTTGATTTGTTTATACCGGAGTAAGCCAAATGAAATGCCTCTGCTATCGTTTAAAGCTCTATACCTTTTTAAAATACTGACAATCAACAATAAACAAATTTCATATAGAAACGGGTGTAAATAAAAAGTGTAAGCCGTCCTTGACAAGAATGTTAGGACGGCTTACACTTTTGTAAACCTCATTTGCTTCGGGTTATCCTCCGGTCAGTCGATGATATGGTATTTCCTTAGTTTCTCATACAGGGTAGTCCGGCTGATATTGAGCAACCGGGCCGCCTTGGAACGGTTGTCACCCGTCTTTTCAAGGGTCTGGAGAAGCAACGCCTTTTCTTTTTCTTCTTCCGTCCACTGCGTTTCTTCTTCTTTAGGAAGGGAGATTTCAAGGTTCAGGTCTGAAACGGAAATCCATTGCTCTTGGCAGATGAGTACGGCTCGACCTATTACATTCTTCAGTTCACGGATATTCCCCGGCCAGGGATATTCCAGCAGTGCCGCCTCTGCCAGCCGGTCAAAGCCACGAAACGATTTATGGGCCTTGGCGCAAGTGAGTTTCAAGAAAAAATAAGCCAGAGGAAGGATGTCTTCCCGGCATTCTGCCAGTGTAGGAATCCGCAGAGTGAACTCATTGAGCCGGTGGAACAGGTCTTCCCGGAAGCGTCCTTCTCCGATGGCTTTTTCCAGATTCTCATTGGTGGCGGCAACCAGCCGGATATCAAAAGAGTATTCTTTCGTGGAACCTATCGGCTTGCAGCGTTTCTCTTGCAAGGCCCTGAGCAGGAGCATCTGTGTCTTATAGGAAAGGTTGCCTATCTCGTCCAGAAACAATGTCCCTCCGTTAACGGCACGGAACAATCCGACCTTGTCGCTTTCCGCACCGGTAAAGGCTCCCTTCTGATGACCGAAAAACTCGGAGGCGGCAAGCTCATCGGAAATGGCCCCGCAGTCGATAGCCAGATACGGCTTGTTCTTCCGATGGCTCCGGGCATGTATCTCGGCTGCAATGTGCTCCTTCCCGGTGCCGGAAGCCCCACGGAGCAGAACGGAGATGTCGGCACAGGCAATCATCTCTATCAGACGGTACATCTCATGGGCTTTGGGGCTTTCACCTCGGTAGAACTCCTGTTCGTTATCGTTTTTATCCAGTATCTCCGTTATCAGAGCCAGGAGATTGTCTGGCTGCACAGGCTTACACAGGTAGTTGATGGCTCCCAGTTGCATGGTTGTCACCGCATTCTCCACCTGTCCGTAGTTGGTCATGATCAGAAAAGGGATAGAGTAGTACTTCTCATTCATCCATTTCAGGAGCGAGGTGCTATTTCCGTCCGGCAGGCGCAGGTCTGCCAGTATTAGGTCGAACTCCTTTTGCCCGATGGCTTTACGGGCATTCGCAAGGGTTGCCACGCATTCGGTTTTCATCCCTTTTTTCACCAGCCAGTTGCTGATGCTACGGCTGAACACAATATCATCTTCAATAATCAGGATTGTTTTCATAGGCTTTCCTCCCGTATTTTTCAGCGTATACTATCAGTTTTTCCACTGCCCGGATGATGTCCCGCATTTCCATGGATTGTCTATTGGTCCACTCTGTCGCAGGTTCTGTCACCAGTTCCCGTAAATGAGACAAGGGGAAATCCAGACGGACGGTTTCCCATAGGGGCAGGTTCTTATGCAGGATGGAGGCGGCGGCCTCCTTGTCTTGTCGGTCTAAGGCAGCGGTTAATGCGGCAAGGTCTTTCCGGCTCTCTTCGATAAACAGGGCGAGCATTTCCTCCCTGTTGTCCTCTCCTGAAAGGATGAGTGAGAAATCGGGAGCATACTCCTTTCTGTCTTTTTCTCCTATCACTTGTGCCACTGTATTTATCAGTTCTTCCATAGAGAATGGTTTATGGATGCAGCCCGAAAAGCCGCCCGACAGATACTCGTTGTCATCATCCACCCGTGCCGTTACCGCTATGACGGGGATTGTCTTTGCGTTCTCCATATTGGATGCCCGGAGCAGTTCAAGTATTCCGTAGCCGTCCGTTTCAGGCATCTGTATATCCGTCAGCAGCAGGTCATATCTTTGTGACCGTAGCCGGGTAACCAGTTCACGGCTGGTCTGGCAGCAGTCGCACCGCACTCCGTTACGGTTAAACATCTCTTTGGTAATGTTCAGTTGCATCCGGTCGTCATCAATGACCAGTACGTTGATTCCATCCAGATGATAATCAGTAGCGATGCGTGTCTCATCCATCTGGGTGGATTCATCCGCCTCAAGGAGTGGCAGGAATGCGGTAAACGTGCTGCCTTCACCCGGTTTGCTTTTTACGGTAAGGCTTCCCTGCATCCCGGAGACCAGCCTGCTTGCAATGGCCAGCCCCAATCCGAAACCGGGAACCATTACGGGCATTGTCCAACCGTTCAAAAGCTGTGAATATCCGGGTTGTTTCTTCCTCCGTCATCCCGGTACCGGTGTCCTGTACCGAGAAATGCAATTCTTTATTCCGGTATTCCGCTTGCAGGCGGATTTCACCTTGCCGGGTGAATTTAATGGCGTTGGAAAGCAGATTGTTCAGGATTTGCTGGAGCTGGGAACGGTCACCGCTTACTACCACATCCAGACCGGAAAAGGCGGTTGTCAGCCGCAGCTTTTTCTTTTTGGCCAGCGAACCGTAGTTCCGGGCTGTTTCGCTGAAAAGGGTCTCCAGCCGGAAAATCGAAAGGATGGGTTTGTTCCTGCCGGTATCCAGCAGGTAGAATCCGATCAGCGTATTGACCAGCCCGATCATGTAATCGGAAGAATGGAGTATATTTTCCGCATACTCGTCCTTGCGGCTCTTCTTTTCTTCCCCGGGGAGCAGTTCGGCGCATCCTTTGATAGTAGCCAGTGGCGCACGAAGGTCATGAGCGATGGTGAGCATCATGCGTTTTCTGGATTGTAGGAGCTCCGTGTTCTCACGATTGGAGGCTTCCAGCTGACGCTGATACTGGTTTATCCTGTTCAGATCCCGGTGGATGATAAGATACAGGAGGACGGTCAGCAACGAGATGAGGACAGCCAGCAGAGAGACCGTATGGAACGAGCGGTCGCGTGTGGAAATGAATTGCCTGTAACGCTCATCAAGCCGTATTCCAGCATCCGCCTCAAAGTCCCTGACAATCCGGTGTAGCCTGTGGTTCAGGTCCGTGTTGTTACTGTACAGGAG
>OIFH01000158.1_pt1 | contig 10496 bp, 10 predicted proteins | sample 1581951 | NCBI WGS metagenome assembly OIFH01 (sample SAMN04414075, study PRJEB24778) | human gut metagenome | material: faecal | host: Homo sapiens | reverse complement strand
GCCGCTTGTATTTTCTTTGCCATGACAGCATCCATTGCCATCCGCAACCGCGAAACGTGCATGCTGCTGTTCGTGTTCACCTCCGTGCCGCTGCTGTTCCTCTCCGGCATTTCATGGCCGGGAGCTGCTATGCCCGCTTTCTGGAAGTACTTCTCGTACATCTTCCCTTCTACCTTCGGCATCAACGGCTACGTACGCATCAACAGCATGGGAGCCACACTCAATGAAGTCTCTTTCGAGTACCAAGCACTATGGATACAAACGGGCTTCTACTTCATCACCACGTGCCTGGTATATCGCTGGCAGATATTGCAGAGCAGGAAACATGTGATTGAAGAGTATAAGAAGCATAAGAGTATAGAAGCGTAACACATTGTTCCAAGCCTACGAAACAAAGTGTTCACATGCGTTTGAACACTTTGTTTCAGCGTATCAGAACAATTTGTTCCAATATATAAAAACAGTTTGTTCGCCATATTGAAACAGTCTGTTCCCTTATAGGAAACAGACTGTTTTGTTAAAGGAAACAAATAGTTGCCCTACAGCATCGGCAAGGCAGCAAACAGACAAACGGGGCTGTAATACCTAATTACGGTCGCATGTGTTTCTCCAATATCGGGTAAAGTATCTCAGCATACCTCATAAAGCCCAAATCGGTAAAATGAATGCCGTCTACTGTAGCCTCCCCGTCGTGGCCGATGATGTCACGGGAAGCAAGGAAATAGATGTTTTTCTCTCCACGTTGCTTCAAAGAACGGAAAAAGGCATTCAATGTCTCATTCTTGTCCTTTACCTCCTTGGCAATCCTGGTGTCAAAAGGAGAGTGGGTAAAGAGAGGGTCTTCCACGAAAAGGACAGGCGTATCGGGATGCTTGCTGCGGATGATGGTATAGAATTTGTCAGCACGCTCCTTCATCTGCTCCACAGTGGCATTGGGTACGAAGTCAAGGACAAACATGGAAGCATCTACGCCAGCTATGACATCAGCAATCTCCAAATCGAGCAAGGCATTGCCACTAAAGCCCAGATTGATACACTCGCGATTGAGCCAACGTTCCAGAATATTGGTATGTGCCATACCCGGACGAGAAGCACAACCACCCTGCAAGATACTGGTACCATAGAACACCACCGGTTTCTCGCGTTGCGGCAAGTCCACTGCCGGTTGAGTAATCTCGGCAAGAGAATCCACTCCGATAGAAAGTGAAGTAACCCCGTCATATAAAGAAAGGTACAAGAGATATTCACGCTCCTCAGGCAACATATTACTTACAATAGTCGCCTTGTTGACTTTGCCCTGCGGACGCCCGCTACCGGCAAATATCCACTTACCGTCTTGCAAGCAGTAGAGGTCGAGGCCTTTAATGCCGGTCGGTGTCATGTGGTTCATACTCATATTGTTCCTTACTTCCCATTTGGCGGAAATGCTTGTAGAGTTGGAACGGAAGCGCACGGCGAGTCCGGCACTGTTGCGGCCTAAGTCCCACAATGGGCTTGCGGGAGATGTTCTGCAGAGAGTCCGGCAGACGCTCATAGCGGGTAAGGGTAGATTCTGTTGCTTTGCCCAGAAGGGGGAAGGTGGAAGCATCATGATAAACAGTCTGGGCATTGGCAACAGCGGCCAACAACAAGCCCATCAGAAGAATTCGGATTCTCATATGACAAGATATTAAGTGTTAAGTATTATGTGGCAAAGATACAAGGTTTCTTTGAAAAATGAAGAAATAGGAGCATTTTACATCAATTAACTCCCACATGCTTGTTTCTTTACGAAACATTCGTAATTTCGCAAAAAACAATCCATATGAGACACATCCATTTCATCTTAGCAGGCTTCCTACTGTGTATCTGCTGTACCCTGCAAGCCAAAAACCGAGTGATTGACCAACCACCGTTTATCGTAAGAAACACGACTTCCATCGAAGTGAGTAAAGTAGTCATCAGTGACACGGCAACCGTGCTCCACATCTATGCCAAGTATCGTCCCAAGTACTGGATACAGATTGCACCCGACAGCTACCTGACAGACAATAACGGAGAAACCTACCAACTGCGTTCCGGTATAGGCATCATACCAGGTAAAGAATTTTGGATGCCCGAATCGGGCGGAAGCGGAATTCCAGTTGGTCTTTCCTCCCCTATCCGACAATGCTACCTCCTTCGACTTCACCGAAGGCGAAAAGGTGGAAAACGGATTCAGCGTCTGGGGAATACAACTGAAAAGCAAGAAACTGCCGGAACTGGCACTTCCCCAGAACGCCGTAGTACACAAAGCCGACCCTAATGCCGAACTTCCCGAACCGGTCATCCAATACGGAAAAGCCATGCTGAAAGGAAAACTCCTGGATTCACGCCCCAATATGGGAATGCCAATCAGTATTGCCGTGTGGGAGAATATCAAAGGAGACATCACGGACATACCACTCGACATCCAGCCTGACGGCAGTTTCACCAAAGAAGTAACATTGCCCGGCACTACCCCATGTACCATATATTTGGGTAGAGAGCATATGCTCCAGTTCTTCATGGAACCCGGCAAGACAACAGAAATATACGTCAATCTACGCGAAGCTTCCCGGCGCAAGTCTAAATTCCACAGCGAAGGGAAACCCTATGGAGAAATGGTATATATCAACGGACCGCTGGAAACCGTGGCACAAGAGTTGAACGGAAACCACCTCGGCATCGACATGCAAGACAAGCTCTATCAAAACATAGCTGCACTGGCTGGCAAGGATATTGATGCAGCCAAGCATACGTACTTCAAATATCCGACGAAACACAAGAAGCAATAGACAAGTTGCCTTATAGTGCTTCTACCCGACAACTTTTGACTATCAATAACAAACTGATTACAAATGCCATGCTGTCTTCCGTTGCCAGCATCTTGACATCGGCTGCCCTACACGCCAATCTCATCAAACGGGAGGAAGCAAACAACTACTATCAGGAACTTGCCCGGAAAGTACCCGCCAACTACGTGTCCGACGAAGATATGAGTATATTGAATGTGCCGCAAGCAGTCTTGTCCAACCAGTATGTACAAATGGCTTCAAGGAATGTCGAACGGAGTGGAGAATTGGCCAAAGCCTGGGGAAGCGACAAAGGTATCTTCTTCGATATAGCCCGTAATGTCACCCTCTACCGGGGTATCAAGAACTTCACCCCGCTCACCGACGAGCAAAAGGCCACCGTTGCCGCCATGCCCGCCGCATACCGTGAAATGCTGACTGCCGCCAATGACGAACTGCTGGCACAACTCGAAGCCAACAAGAAAAAGACGGGCTACACCATCAACCAAGTGGACGCCAACGCAGCAACGAAGATTTGTTCACTTTCTATCATCAGCAAATTCAAAGGAAAAGTATTGTTAGTAGATTTCTGGGCCACTTGGTGCGGTCCATGCCGTATGGCAAACAAGACGATGGCCCCATGAAGGAGGAACTGAAAGACAAGGATATCCTATATCTGTACATCACCGGCGAAACCTCCCCCTTGAAGACCTGGGAGAATATGATTCCCGACATCCACGGCGAACATTTCCGTCTGACAGATGCCCAATGGAAATACCTATCGGATGCATTCAAGATAGAAGGGGTACCGACTTATCTGATTGTAGACCGCGAAGGAAACACCACGTTCAGACAAACCGGCTTTCCGGGAGTGGAGAAGATGAAGGAAGAGTTGCTGAAAGTGACTAAATGACAAACTGATAAAAAAAAACAGCAGGCTTATCACCTGCTGTTTTTTGTTTTATCAGTATACCGCTATTACTTTTCAGCCCATTCCTTGGCTCCCTGCTCTTTCAGTTTAGCAGTAAATGCCTTTGCCTTCTCCATAGCAGCCGCTTCCTCTTCCGGAGTTGCATATGCATGCTTGTAGCCCTTCACCACATTCCATTCACCACGGGTGAAATCGGGGAATGCCACAGCCGCACAACCGTTGTCCATAGAAAGTTCTCCCAATTCTGCAAGGCAGCACCACTCAGCAAGGTCGTATACATCCATATCCAAAGGAAGACCGTTTTGCAGGCAATATACCAGACGGCTGTCCATCACGAAGTCCATGCCACCATGACCTCCTACTTCCTTCGCCATCTCACCGTACTTCTTTAAAATGGGATGCTGGTATTTCTCCACGAGTGCCTCCATCTCCGTCTCCGGCAGGAAACCGTGTGAATTCAAATCATCCACTTTGGGCTGAACGCCCGATGCACTCAGCTGGTCAGCGTCAAGCGCATACCCTTCTACCGGATATTTGTTGGCGAATCCCTTGGTACCCGTAAGCTGATACAAACGGTTATAAGGCTGTGGTGTCATTACATTGTGCTGAATCTCAATCACCTTTCCATTGGCTGTACGAATCATGGTCGTGGTATGGTCACCGTTACGGAATTCCTTGCACTCCTCGCCGGTTCTTTTTTCTACCAGCTCCTTGCCCACTACAGACTTGGTATCCATGGCTACCAACGTTTCCATACGGTCACCACGGTGAATATCCAGTGCTTGCGCCACCGGGCCAAGGCCATGGGTGGCATACACGTCACCACGATGCTTCATGTTGTAGTCCAAACGCCAGCCCAGCTTGTCATTTTCTCCATTCTTCCAATAATGGTCCCAAAACGGGCTCAAATTATGTATATAAGCACCCTGCGCACGGATAACTTCACCGAACACGCCATGCTGCGCCATGTTCAGCGTATTCATCTCGAACCAGTCATAGCAGCAGTTCTCCAGAATGAAGCAATGCTTACGGGTAGATTCACTCAAGTTAATCAAATCCCAGCATTCCTGCAGATTCATAGCCGAGGCACTTCTATCGCTACATTCTTTCCATTCTCCAACGCACACTTGGCAACGGGGAAGTGATGCAGCCAGTCTGCAGCAATATAAACCAAATCTATATCATCACGTTTGCAGAGTTCCTCGTATCCTTTGTCACCGGAATAGACGGCGGCTTTGGGCATGGATGCCTTCTTCAAGAGCTCCTGACATTTATCTGCACGGGCCTCTTCATAATCACAAAGAGCCACTACCTGCGTACCCGGAATATAAGTGAAAACGCTCCACTGCTCCGGGGCCACGCATCCCCAAACCAACAAAACCCACACGGACTGCCTCCAACTTCGGAGTAGTCAGTCCCAATACACTCTTCTGTCCTGCCGGACGCTCGGGAGTTTTGACAACAATGGTACCATTCTGCCATTCCCATTGAGTTCCCTTCTCTGTGGTTTGCACAGTAGAAGTCTGGCTTGTGCATGCACCCAATACGAAGCACATTCCCAGCAACAACGATTTAACTGTTCCCATATTTCTGCTTTATTTAAGGTAAAAGAATTCATTGCAACAAAGACAGCGCAAACCGAATGCAGAATAAAATGAACCCGTTCATTTTTTATGCTGAGGTGCCGCCAGTCTTCGCTTCTTCTGCAAAGATAGACAATCTTAGCCAAAAGAAGATTATCAACAGCCATGTTCTTTTCAATCTGGCAAAAGAATATACACACAGCAGGAACATTTAGATTAATTAACTCACTGTTTGATGTTTATTTACGAAATATTCGTAGATTTGCATTGAATTCATTTAAATACTTTATCCATGGAAAAGTTAACGATACAAGAAGAAGAAGCAATGTTGTACATTGGGAACTGGGCAGTTGCTTCGTAAAAGACATTGTTGCCAAATATCCCAAACCGGCGCCCTCCCTACACAACTGTAGCATCTATTGTGAAAAACCTGGAGCGCAAGCAGTATATCCGTGCCGCACGTGTAGGCAACACTTACCAGTATACCCCGCTTATACGCGAAAGCGAATACAAACGTACCTTTATGAGCGGTTTTGTGCGCAACTACTTTGAAAATTCTTATAAGGAAATGGTTTCGTTCTTCGCCAAAGACCAGAAGATTTCGGCCAATGACCTGAAAGACATTATAGACATGATAGAGAAAGGAAAGGAGTAAACATGTTAGCCTATTTTCTGAAAGTGAATGTAGCGATAGTACTGTTTTATGCATTCTATCGGCTGTTCTTCTACAAAGACACGTTTTTCGGCTGGCGCAGAACCGCACTGCTCTGCTTCTTTGCCGTTTCTGCCGCCGTACCTCTGCTGAACATACAAACGTGGATTACGGAGCAGGAACCGATGGTGGCCATGGCAGACCTCTATGCCAGCGTTGTGCTACCGGAACTCACAATAGGCACCGAAGCGGCTCCTACCGACTGGAAAAGCATCCTTTCAGAATATGCCAATATCGCCTATTGGGGAATAGTGGCATTGCTGATGATACGCCTCATCATGCAACTGGCGGGCATCATCCACCTGGCATGCCGATGCCGCAAGGTACAAATAGGCAACACAAATATACATCTGCTTCCCAAAGCAGACGGGCCTTTCTCCTTTTTCCACTGGATTTTTATCCATCCGTCCTCGCATACGGAAGAGGAATTCAACGAAATATTGACCCATGAGCAGACACACGCCCGGCAATGGCACTCCATTGATGTCATCATCAGTGAACTGGTGTGCATTTTTTGCTGGTGCAATCCCTTTGCCTGGCTCATGAAACGGGAAATCCGCACCAATCTGGAATATATGGCCGATGCCCGCGTATTGGAGAACGGCTATGACTCCAAAACCTATCAATACCATTTGTTAGGATTATCACATCAAAAGGCTGCAGCAACCATCTATAACAGTTTCAATGTTTTACCTCTAAAAAAACGCATCAAGATGATGAACAAAAAGAGAACAAAAGAAATAGGAAGGACCAAATATCTGATGTTCCTTCCTTTAGCGGCCTTACTTATGATTGTCAGCAATATCGAAGCAGTGGCACGTACCACAAAGAAGATTGCAGCGGAAGTCATAGAGGCTGTAGACGCCAAAACCGGACAAGCGGTACCGGAAGTTCAAGCCCCTCAAGTAGCTCCCCTACCGGAACAAGATACGAAAACAGTGACTTACAAAGGAAAGGTAGTGGATAAGGATACTCTCGACAATCCGATTTTTGAGGTAGTGGAACACATGCCCGAATTCCCCGACGGAGGCATGTCTGCACTAATGGAATACTTGAGCAAGAACATCAAATATCCGGAAGCAGCCATGAAGAAAGGTACGCAAGGACGGGCTACCGTGCAATTTGTAGTGGAGAAGGATGGCAGTATTACCAATGTAAAAATACTGCGCGGCATTGACCCGGAATTGAATAAAGAAGCCGTACGCGTAATCAGTGCCATGCCCAAATGGAAACCCGGCACACAAAAAGGAGAAGCCGTGCGGGTAAAATATACAGTTCCCGTGATGTTCCGTCTGACGGAAAACAATACACAGGTTAAGTATGCTCCCATTGAAAGCAAAATAGATGAAATGGTGGTAGTGGGTTATGCTCCCGAAGAGGCAACCTACCCGGAGGAAGTAACCGTTTTCGAAGTCGTAGAAAAAATGCCGGAATATCCCGGCGGCATGTCCGCAATGATGGAATTCATCGGCAAAATATCAAATATCCGGTAGCCGCACAAAAAGCTAAGATTCAGGGAAGAGTGGTCATACAGTTTATAGTGGATAAAGAAGGGAACATCATCTGCCCCAGAGTAATCCGTGGTGCCGACCCACTGCTAGACGCTGAAGCAATCCGTCTGACTACTATCATGCCCAAGTGGAAGCCCGGCATGCAAAGAGGACAAGCTGTAAACGTAAAATATACAGTCCCCATCATGTTCCGTCTGCAAGAACCGGAGAAAAGCCCTGCTGTCCAGAATGCCACTGTTACTCCAACTAAATAAACTAATTTTCTCTCTAAACAAGTCTAAATGAAAAAGGAGCAGTTACCCGTCGCCGGGTAACTGCTCCTTTTTCATAAGGAAAATATCCATGTTTATTTATGCACTTCCACAATCCGTGTCGGCGCCATTTCCATATTTCTGCGGTCTACCTGACGGACTACGGCAGCAGCCAGTTGCAGGAAAGCGCGCCCGGTCACCGTATTCTCATCCAAAGCAACCGGAGTCCCCTTATCACCGCTCTCGCAGATACTCTGCACAATAGGAATTTGTCCCAGCAAGGGTACGTTCATTTTCTCAGCCAGTCTCTTTGCGCCTTCTTTCCCAAAGATATAATACTTGTTTTCCGGCAATTCGGCAGGCGTGAACCAAGCCATGTTCTCCACCAAACCGAGAATGGGCACATTCACCTTATCATTGGTAAACATATTGATGCCTTTGCGGGCATCTGCCAGCGCCACAGCCTGCGGCGTGCTAACAACGATAGCTCCTGTCAGTGCCAAAGTCTGCACCACTGTCAAGTGAATGTCGCTCGTTCCGGGAGGAAGGTCGATAAGGAAATAATCCAGTTCTCCCCAATCGGCATCACCAATCAGCTGCTTCAAGGCATTGCTTGCCATACCTCCCCGCCACAAAGTGGCCTGGTCGGGGTCTACAAAGAAACCGATGGAAAGCAACTTGATGCCATACTTCTCTATCGGAACAATCAAGTCACGTCCACCAATGTTCTCTGCCACCGGACGGGCATCTTCCACTTGGAACATCTTTGGAACAGAAGGCCCGAAGATATCAGCATCCAGCAGACCTACTTTATAACCCAACTTTGCCAAAGACACGGCAAGGTTGGCAGCAACCGTGGACTTGCCTACCCCACCTTTTCCGGAAGACACTCCGATAACATTCTTCACCTGGGGTAATAGTTTACCCACTTCCGGACGTGCCGCCTGACGGCTTTCAGTCGTAATCACAACCTCCACCTCGGGAGAGACATACGTATGTATAGCTGTCTCGGCAGCCTTCACCATTGACTTCATGAACGGATCAGTCGGTTTCTCGAATGTCAACGAGAAGCTGACCTTCATCCCGTCAATCCGCATGTTATCGGCCACCATCTCAGCCTCAACAAGATTCTTCCGGTACCGGGATAACGCACTGTTGCCAATGCATCAAGGATTAATTTTGGATATAATGTCATTGTATTTACTATTTGACGATTTACTATTTACTATTTATTATCGAATCAGTAGTAGTTTTAACCTACTGATTCACATCATTTGCTGGTTTGCAATCCGCTACGCTTGCTACGGTTATAACTGCGGTACTCATCCAGCTCTATCTCCACATCCGGTTCCTGCAACTCGCCCTCTTGCGGAAGATGGAACTTGATGTACTTGATATTCAAACCACGATCCAGCCATTGTTGTTCATAATAGGTCTTGATGCTGAGTATCTCATCAGCCATGCCGGAGTGGTACAAGTCTTCCGTCATCACATCCACCGGCAGCCGGTTTCTTTCAATCATGTACCGGGTATAGGTAAACATGAAGTTGCTGTCCGTCTTCAGATGGACTATGCCGTCATTCTTCAGGAACTTGCGGTAGCGCTCCATGAAATAAGTGGAAGTAAGCCTTTTGGTCGCCTTCTTCATCTGCGGGTCCGAGAAAGTGAGCCAGATTTCGCTCACCTCATCCATAGCAAAAAAGCGGTCGATGATTTCGATATTCGTACGCAAGAAAGCAACGTTCTTCATGCCCGACTCCAGCGACTCGGTGGCTCCCGTCCACATGCGGGCACCCTTTATATCCACTCCGATGAAGTTCTTTTCGGGAAACATGCGTCCCAATCCGACAGTATATTCTCCCCTACCACAGCCCAGTTCCAGGACAATGGGATGGTCGTTCTTGAAAAACCGCCCGTGCCAGTTCCCTTTCATGTCAAACGGCACATTATCCACCGCGGAATACGGATACTCGAAAACATGCGGATAACTCGCCATATCGGCAAACTTCTCTAACTTGTTCTTTCCCATTTAAGAAGCATTGAAACATAAAACATATTATTTTAGGCACGGATTACACGGATTTTCACGGTCTCTCTTCAATCTATCCGTGCTTTCCGCGCAATCCGTGCCTAAAAGTATAAAAAACAAAGTCCCGGCAAGTCTTATACGATAGACATTGCCATCACCGTATTATTCAACAATCGTCACCACCCGTGAGTATCCGGCTCGTCACCATACTGGATGGCACGCAGCTTGTTGTAGAGCTTCGTACATACCGGTCCGGGTTTCCATCCTTGGAAATAACGTATGACTTGCCGTTCTCTACGTCGTCTATACGTTCGATGGGGCTGGATAACGGCAGCCGTACCGCAGGCACCCGCTTCCTCGAAAGTCAGCAACTCTTCTTCGGGAACCGGACGGCGTTCTACCTTCATGCCCATGTCCTCTGCCAGCTGCATCAGGCTCTTGTTGGTGATGGAGGGCAGGATGGAAGTGGACTTCGGAGTGATATATGTATTGTCCTTGATGCCGAAGAAGTTGGCGGCGCCACATTCGTCCATGTATTTCTTTTCTTTGGCATCCAGATAGAACTCGCAGGCATAGCCCAAATCGTGCGCCTTCTTGTTGGCACGCAAGCTGGCTGCATAGTTGCCTCCTACCTTATAGACACCCGTACCGAGCGGTGCCGCGCGGTCGAATTCGCGGATAATGACA
>OIFH01000157.1_pt1 | contig 10603 bp, 9 predicted proteins | sample 1581951 | NCBI WGS metagenome assembly OIFH01 (sample SAMN04414075, study PRJEB24778) | human gut metagenome | material: faecal | host: Homo sapiens | reverse complement strand
GTACGGGCCAACTATTTTTTGCCGTTCTTATAGCCACAGCCTTCACTGCACCGGGCTGGAAACGGCTTTCCAGGAAGAGGCCGTTTCGGGGCATCGGTTTGCGATCCAGTTTCTTGCCGTTCACAGTCAGTTCCACTTCATCGCAGTTGCTGTATACCCAAATGTCGATGCTATCACCTTCGTGACCTTGCAGATTCCAGTGAGGAAGGATGTGCAGCACCGGCTCATTCGTCCACCAGGACTTCAGATACCAGGCTTCGTCCTTGGGGAAGCCACAGTAGTCCAGAATGCCGAATTGTGAGCCCGTAGCCGGGAACTTCGATGGGGTTGGGCTCGCCGCGGTAGTCGAAACCCGTCCAATAGAAAAGACCTGCCAGATAGGGGCGTTCGTCATAGAATTTCCAGCCACGCTCGATGCAGTTCAGCAAGCTGTCAGGCCCGTTCGGTTTACGGTTGTGCGCCACCATGTGGCCTTTGCCGTGGGCATCAAAGTAGATGCCGCGCGTACCACAGCCCGTAGTCTCTTCCGAACCGAGCGCACGGCGGCCGGGATAATCCTTGCGGTGCTGCCCCACAGGGTTCTGAAGGATGTAGTTATAACCAGCCACGTCTGCGGGAATCAAGATGGCAGGGCCACTGCTCGAAGCAACGGTCATGAGGCGCGTAGGGTCGAAACGGTGGCAATATTCGCGCATCGTGGCAGCAATGCGTGTACCGCTTTCTTTCCACTCGATGCCCCACTCCTCGTTGCCTACGCTCCAAAGGATGATGCACGGATGGTTGCGGTCGCGGTCTATCATGCGTTTCAGCAGGCGAGTATGTTCCTCGTTGACACCCGTCAGACGGTTTTCTTCTATCACAAGGATGCCGAGGCTGTCGCAGGCATCGAGCATTTCGGGAGTCATCGGGTTATGGGAAGAACGGTAGGCATTGCAGCCGAACTTCTTCAGTTCCTTCAGTCGGTACACTTGCAGGGCATCGGGAATGCCGGCACCTACTCCGGGGTGGTCTTGGTGCATGTTCACACCTTTCAGTTTCAGAGGCTGTCCGTTCAAGAGGAAGCCCTTGTCGGCATCGAAGCGGATGTCACGAATACCCGTAGTAGTGGTATAAGCATCCACCAGCTTGCCATGCTGATAGACTTCCGTAAGCAGTGTATATAGATAAGGTGTATCCACACTCCAAAGATGAGGTTTGTCCAGCGCTATTTCACCGACGGTGAGCTGGCGGTCTTTCGGCAGTACCGGCTTACCGGCCGTTTCGCAGCGTGCCACTTCCTTGCCGTCGGCATCCCGGAGGATATGGCAGAGGCGGTAATCCTCCGTTTGCAGACCGGAGTTTTCAACAGTGGTCTCTATCGTCAGCTTGGCCTTGTCAAAAGGTGCGGCCAGCGTGCTGTGCACAAAGGTTCCGAAAGGAGCTACATGTAACGGCGCCGTCTTGTTCAGCCATACATGGCGGTAGATGCCCGCACCCTCGTAAAACCAGCCCTCCTCGAGCGTGGCATCCGCACGGACGCAGATAAGATTCTCTTCTCCGTAATTCAAGTATTCCGTAATGTCATACACCTGCGTGGCATAGCCGCTCGGTTCGTGTCCCAGGTAGAAACCGTTTATCCAGATACGGGTATCACGGAAGATACCGTCGAACTGAAGATAAAGATGTTTGCCGAGGTCCTCTTGTGGCACGGTGATGGTCTTTCGGTACCATCCCACAGAGTTTTCGGGGAATTTATAGCCGACGGCTTTATAGCCATGACTGTGGCTCGCCTCTTTGGCATAAGGCAAATCAACCACCCAGTCATGCGGAAGATTGACCGTCTTCCAGTCCACACCCCACTTCTCCGGATTGAACTTGGGAGAGTAAGGGCCCTCATTATGGATAGAGGCTGCCTTGGTCAGATAGTTGAAGTACTCCGTTCCGCAGCCGAAGTCTTTCTCCGGTGAGGAGCATTGCCAAAAGCAAACTGCCAGCCGTCATCCAGCAAAATACGTTCGCGGACAGATTGGGCGGAAAGAGAAAAGGTAATTCCAAGAAGGAACAAAAATGCGAATAAGTGTTTCATATCGGTTAATCATAAAAATGTGTTTACAAAGATAGGGCGAAATAGACTCGTACAGTGATACTTTTGTATCTTTTTCCGGTACTTCATGTTTCCGAAGGGAAAAAACACGCCGGGCAAACAAGGGTGATAGGAGAAAAGTTTTTAAATTTGAAGCGTGCTTCCGGGAAAATGGCCGGATGGCACAACTAATGAAGAATGTATCAAACTAAATACAAGAAATAATATGCAAGACAAAAGATTCGGATATTTCGATGACGACAACCGCGAATACGTCATTACCGATCCCAAGACACCTTGGCCATGGATTAACTACCTGGGCAATGAAGATTTCTTCTCACTCATCTCCAATACCGCCGGAGGTATTCCTTCTACAAGGACGCCAAGTTCCGCCGCATCACCCGCTACCGCTACAACAACGTGCCGATGGACAACGGGGGACGCTACTTCTACATCAATGAAGGCGGCAACGTATGGTCTCCCACCTGGAAGCCCTGCAAGACTGCACTCGACAGTTACGAGTGTCGCCACGGCATGAGCTACACCCGCATCACCGGATCCAAAGACGGCATCGAAGCCAGCCTGCTCTTCTTCGTCCCACTGAAGACCTGGGGAGAGGTGCAGAAGCTGACCTTGCGGAATACTTCTGCCAAAGTGAGAAAACTCAAACTATTCTCCTTTGCCGAATGGTGCTTGTGGAATGCCGCTACGGACATGGAGAACTTCCAGCGTAACTTCTCCACGGGGGAGGTGGAAGTGGACGGGTCTGTCATCTACCACAAGACGGAATACAAGGAACGCCGCAATCACTACGCCTTCTACAGTGTCAATACACCCGTAGACGGTTTCGATACCGACCGCGAAACATTCGTGGGACTCTACAACGAGTTTGCCGACCCGGAACGGGTAGTAGAAGGCAGACCGGGCAACAGCATTGCCCACGGTTGGAGCCCCATCGCCTCACACTATCTGGAAGTAGAACTGCAACCCGGCGAAAGCCGCGACTTCATCTTCCTGCTGGGCTATGTGGAAAACAAGCAGGAGGCAAAGTTCGAGGAACGTGAAGAATCTCTGCATGAAGCGTTCAAGCAGAGTGTACCCTCTTCACCTATTATAAATAAGGTAAAGGCTAAGGCGATGATTTCGGCCTTCGACACTACCGCCAAAGTAGATGCTGCCTTTGCCGAACTGAAAGCCTACTGGGACCGCCTGCTGGACATCTACGTCGTGAAGACGACGAAGAAAAACTGGACCGCATGGTGAACATCTGGAACCAGTATCAGTGCATGATTACCTTCAACATGTCCCGTTCCGCCTCTTTCTTCGAGAGCGGCATCGGTCGTGGAATGGGTTTCCGCGACTCCAACCAGGACCTCGTGGGCTTCGTGCATCAGATACCGGAACGAGCCCGCGAACGAATCATCGACATAGCTTCTACCCAATTCCCCGACGGAGGATGCTACCACCAATACCAACCGCTGACCAAACGCGGCAACAACGACATCGGCGGCGGCTTCAACGATGACCCCATGTGGCTTATCTTCGGTACGGTGGCATACATCAAGGAATCGGGAGACTTCAGTATCCTGGATGAGCCCGTCCCCTTCGACAACAAGAAGGGTTCGGAGGTTTCTCTGTTCGAGCACCTGCGCGTCTCCTTCAACCACGTCATCGAGAACCTCGGCCCCCACATGTTGCCCCTCATCGGCCGTGCCGACTGGAATGACTGCCTGAACCTGAACTGCTTCTCCTGGGACCCGAATGAATCCTTCCAGACCACGGAAAACCAGACGGAAGGCAGCCAGGCAGAATCGCTGATGATTGCCGGCTTGTTCGTGGTATGCGGACGCGACTATGTGGAGCTGTGCCGCCGCCTGGGTAAAGACGACGAAGCAAACAGAGCGCAAACCTATATAGATAATATGGTGGAAGCCGTAAAAAAACATGGCTGGGACGGTGACTGGTACTTGCGCGCCTACGATTACTTCGGCCACAAGGTAGGCTCCAAAGAGAACGAAGAAGGACAAATCTTCATCGAATCGCAAGGCTGGTGCACCATGGCAGGCATCGGACTGGAAGAAGGCATGGTAGAAAAAGCACTGGACTCCGTAAAGGAACGCCTGGACTGCGAACACGGTATTGTACTCAACAATCCACCCTTCACCCGCTATGTTGTGGAGTATGGAGAAATCTCCACCTATCCCGCCGGCTACAAGGAAAATGCGGGTATCTTCTGCCACAACAACCCGTGGGTCATCATCGGAGAAACCGTACTGGGACGGGGTGACCGTTCCTGGGAGTATTTCCGCAAGATATGCCCGTCGTACACCGAAGAACACAGTGCCCTGCATAAAGTAGAACCTTACGTATGCTGCCAGATGGTGGCCGGCAAGGACGCCGCCCGCCCCGGCGAAGGCAAGAACAGCTGGCTGACTGGAACGGCTGCCTGGATGTGGTATGCCATCACGCAATTCATACTCGGCATCAAGCCTTCGTATGAAGGTCTGGAAATCAATCCTTGTATCCCGGCAGGCTGGAAAGGCTTCAACGTGAAGCGTAGGTTCCGCGGGGCAGAATATCATATTACCGTGAAGAATCCCGATGGTGTGTGCAAAGGCATCAAGTCCGTCACAGTAGACGGCCAGCCGATAGAAGGCAATGTGGTGAACCATCTGCCGGGCACGCATACAGTAGAAGTAATAATGGGGTAACCCACAAAATACAATATCATGATAAACCCTATTTATTCTCCAGCGCCCGAACGCTATGACAACGGCATGAAATTCCGCCGTTGCGGGCAAAGCGGCATCCTGCTGCCGGAAATATCACTCGGATTGTGGCACAACTTCGGCGACGTGAACACATTTGCCAATTCCCAGGCCATGGCGCACTATGCCTTCGACCGTGGAATCACACATTTCGACCTCGCCAACAATTACGGTCCTTCCTACGGTTCCGCCGAAGAGACTTTCGGAATGATTATGAAGAAATCCTTCATGCCCTATCGGGACGAACTATTCATCTCCACCAAGGCCGGACACGACATGTGGCCCGGCCCCTACGGGGAGTGGGGCTCACGCAAGTACCTGATGAGCAGCCTCAACCAAAGTCTGAAACGGATGAACCTGGAGTATGTGGACATCTTCTACTCCCACCGCTACGACCCGGATACTCCGCTTGAAGAGACCCTGCAAGCACTGGTTGATATCGTACGGCAAGGCAAAGCACTCTATGTAGGAATCTCCAAATATCCCAAAGAGGCGGCCGAGTTTGCCTACAAATACCTGGAAGAACGGGATGTACACTGCCTGCTCTATCAAGGCAGATACAATCTCTTCAACCGCGAACCGGAAGAAGAAGGTATCCTGCAGCAAGCCAAAGGGAACGGAACCGGCTTCATCGCCTTCTCCCCGCTGGCGCAGGGCCTGCTGACCAACCGCTACCTGAATGGTATTCCCGAAGATTCGCGCATGGCAAAGGGGGCTTTCCTGAAGAAAGAAGCACTGACCGACGAGACGCTGCAAAAAATCAAGGCACTCAACGAAGTTGCTGCCTCACGCGGGCAAACCCTTGCCGAGATGTCACTTGCCTGGCTGTTGAAGGACGACCTGGTGACAAGCGTCATCATCGGAGCGAGCTCCGTTACCCAACTGGCAGATAACCTGAAAGCGACTGAAAATACAGACTTCTCTGCCGAGGAACTGGAGAAGATAAAGAAAATCATTCAAAAATAAATCAACATGAAAAGCCTCCTTATTCAAACCTTTTGTTTATTATTCCTTTGCTTGGGCACAGTCCGTGCACAGCAATACCAACTGGCATCACCCAACGGAAAACTATCCGTTACGGTAGATGCCGGAGAAGCCCTCACCTGGCAGATTGCACACGACGGCACCACGGTGCTGCAACCCTCTGCCATCGCCCTGCAAGGCAGAGATGAAAAATCAGCCAAGAAAGCAATAACTTTCGGTAAAAATGTAAAAGTAATCCGTGCAGAACGCAAGTCTGTGGAGTCCTCCTTCCCCACTCCCCTCTACAAAAAGGCAAGTGTGGAGGATGTCTACAACCAGTTGACACTGAAATGCCGCGGAGGCTACAGCGTACAGTTCCGCGCATACGATGACGGTGCTGCCTACCGCTTCATTTCCGAACAGAACAAGCCGTTTATCGTCCTCAACGAAACAGCGGACTTCAATTTCGACAAGGATTACCAGGCATTTGTACCTTACATAAACGACAACCGCAACGGTGAGCGCTATTGCTTCTCCTTCGAGTCTTACTACGACGAAGCCCCGTTGTCCAAAATGCACACCGACTCACTCTCCATCACCCCACTGATGGTTTGCCTGGACGGAGGAAAGAAAGCCGTTATCATGGAAGCCGGATTGGAAAACTATCCCGGCATGTTCCTCACTGTAAATCCCCAGACACGTCAAGGAGTGCAGGCAGCATTTGCTCCCTATCCGCTGGAAGAAATAATCGGCGGACACAACCGGCTGAACCTGATACCGACCAAGCGTGCAGACTACATCGCCCGTTGTGCCAAGCAGAAACTCCCCTGGCGTGTGGTACTCGTCACCGAAAAGGACACGCAGCTTGCCGACAACGACATGGCACAGCGTCTTGCCCCCGCCTGCCGCATCAAAGACATTTCCTGGATTAAACCTGGCAAAGTGGCTTGGGACTGGTGGAACACCTGCAACCTGACTGGCGTAGACTTCAAAGCCGGCATGAACACCCCGACTTATAAGGCATTCATCGACTTTGCCGCCGACAACAACCTGGAATATATCATCATCGATGACGGCTGGAGCGGAAACGAATCCTTATTGAAAGACCTGAATCCGGATATCGATTTAAAAGGAACTGGTAGCCTACGGAAACCAGAAGGGTGTCGGCATCATTCTTTGGGCAAGCTGGCGAAACTCTGCCAAAGATACGGAAGCCGCATTCAGCCACTATGCACAGATGGGTATCAAAGGCTTCAAGATAGACTTCTTCGACCGTGACGACCAGCCACTGGTACAGTCCGTAGAACGCATTGTAGCCTGCGCCGCCGAGCACCGCCTGGTATTAGACCTGCATGGACTCAAGCCATACGGTATACAGCGCACCTATCCCAACGTCCTGAACTTTGAAGGTGTAAAGGGACTGGAGAACGCCAAATGGGAACCGATAGTGAACGGAGCCCCCTCCATAACTTCCCGCGCTATGACGTGACTGCTCCCTACCTGCGTATGCTTATAGGTCCGATGGACTACACACCGGGAGCCACAATGAACGCAACCCGCGAAACCTTCCGTGCCGTCAACGACCATCCGATGAGCCAGGGTACGCGCGTCCACCAGATGGCGATGTACACCCTCTTCGAAGCCCCGCTGCAAATGCTTGCCGACAGCCCCAGCAAATATATGAAGGAGCAGGAATGCACGGATTTCATTGCCAAAGTGCCTACCGTTTTCGACGAGACCGTGGCACTGGACGGTGAAGTAGGCGAATACCTTACACTGGCACGCCGCAAGGGAGATGTCTGGTACATCGCCTCCATGACCGACTGGACACCACGCGACTGTACCATCGACCTTTCCTTCCTCGGAGAAGGAAGTTACGAAGCCGAAATCTTTTCCGACGGCATCAATGCCGACCGGGAAGCAACCGACTACAAGAAAGAAGTACGCACCGTGACCTCGGGGGACAAGCTGAACATACACATGGCACCCGGAGGAGGATGGACAGCACGGATATGGAAAAGATGACAGGGTGATAAAGTAATGACATGATAAGTGCAATAGGGTGACAGTTACGTTAAAAGTGCTGTCACCCTATTCCTTTATTACTCCATCCCCTATCGCCCTATCATTTTATGCCCTTTATCACTTTTAACATACCTCTACGTGAACCTTTTATATCCTATCTTGTTTTTTCTCACAAAAGCCTAAGGTACCATAGGGCAGGAATTTATATTAAACCTAAACAATTATAAAAGTATGAAGAAATTTATTCCCCTATTATTAGCGGTCTTTGCAGTGACGCTTGCATCTTGCGAAAAAGACCCTGACATGGATAAGCTGGACAATAATTATCTGGTTTATACCAACTATGACAAGAAGGCGGATTTCAAAACCTTCGAAACTTATTACTTGCCGGACAGCATTCTGGTCATCGGTGATAAGGAAAACGCCGAATACTGGAAAGATGAGAATGCCCAGGAAATTCTCAGCGCTTATGTTGCTAACATGAACAGCCGCGGCTACATCCGTGTGGATGACCGGGAAGAAGCCGACCTTGGCTTGCAGGTAAGCTATGTCAGAAGTACCTATTACTTCACCGACTACGGACGTCCCGAATGGTGGTGGAACTATCCAGCTACTGGGATGCTCCTTACTGGGGCAACTGGGGCGGATGGTATTATCCCTATGCCGTGAACTATTCCTACAGCACCGGTTCCTTTATCAGCGAATTGTTGAATCTGGAGGCGCCGCAAGGCCAGAGCGAGAAACTTCCTGTTCTGTGGACCAGCTATATGAGCGGCTTGCTGAGTGGTTCTACTTCTGTCAATACCAAACTTGCCGTGCAAGGTGTGAACCAAGCTTTCACTCAATCAACTTACCTGACTAACAAGTAGTGACAAGCTACGAGCTATAAGTGACAAATGACGGGTTACCCAATATTAAGGTAACAAGAATAATACGGCAGCATCCTTTCCGGACTGGGAAGTTGCCATTGAACCAAAAACAAGAACAAAGTATGAAACAATAAAATATCTTTCCTTGAGAGTATTTGCGGTTGCCGCTCTTGCTCTCGTCTTCGCCCTACCGACGAAGGCACAGATGACCGATAACGGTTATGCCAATATCGACTGGCAATATAACTTTCCCCTCAGCAACAACTTCGCCGACAAATCAAGCGGCTGGGGTATGAATTTTGAAGGCGGTTACTTCCTGACAGACAATTTTGCATTGGGAGCTTTCTTGAACTACCATAGCAACCATGAGTATTTCGGTCGCCAGACACTTCCCGTAGGCGAAGGCGGCAGTCTGAATACCGACCAGCAGCACACTGCATTCCAGTTGCCTTTCGGTCTGGCCTCCCGCTATGTATGGAACCGTGGAGGTGCATTCCAGCCGTATGCCGGTGTAAAACTGGGTGCTGAATATGCACAGTTGAAGTCAACTTTCAACGTATTCGAAGCCAACAAAGATACATGGGGTTTCTATGTATCTCCTGAAATTGGTTTCAATGTGTATCCTTGGGCTTATGGACCGGGCTTGCATTTCGCAGCCTATTACAGCTACGGTACGAACAAAGGTGACCTCTTTACGTACAGCGTAGACGGTTTGAGCAATTTCGGTCTGCGCGTAGGTATTGCGTTCTGATAAGACACACACTTAAAGCTTAACAGATAGAATTTAATTGTTTCAAAATTGAAGAAGAAAAGAGCCTTTCCTGCGTGAGCAAGGGAGGCTCTTTTTAATTCTACCAGTTATTTTTTTCCTCCCAGCATCGCCTTTATATACAGCTTCCTGAATCCTCGTCCTTATATCCAGCCTCATCAACTTGTTATTCCACACATCCGGATAGGTGCGGTTGCTCAAAAAGACATAAACCAAGCCGTTCTCCGGGTCTGTCCAGGCGCAAGTACCCGTGAAACCGGTATGACCATAGACAGAAGCAGGGGCAGACTCTGCGCAGGGACTCTTCTGGGGATTATGCCGGTCGGGCTTATCAAATCCCAGCCCCCGGCGGCTTATCCTTGAGACAGTGGTAGTAAATACCCTGCAGGTCTCCTTGCTCAAATAGCGTTTACCGTCCAGTTCACCCCCATTCAGCAACATCTGATAGACTTTTGCTACTTCTTCGGCAGTGGAGAACAGCCCGGCATTACCGGAAACGCCACCCTGAAAAGCTGCGGATTCATCATGTACAAATCCTTGCAAGGTAGTCTTACGCAAGAAAGGATCTGTTGATGAAGGTACAATATCTTCCTTCTTCAAGAAGCGCAGAGGAAGATACCCCGTACGCTCCAATCCCATCGGAGTATAGAATTCCTTGGCCAAATATTCGTCCATAGACATGCCGGTGCGCGCCCTCGACCAACTGCTGCAACAAGATAAAGCCCACACAACTAATAACGGTAACGTTTATCTCTAAGCGGAGTATCCACAATCTTCTGCAAGTACTCCTGCTTGAAAGAACGGTTCAGCCAAAGGCTGTCGGACACTTGCATCGTATATTCCGGTGTCTGCACCTTCGACGTCAGTCCCTGACGGAAGCGGAACTTAGGGTTCGCCCAAGTCTGCCGTCCGATGCGTGCGGAATGCCGGGCATCGGGACGTGCCTTGAACAAAGTGCCGGTGTAGCTCTCTTCATCAATCGCTTCCTGATAGAATAGCAAGGTAGAAGGTAGACCGGATTCATGCATCAGCAGTTCGCGTACCGTAATATTCTTCTTGTCCGTATCCTGTAGGAAAGGCAGATAATCCGACACCCGGTCTGTAAGATTGAGGCGTCCGCCATCGTACAACTTCATCACAGCAAGCA
>OIFH01000155.1_pt1 | contig 10761 bp, 8 predicted proteins | sample 1581951 | NCBI WGS metagenome assembly OIFH01 (sample SAMN04414075, study PRJEB24778) | human gut metagenome | material: faecal | host: Homo sapiens | reverse complement strand
AGCGCCGAGAAACCGAGAACGCTCCAAGTTCGCCGGAGAAATCCGAATCACGAAAAACTTCGAAAAAAAGAGCTTGACAAAAAATCACTTCTGTGATAAAATAATCAAGTCGTCAGCCGCAAGGCTGAGGCGCTACAGGACCTTGAAAATTGAACAATATCGAAAAACTTGTAACGGAACCTATTTTCGTGTTGGAAAAACACGTTAAACAATTCCAAACAAAGTAATTCACACAGGACGCAAGCGATTGCGTGCTGAGCGAAGAGAGATTTAACACTTTTTAAGTGATAAATATCATTTATAAAGAGTTTGATCCTGGCTCAGGACGAACGCTGGCGGCGCGCCTAACACATGCAAGTCGAACGGAGTCAAGAGGAGCTTGCTTTTCTTGACTTAGTGGCGAACGGGTGAGTAACGCGTGAGTAACCTGCCCTGGAGTGGGGGACAACAGTTGGAAACGACTGCTAATACCGCATAAGCCCACGGCTCGGCATCGAGCAGAGGGAAAAGGAGCAATCCGCTTTGAGATGGCCTCGCGTCCGATTAGCTAGTTGGTGAGGTAACGGCCCACCAAGGCGACGATCGGTAGCCGGACTGAGAGGTTGAACGGCCACATTGGGACTGAGACACGGCCCAGACTCCTACGGGAGGCAGCAGTGGGGAATATTGCACAATGGGGGAAACCCTGATGCAGCGACGCCGCGTGGAGGAAGAAGGTCTTCGGATTGTAAACTCCTGTTGTTGAGGAAGATAATGACGGTACTCAACAAGGAAGTGACGGCTAACTACGTGCCAGCAGCCGCGGTAAAACGTAGGTCACAAGCGTTGTCCGGAATTACTGGGTGTAAAGGGAGCGCAGGCGGGAGAACAAGTTGGAAGTGAAATCCATGGGCTCAACCCATGAACTGCTTTCAAAACTGTTTTTCTTGAGTAGTGCAGAGGTAGGCGGAATTCCCGGTGTAGCGGTGGAATGCGTAGATATCGGGAGGAACACCAGTGGCGAAGGCGGCCTACTGGGCACCAACTGACGCTGAGGCTCGAAAGTGTGGGTAGCAAACAGGATTAGATACCCTGGTAGTCCACACCGTAAACGATGATTACTAGGTGTTGGAGGATTGACCCCTTCAGTGCCGCAGTTAACACAATAAGTAATCCACCTGGGGAGTACGACCGCAAGGTTGAAACTCAAAGGAATTGACGGGGGCCCGCACAAGCAGTGGAGTATGTGGTTTAATTCGAAGCAACGCGAAGAACCTTACCAGGTCTTGACATCCGATGCATAGTGCAGAGATGCATGAAGTCCTTCGGGACATCGAGACAGGTGGTGCATGGTTGTCGTCAGCTCGTGTCGTGAGATGTTGGGTTAAGTCCCGCAACGAGCGCAACCCTTATTGCCAGTTACTACGCAAGAGGACTCTGGCGAGACTGCCGTTGACAAAACGGAGGAAGGTGGGGATGACGTCAAATCATCATGCCCTTTATGACCTGGGCTACACACGTACTACAATGGCGTTTAACAAAGAGAAGCAAGACCGCGAGGTGGAGCAAAACTCAAAAACAACGTCTCAGTTCAGATTGCAGGCTGCAACTCGCCTGCATGAAGTCGGAATTGCTAGTAATCGCGGATCAGCATGCCGCGGTGAATACGTTCCCGGGCCTTGTACACACCGCCCGTCACACCATGAGAGCCGGGGGGACCCGAAGTCGGTAGTCTAACCGCAAGGAGGACGCCGCCGAAGGTAAAACTGGTGATTGGGGTGAAGTCGTAACAAGGTAGCCGTAGGAGAACCTGCGGCTGGATCACCTCCTTTCTAAGGAGTCAGGCGAAAGAGTGACATCAAAAGATGACAGTCTTTCGGAACAGGTGATAGATACAAGTTGATTAGATATTGTTCGATTTTGAGGGCCCTGAAAAGGGAACTCAAAGACGTACCTTGAAAACTGAATAATAACTGCGAAACAAAGATTATAGTAAGTTCTTTTTAAGAAATATTACAATTTCAAAAGGAAGGGTAACATAATCTTCGTTGGCAAGAGAGAATCAAGAGGATACAAGCCGATCTCGAAAGAGATTAGTTTGATATGGTCAAGCGAACAAGGGCGCAGGGCGAATGCCTTGGCACTGGGAGCCGATGAAAGACGTGATAAGCTGCGATAAGCTTCGGGGAGCTGCAAATAAGCATTGATCCGGAGATTTCTGAATGAGGAAACTCACCTGGGTTCATACTCAGGTACGTTGTACTGAAATTCAAAATAGGTACATCGAGGGAACCGCCTGAACTGAAACATCTAAGTAGGGCGAGGAAGAGACATCAAACGAGATTCCGTAAGTAGTGGCGAGCGAACGCGGAAGAGGGCAAACCGGAAGGAGAAATCCTTCCGGGGTATGGACCGCTTTTAGGACTTGAGTTGTTAACCGAATGGCATGGGAAGGCCAATCAAAGAGGGTGAGAATCCCGTAGGTGAAAACGACGAGAGCTGCGCGAGTTCCAGAGTACGGCCAGACACGTGAAACCTGGTCGGAAGATGGGGGGACCACCCTCCAACCCTAAATACTACCCAGTGACCGATAGCGTATAGTACTGTGAAGGAAAGGTGAAAAGGACCCCGGGAGGGGAGTGAAAAAGAACCTGAAACCCTGTGCCTACAAGCACCTAGAGCGCGTCAATGCGTGATAGGGTACTTTTTGTAGAACGGTCCGGCGAGCGATTGTATGCAGCAAGGTTAAGGACTTAAGGTCTGGAGCCGAAGCGAAAGCGAGTTTGAAAAGGGCGTTAAGTTGCATATAATGGGCCCGAAACCGGGTGACCTACCCATGGTCAGGTTGAAGTGGAAGTAAAATTCCATGGAGGACCGAACCGACCTCCGTTGAAAAGGCGGCGGATGAACTGTGGGTAGCGGAGAAATTCCAATCGAACCCGGAGATAGCTGGTTCTCCCCGAAATAGTTTTAGGACTAGCCTCAAGTTAGATACCTGGAGGTAAAGCACTGAATAGCCTAGCGGCCGAGAGGTTAGCGAAGCTATCAAACTCAGAATGCCAGAGTATTGATGCTTGGGAGTCAGACAGTGTCAGATAAATGTCATTGTCAAAAGGGAAACAGCCCAGATCTACAGCTAAGGTCCCAAAGTCAGGTTAAGTGGAAAACGATGTGAAGATACGCAGACAACCAGGATGTTGGCTCAGAAGCAGCCACTCATTCAAAGAGTGCGTAATAGCTCACTGGTCGAGCGTCTTTGCGCGGAGAATTTAACGGGGCTAAACCTGACACCGAAGCTTAGGCAATCCAGCAATGGATTGGGTAGGGGAGCGTTGTATACGCGGAGAAACAGTAGCGTAAGCGGCTGTGGAGTGTATAGAAGTGAGAATGCCGGAATGAGTAGCGCGAATGCAGTGAGAATCTGCATGGCCGAAAGCCTCAGGTTTTTGGAGGAAGGTTCGTCCGCTCCAAGTTAGTCGGGAGCTAAGGTGAGGCCGGAAGGCGTAGCCGATGCACAGACGGTAGAGATTCCGTCACCACCAAAAGAGTTAAGCACAGGGACACATTTGAAGTCTCAGAGCCGGGTGTTGGTTCCGGTAGAGATCGAGGGAAGTTAGTACCGAAGTCTGGGATGGAAGATGGCGAGAAAAGCTGTGTGTATTTCTGAGGTGCCCGTACCGCAAACCGACACAGGTAGGTAGGAAGAAGATTCTAAGGCCAACGGGAGAAGGGTTGTTAAGGAACTCGGCAAATTGACCCCGTAACTTCGGAATAAGGGGTGCTCACGAGAGTGAGCCGCAGAGAATAGGCCCAGGCAACTGTTTACCAAAAACACAGGTTTGTGCTAAATCGAAAGATGACGTATACGAGCTGACGCCTGCCCGGTGCTGGAAGGTTAAGAGGAGATGTGCAAGCATTGAATCGAAGCCCCAGTGAACGGCGGCCGTAACTATAACGGTCCTAAGGTAGCGAAATTCCTTGTCAGGTAAGTTCTGACCCGCATGAAAGGCGTAATGATTTGGGCACTGTCTCAACAGCCCGCCCGGCGAAATTGTAGTACCGGTGAAGATGCCGGTTACCCGCGACAAGACGGAAAGACCCCATGGAGCTTTACTGTAGCCTAATATTGGGTTTCGATGTTGCATGCACAGGATAGATGGGACACTGGGAAACAATCGCTTTGGCGGTTGCGGAGTGGCCGTTGGGATACCATCCTTGCGATATTGGAATTCTAACCTGCGGCTCTGAATCGAGTCGGGGGACATTGTTAGGTGGGCAGTTTGACTGGGCGGTCGCCTCCTAAAAAGTAACGGAGGCGTTCAAAGGTTCGCTCAGCTTGAACGGAAATCAAGCAAAAGAGTGCAAACGCAGAAGCGAGCCTAACTGCGAGACTGACGGGTCGAGCAGTAACGAAAGTTGGAGTTAGTGATCCGGTGGTATGTGAGTGGAAATGCCATCGCTCAACGGATAAAAGTTACCCTGGGGATAACAGGCTGATCTCCCCCAAGAGTCCACATCGACGGGGAGGTTTGGCACCTCGATGTCGGCTCATCGCATCCTGGGGCTGAATTCGGTCCCAAGGGTTTGGCTGTTCGCCAATTAAAGCGGTACGCGAGCTGGGTTCAGAACGTCGTGAGACAGTTCGGTCCCTATCTGTCGTGGGCGCAGGATATTTGAAAGGCGCTGTCCCTAGTACGAGAGGACCGGGATGGACGAACCTCTGGTGCACCAGTTGTCACGCCAGTGGCACAGCTGGGCAGCTATGTTCGGATCGGATAAACGCTGAAAGCATCTAAGCGTGAAGCCGGCCTTAAGATAAGATATCCCACTGAGTCAATCAGGTAAGACCCCTTGAAGACTACAAGGTTGATAGGCACACAGTGTAAGCGGAGTGATCCGTTCAGCTAGCGTGTACTAATAGGTCGAGGGCTTGACCCCATCTTGATCAGATACTCTATTTGCAAAAGCGGTTCGATATTCAGTTTTGAGGGTACATCCTCAAGAAAAAGAGAAGCATGACGAAGGTCACGCGTTGGCCGGTGTCAATGACGGTGAGGTTCCACCTGTTCCCATTCCGAACACAGAAGTTAAGCTCACTTGTGCCGAAGATAGTTGGCTGGAAACGGCCTGTGAAAATAGGTAGATGCCGGCTTCTCTTTTTATTATGGCCCGTTGGTCAAGCGGTTAAGACAGCGGCCTCTCACGCCGTTAACGTGGGTTCGATTCCCGCACGGGTCACCAAAAAATGCTCCCCGCTTAGGCTGGGGAGTTTTTTTGGTGCTTCCGTGCGAGGAATCGAACAGGACGGCCGCCCGCAGGCGGCAAAAATCAGTCCCGGGGAAATTCCAGCTCGGCAAACTCCGCATCGGTCATGAGTTTCAGCTTTTCGATAACGCCCTCCGACAACTCCCGCAGGGCAGTTTCATCGGGCATCAGGTAGCACTGCATCAGCCGCAGTTCGTGGATAAGCCCCAGCCGGGTGCCGGTGTTGTAGAGCATCATCAGGGTCAATTCCTCGTGGTCAAAGTTCATGTTCATCCCTCGCTTTCCGGCAGACGGTAGGATTGCACTCCGGGGCATCGCACTTTTCCTTGAGATTCATCAGTACCGAATGGCGTTCCGGCTGCTTGTCCAGAAACCCCTGTAAATCTTTGAAGCCGATGCTGTCCACATAATGCACAGACACCTCGCCATTGCGTTTGAGTGCGATCACATCGCTGACCGACAGGCTGTGTCCCTCAAAATCCTGCGGACGGGCCAGTTTTTCTTTGTATATACCGTTCTTGATATAGATCGTCACCGTATAATCCATAAAAGCGCGGACAGCTTCCACGGCTTCCTGAATGTTACGATACTCCCCTGTCCCGTCGCGTGCCACGACTAATGTGTCTTTGCGTTGCTGTTGTTGTGCATAAACAGATGTTGCTCCCACAGCCAGTAGAAGCAAACACATCATCCTTTAAAAATAGTCCTTTTCATTGTCGGAAATTACTTTTGTAAACGTTCGTATTCCAAGCTAGCCATAATAAAAGGTCCTACGGCTTTAGGATCGTTATTGCGGATAGTTTCATTGATATAATAGTCATAATCGCCGGAACGATATACCTTTCCTCCCAATCCTGCCACTGCACAAGCCTTGGTGATGGTTACCAATCCGTTCTTGTCCACTTCGATAAAATTCTCCAGGAATCCTTTGTAGCCTTTCAATGCCACATCCAGATAAGACTTATCAATATATCCCAAACGAACCGCCTTAAAGAGCGAATAAATAAACATAGCGGAACAGGAAGATTCTACGTAATTACCCTATCACCACTCCGGTCCATCACCTGATACCATCCTCCGGTCTTCGGATCCTGAAGTTTCTTCACCTGCACAGCTACATTATTCAATATATCAAGCAGGGAATCTCTTCCGACTTCATGCTGCGGAATAAATTCGAGCACATCCACCAATGCCATCGCATACCATCCCATCGCACGTCCCCACGTATGTTTCGACTGTCCGGTCACCGGGTCCGCCCAACGTTGAGTGCGGCTTACATCGCACGCATGACGATAAAGACCATTTTTAGGATCGTACGTATGACGGGCACAAGTGACAAACTGGTTGATTACATCTGCATAGCCTGCGGAAGATTATTACGGAATGCATATTCCGCGTAGAAAGGAGCTCCCATGTAAATTCCGTCCAGCCACATTTGGTGGGGATAAATCTTTTTATGCCAAAAACCACCGTCCTCATTACGCGGTTGTCCTTCAAACTGGCTATAAAGCAAGTCGAGCGCTTTCTTATATTTAGGATTCTTGGTCTGCTCATAGATACGGAAAAGCATTTTTCCGGAGTTGATACGGTCAAGACTGTAATCGGTTAATTTATAAGCGGTAATGCTTCCGTCCTCGTGCACCATTGTATCCGCATACGCGATGGCGTAATCGCGAATTTTCTTGTCGCCATAAGCGTCGTACACATCGAGCATGGCTCCCAGTTCAAGTCCGTGGCAATAATCCCACTTCAGTTTCGGTTGAAAGTCGAGCTGCCAGGATTCGGGGTAACGGATCATTTCCGATTCAGTCAGTCGCACAGACCAGGGAAGTTTGCTGTCTACCTGTTGTGCCGATACAGAAGCGGTCATTGTAACCAATAAAGCCACTATAAAAAAATTATAAAAAGGAGTTCGTCTCATGGTTTGTTATTTTAAGGATTCAACATAGTCTTTTTTCACGGTACGAAAGTAGTGTTTTTCCTCCAAACCCAGTGGGATTTTTTAGTCAAGTAGGTGCATTTTTTGTTTTTCGTGCACGGAAACGACTAATTTTGTGCACGCAAACGTCAAAAATGTCCATTTTTGATGCAATATCTCATAAATTAAGAGTTTCGTTTTGGAAGAAAGCAAAAAAAGGTCTTACTTTTGGCACGGTTTACCACTAATACCCTCTGGGGAAACACAGGTAATTTAATCATTAAAACAGAGAAAAAATAGAACAGAATGGAAGAAGTATTTAAGTACATTATCGGTCTTGGAGCGGCAGTAATGATGCCAATCATTTTCACGATTTTAGGAGTATGTATCGGTATTAAACTTCCCAAAGCGCTGAAGAGCGGTTTGTTGGTTGGTGTCGGTTTCGTTGGTTTATCAGTAGTGACGGCATTGCTCACCAGCAGTCTGGGTCCGGCATTAAGTAAAATGGTTGAAATCTACGGATTGGAATTGGGAATTTTCGACATGGGTTGGCCTTCTGCTGCGGCGGTAGCTTACAACACTTCAGTCGGTGCTTTCATCATCCCTGTTTGCTTGGGAGTTAACTTATTAATGTTGCTTACCAAAACAACCCGTACCGTCAATATCGACCTTTGGAACTATTGGCACTTCGCATTTATCGGTGCTATCGTCTACTTCGCTTCCGACAATATCTATTGGGGATTCTTCGCTGCCATCATCTGCTACATCATTACACTGGTAATGGCTGATATGACTGCTCCTGCTTTCCAGAAGTTCTATGATAAAATGGACGGTATCTCTATTCCTCAACCGTTCTGCCAAAGTTTCGTTCCGTTTGCTATTGTAATCAATAAACTATTGGATAAAATTCCGGGATTCGACAAGCTGAATATCGATTCTGAAGGTATGAAAAAGAAATTCGGATTGATGGGTGAACCGCTGTTCTTGGGTATCGTAATCGGTTGCGGTATCGGCGCATTGGGTTGTGCCAGCTGGAAAGAAGTATTGGATAATATTCCGGGCATTTTAGGACTGGGTATCAAGATGGGTGCGGTGATGGAATTGATTCCACGTATCACCAGCCTCTTTATCGAAGGTTTGAAACCGATCTCTGACGCTACCCGCGAACTGATCGCTAAGAAATATAAGAATAACACCGGTTTGAGCATCGGTATGAGCCCTGCACTGGTTATCGGTCACCCGACTACCCTGGTGGTATCTCTACTGTTGATCCCTGTCACTATTTTCCTGGCTGTTATCCTTCCGGGCAACCGTTTCTTACCGCTGGCTTCTCTGGCAGGTATGTTCTACCTGTTCCCGATGATTCTGCCTATTACAAAAGGTAACGTAGTGAAATCATTTATTATCGGCCTGGTGGCATTGATTGTAGGTCTGTATTTCGTAACAGGACTGGCAGGCTTCTTTACACTGGCTGCTAAAGATGTATACGAAGCAACAGGTGACCCGACAGTAAACATCCCCGTCGGTTTTGAAGGCGGCGCACTTGACTTTGCTTCCAGTCTCTTCTGGCTGGGGTATCTTCCACCTGACTTACAGTCTGAAGATTATCGGCCCTGCCATCCTCGTGGCACTGGCACTCGGAATGGCTATCTACAACCGTATCCGCATGACTAGAAACGACGCAAAAAACGCATTGAACAGTAATAAGGAATAAGTAGAAAAGCCTTTAACTGATAATAATAAGTGGTATATAATATATAACTCAATAAAAAACTCGAAAGATGAAAAATTAGCAAATTTGCAATGATGTTGGGTAATCGCAGCAATGTCTGCCTCCGCCCAGGTGAATTACAAGATGCAAGTGGCTTGCAAGCCCGCAAGACGCGAAAACGTAATGATAACTAACCGCTTGCGCAGTAGCTTCCTGATGGAAAAAGTAATGGTTCCGAACGAAATCAACGTTACTTATTCTATGTACGATCGTCTGATCTTCGGTGGCGCAGTACCTGCAACAAAAGAATTGGTACTTGAAACAATCGACCCGCTGAAATCTAAATTCTTCCTCGAACGCCGCGAACTGGGTGTCATCAACATTGGTGGCGAAGGTATCGTAACCGTAGACGGTAAAGAATATACGCTGAAATTCAAAGATGCCCTGTACGTAGGTAGAGGCAAGCAGAAAGTGACTTTCAAGAGCAAAGATTCCAGCAATCCTGCCAAATTCTACATCAACTCGGCTACTGCCCACAAGGAATACAAGACTCAATTGATTACTATCGACGGACGTAAAGGTTCTCTGAAAGCAAACTCATTTGCTGCCGGAAAGCTGGAAGAAAGCAACGACCGCGTTATCAACCAGTTGATTGTTAACAACGTACTTGAAGAAGGCCCCTGCCAACTGCAAATGGGATTGACTGAACTGAAACCGGGTAGCGTATGGAACACCATGCCGGCACACACTCACTCTCGTCGTGTAGAAGCATACTTCTACTTCAATGTACCGGAAGGAAATGCTATCTGCCACTTCATGGGCGAACCTCAAGAAGAACGCGTCGTATGGATGCAGAACGAACAAGCTATCATGTCACCGGAATGGTCTATCCACGCTGCTGCCGGAACCAGCAACTATATGTTCATCTGGGGTATGGCCGGTGAAAATCTTGACTATGGCGACATGGATAAGATCAAATATACAGAAATGCGCTAATCTTTGCGCAGTTCTTTAGCACATATCAAGTAATCCGAAAAGCTTCATTCTTTCCTCGAAACGGGAGAGAATGAAGTTTCCGGATTTGTCATATTCTTTCCCCAAAGAGACCAAATTGTTTACGATAATACATTACTATGTACAATAATATGTATAATGCAACGATTATACATGATTTGACCAATTATTACAAAAATCCAGCGAATACCGACCTTTGTCAGCAAATCAAAATCTATTTAAATCCATTATCATGAATGCATTTCAAAAAACAGGCGAAAAAATGACAAACTACAGATGGACGATCTGTGCGATGCTATTTTTTGCTACTACAGTTAACTATCTCGACCGCCAGGTACTATCGCTCACCTGGGATGAATTTATCAAACCGGAATTTCACTGGGATGAATCACACTACGGTACTATCACTTCCGTATTTTCTATTGTTTACGCAATATGTATGCTCTTTGCCGGTCGCTTTGTGGACTGGATGGGAACGAAGAAAGGATTCCTCTGGGCTATCGGCGTATGGTCTGCCGGTGCCTGTCTGCACGCAGTCTGTGGTATTGTAACAGAAGCGCAGGTAGGACTGCACAGTGCTGCCGAACTTGCCGGAGCCCACCGGAGACGTGGTGGTAACCATCGCTACTGTCAGTATGTACTGCTTCCTGGCTGCACGCTGTATACTTGCTCTCGGAGAAGCCGGTAACTTCCCCGCCGCTATTAAAGTAACTGCCGAGTACTTCCCGAAGAAAGACCGTGCTTATGCTACTTCCATCTTCAACGCCGGTGCTTCTATCGGTGCCTTGATCGCTCCGCTCACCATTCCTATCCTTGCCAAAGCTTTCGGTTGGGAAATGGCGTTTATCGTTATTGGTGGACTTGGTTTTATCTG
>OIFH01000154.1_pt1 | contig 10769 bp, 16 predicted proteins | sample 1581951 | NCBI WGS metagenome assembly OIFH01 (sample SAMN04414075, study PRJEB24778) | human gut metagenome | material: faecal | host: Homo sapiens | reverse complement strand
CATCAGGGGACAGATGCACTCTATGATTCCTTCTTCGAGTGCGAGGAGGAGATTCACGACATTCTGCACCGGCACCCGTCCCTGTCGCTGGAAGACCTCCGCAGCCTGTATTCCCCCTCTTTTCCGCGCCCTGTCTGCAGAGGACTGGAGCCGGATCTACGAGGATTACCGGCTGGTATGGGACGATGTGCCGGATGACACGGCCGACTACGGATTCCTGTCCTGCCATGAAACGGATGCATGAACGGACAAAAGGATATACAATCAAATCAAATACCGGTTCCACGGAACCGGAAGTTTCACCTAAAAATCAATGAGACATGAAGGAAAATGAAAGAATGAAGGATGTTTCCAATCTGGAAAAACATCAGGAAGAGTCATGGAACCGCTTGAAACGGGACATTTCCAGCAGCGCACACACCATCCATGAAATTGATGCAGGACGGGCCAGAGGGTACAGCCGTGCCCTGTTTGTCAGCAGCATCCTGAACAAGGTAAGCACCTATGCCGGCAAGGGTGAAGTGGAAATCGTGGAGAAGGCGGTGGACCTGATCCGGGAGTACAATGTCCACAGCGGCAAGCCGGTCATCACGGCACGCAACCGTTTCTTCCAGCTGCCGGAAGTGGCCCGCCAGAACCGGCTGAAACTGAAAGAAATCCGGGAGAAGGAAAAACGGGAAGTGGCGTTTGAAGGGGGAACGCTGGTCTGGAACTACGAAGCAGACCGGTTGCAGATTTTATTCGACAGCATTCCCAACGACGGGATGCGCAAGGAGCTGAAGGCTTCCGGATTCAAGTGGTCTCCCAAGCAGCAGGCCTGGCAGCGCCAGCTGACGCAGAATGCGGTGCTTGCCGCCCAACGTGTGTTGAACCTCAACTCGCTGTAGCCATGGACAGCCGAACCCGATTCATTGCAGATTCCCGCTGTTTCAGCGGGGTCTGCCAGACAATCATGTCAGACGGACTGCACAGCGACAGTAGCGGAGAAACGCTGGAAGAGCTGCGCATCCGGAAAGACAATCCGTACATCACGGCCCTGTCACCCCGCCAGATGGAAAAGCGGATGCGCCTTTACCGGCAGGCACTGTGTGCCCCCTTCGAGGAAATCACGAAGAAGGAATATCTTGAACGGCTGAACGTGCTTCCACCGATACGGAAGCGGGAGGACTCCTTCTTCCTGTCCGAGCCCTATTACGGGGAACTGGCCGAATTCTGCTTTACACGGGAAAACCGGTTCTTCAAGGGAATCCGGTCCGTCTGCACACCGCAAGCCATACTGGACAAGGAAGTGGACCGGCACATGGAACTGATACGGCGGAAGGCTTTCCTCCTCAAAGGGAAGGATACACCGGTCGGTGATAACGACACGGACCTCTGGCATATGACACCTTATTCCTTTTCAGTGGACGGCAAAGCACCGGTTTTCCTGTGCAACCTTGTCTACCGGGATGACCGCCGGCAGGCAAGGACAGATATGACCCATACCCTGAAAAGCCTGCGGAACAGCCATTACCGGTACTGTTGGGGAAAAGGTACCTATGAAACACCGGACTGCCTGATGGACCGTGCGTTCCAGGAAGATCTTACCATCATTTCCGGCGGCTGCTTTTTCCAGTATCCCACCAACCGGGAATCCGCCACTTTCTTCGGGCAGGTCAAGGAGACCGGAGAAGAGTTCCTGTTCCGTATCTACGACCGGGACTACTTCCTCTATCTGCTGAAGCGGCTGAGGACGGTCAAAAGAGAGAATTGCATGGAAAACATTTCCGATTCATCCACCTTAAAAGCTATCCTGTAATGAAAGAAGGAGACATTGTATTTCTGAAACGCCCCTACAGGGGATACCGTGCCGTTGAACTGATTGAGAGACTGCCTTACCGCTGGCTGGTACGGGTGGTCGAGAGCGGCCTGGAGCTGGAAGTATATGAAGATGAACTGACAGCCGAAAACTGAAAAACAAAATGGTATAACTTAAAATATCCAATCCTATGAACCCTATATCGCAAATTACGGAGTTTCTGCCCAGATATGTCTGCCTATTTTATGTGGATTACCGAGACAGTCTGGATGAACATGAAGATATTCAGGAGAAATGTCTCCGGTCCAACAGCCTGGAAAGTCTGTATGAAAAGAGTTTCGAATGGTATGAAAGCCAGGAACAGGAGAATCTGGAGGAATATATGGACGAGACACGCAGAAATATGGAGAAAGCGGGTCTGTCCGGATTGTTTAAAGAACACGAGGAACAGATCCGTGACCTCATCTATGAGCGGAATGATTCGAATCCGGCAAAGGACCTGATACGGAATTCCTGCGACACCAATCTGTTCTATTCCCTCGGAGTAGAAATAGACGGTTACAGCACAGGCTGCCCGGAACGGGGTGAATCGGTATCCATGGCATGCTACAAGGTACGGCGTGCACTCCGCCTTCCCAAAGGAAAATTTGACGGACCGGTTAAAGAACTCGTTGAAAACGCTTCATACGGCGGAGAACTACGGATTTACTTCAATGCCCGGTTTGACAGACTCATCAGTCCCGGAAAGAAGGAGGATTTCCAACGTATCCGCTTCAGCGGAAATGTGGTGGTGGCCATCGTTGACAGCCGCAACGGTTCAGGTTATCACGTACACATTCCCTTGGACATCACCCTGCCGTTCTGCCGGGAGAATCTGTTTGTGGATTCACAGGTACATTATTCCTATGCGGTTGAGATCTGCGGCATGAGCCACGACTGGTGCCAGGCCACCCGGTGGGAGACGGACATGCGGCCCTTCAACGGTTCCATCCGGAAAAGCCGGATGACCGGATACCAACAGCAGGAAGAGGCTTATGAAAGGACTTTCCGCAGCGGACGATGCACATTCGGAGACATGAACTACAAGCGTCACCGTGACGTACGCTACTCCAACAACTATCCGGCCGGATGCCGCTGCCCTCATTGCGGCACATTCTGGATAGACTGAATATCAAACGATTCATTCACTTTAAAATTCTATCATCATGAAAATCTGTTGTTCACAAGAACATTACGACAAGGTCGTACAGTATGCCAACTCCATCCAGGACCGGACATTGCAGAACTGCCTGGAACGTCTCCAGCAATGGGAAAGAACGGACAAGGCTGTGAAATCGAACTTTATTATGACTCAGCCCCTTATTCGTTCGGATTCTGCGAACGGTATGCGGACGGAAAATCGGCATTGTGGGCGGACTGCTGTATCACGCAGCCCGGACCGGTCGTTTGCCGTAACCCTGGACCGTTTCCACGGATGGAGCATCCATACGTAAACCGCGGCATGAGGCATACAGGAGAGGAACATCATCTCCACCTGTATGCCTCTTACCTTATATATATGTATCACCATTAAAATCATTTGTCTGATGAAACTGAACTATACGAATGGCTGAAAACTGGCTTTCTGGGAATACAACCGGTATCCGGATGAAGAACTGACGCGGGAGCTGTTTCAGGAACTTCGGTTCCGTGCCGGGTGCACACTACTACGAGAAATGGGTCCACTACTACGAAAAGAACCTGTTGGGCATGATAGCCTATTTCAGAGGAGAGGAGGACAAAGGACAGAAGTTCTGTGACATGGTCGCCCGGCAAGTGGAGCGGTATGTACAGAACCGGGAAGCATACACGGAAAACAATCACCTATAACAACAAGCATATGGCAAAATTTGAATTATCCAACGAAGTCAAGCCGCTCGACCGAATCATCAGCCGGTTGGCCGGAGAATGCGGCTACGAAGTCCAGCAGGTGTTCAATGACCTGCTGCGGTATATCATACACGGATTCTCACCGGGTGCTCCACCCCTGAAGGACTGGAAATACAAGCGGCAGCAGAATATGGCATTCCTGAAGATGACCCGGGAATGGGTCGGCATCATGCAACGGCAGACTGCCCTGTCCGGCTGGTTCGATGCATTCGGGGAGCTTCACATGGCCTACTGTTCAAAAAGCGGGCAGCAGTATCTCGGCCAGTTTTTCACCCCGGCTTCCATCTGCGAGCTGATGGTCCAATGTACAAGGACTGAGAAAGGCACTACGGGCAAACGCATCAGTGACCCGACCTGCGGAAGCGGAAGGCTGCTGCTGGCCTACCATGTACATTTTCCGGGCAATTACCTGGTCGGTGAAGACATCAGCCGGACCTGCTGCATGATGACCGTATGCAACATGCTGATTCACGGGTGTGTCGGTGAGGTCATCTGTCACGACAGCCTCATGCCGGACAAGTTTACGGACGGATGGAAAGTCGAATCCGACCCTGCAATTCAGCGGTCTGCCTTCCATCCGACGCATCAGCAAGGAAGAATATGCTGACAATCATACAGCGGACAATCAGATACGGCATCTGTTGAATGCTGCAAAAGAACTGGAATATCTGGAAAAGAACCTGCCGCCTTCTTTATGGGACTGATGACCGCAGATATTCAAAACCGGATATCCAAAGAAAATTATGAATCAGAATGCAATGTAGAATAAATTATATAACTTTGCGCTGAAGTTTAATTTTGTATATGGATAAAGATAAAAATCTGAATAGGATCAAGGCTGTTTTGGCAGAAAAGCATGTTACCAGCAAATGGCTGGCAGAGCAGTTGGGAAAGTCAACCTGCACTGTCAGCAAATGGTGCTCGCAAAAAAAACGCAGCCGGATTTGCAGACCATCAATCAAATTTCCAAATTACTTGATGTAAAAAGAAGCGAACTTATTGTTGATTGAACCGTTTTGTTTAATATGGGACAATAGGATCGCATAAAAACATTCAAAGCATATGAGAATCAAAGAGGTCAATATAGTCAATTTCAAAGGTTTCCAGAACGAGACAGTCACTTTCAATGGAAACCTTACGGTTGTCATCGGAAACAACACGGCCGGTAAGACCACCTTGCTGAAAGCGCTTCAAGTGGGTTTGGGAGCTTATCTGCAGAGCCTGAAAACGCTTCCCGGTGGAACTTCCTATCGCCGCAATTTCAGTTCACTCGACAAATTCATGAGATTTGACCAGGAGCTGAGAGATTATGTTCCCAATACAGAGAAGCCCAGAATAACCATCCATGCCGATTTTCCGATAACCACATCTTCGGATGGGCATTGTCCTGAAGTGTCATTTATACCCATCCGTTGGTACAGGGAATATGCAGGCAATTACACCACACATACACGCGTTTCGGCAGGTGAACTGATTGATGCAGTTCACCGTATGGAACATTTAAGGAATGAAGAGAAAGAAAACTCCATTTATCCGTTAGTCCTTTCCTTTGGAGCTAAAAGGACCAGTGATGCTCAGGCCAAAAGCAAGTCTACAGTCAAAGAAAGGGCATCCCGAAATTGAAAAAGACCTACAAATTTTGCCTTGCATGACAAAGTGGATTTCGAGGGAGCCATGGAGTGGTTGAAGCACTACGACAAGAATATCAAAGACAGGAAAGAATTTGAAGGCACAAGAGAGGCTTTTTTGAAGCTTTGCAGCTGGCCATTCCAGCCTTGTCTGAGATAGATTTCGACAACGGAGAGATTGAAGCCGTGGTCAGCGTTACCGGACATACCCCATCCCGTCATCACTTTTCCTACATGAGTGACGGACTTCAGTCCATGGTCAACATTGTCGCTGAAATCGCCCACCGCTGTATTGAGCTGAACGGTTTTCTAGGACAGCATGCAATCAAGATGACTCCCGGAATTGTCATGATTGACGAAATAGACCTGTATTTGCACCCGCACTGGCAGAAACATGTCTTGCAGGATCTGACAAATGCCTTTCCCATGATACAGTTCATCGTATCCACGCATAGCCCTTTCATTGTTCAAAGTCTTCAGGAAGGACAACTTGTAAGCTTTGACCCAAATGTCCTGACCTCTGGAGAACCCTTCCGGGAAGGGCTGGAGGATATCACTTCAGAACGTATGGGATTGCAGCAAGATATCCGGAGCAGACGCTTCAATGAATGGTGGAAGTTGCATCACGCTTGTTTGAAGCAACCGATAAGGGAAGTGCGGACAGAGATGAGCTAAAGGCTCGCCTTAACGAAATCGAAGCGGAATTCAGCGATGACCCGGCCTATCTTGCGCTGGTCAAGACGGAACTTAAAGCAAGGCAGAAACAATTATGAGACCTGTTGAGAAAAAAACGACCCGGAGAACTGATCTGTTACACGGATTCGAACAACCAAAAGATAGAACATCGGATAAAGGAACATTATCCTGATTATGGTGATGCCAAGTTCCCTTTGAGTGCCAACATCGGTGCTTTTTGTTCCTATTGCGAGGGATGTGAAAAAATCCCCACGCTGGATGTGGAACATCTTGCCGCTAAAAGTAAAGGTGGAGCTGAGACAGCATGGGATAATTTCCTGTTGTGCTGTAAAGTCTGCAACAGCAATAAAGGCACAAAAGTGGATGCCGATTGTCACTGGCCTCATTTGAACAATACTTATTATAGTCTTATCTATGATGAAACAGGGAGAGTTCATGTCAATGGCAATATGTCGGAACTGTCAAGGAAGAAAGCCCAGAATTTGTTGGACCTGATACAGCTTCAAAGATACCCTGGAACTGACAAGTCTCCTTCTCCGAAAGACTTCCGATGGAAATATCGCTTTGAAGCATGGAACAAGGCATCCAGATACAAAGAACTCTACCTGAAAGGTGCTATAGCAGAAGATGATGTAATAGACTATGCCCATTGTAACGGACAATGGCCCATCTGGTTTACCGTGTTCAAAGGTATAGACTCTATCAGACACCGGCTGATTACCGATTTTCCGGGTACCTGTGCACATTGCTTTGATGAGAACAATCATTATGAACCTGTTGAAAGGAATCCTGGCTGTCCGGATCCAGTATGACAGCATCGAAACAGCCAATCTTTGACTGTGTATGAAATTCAAAAAGACGTGATTAACCCAAAACAGCATGATGGAAACAACAAACAAGCCCTTGACCAGCATAGATGACCTCATGGATGCCGAGTTCGGCAAAACCGGTACCCGGCAACGTGAAGCATTCCGTAAGGAAGCGTATGATTATTGTGTGAAGTCAAATTTGAAAAGAAAACAAAAGAAAATCAGAAACAGAATTCAGCAACAAAACAAAACCGTATGTATAATGAATGACTTACAGGAAAAAGCCAAGATCGGTTTTTATTGCAACCGGCCCTATGGAATGCGGATTGATTATGCCCAAAAGGGATTTGTTCTTTTCAACCGTTATGCCAATACGCTTGGCAACAGAGAAACCGGCTCCATTGAAAAACTTCCCTTGGAGAGTTTTGAAGATGTCAATGAGATTCCTTTGAACGGCATATTTGTCCAAAACGGGAACCATACTACGGACGTCTATTTCTACTCGGAGGAATCTAATCCGTACAGAAACGCGACGTTGGATTTGGAGGCACTGAAACAATACAACCGGTTCATCTATCCCCTGTCCATCCTTCTGAACCGGACATTGTAAAGCGCCAGCCGTGAACTGCATGATGCTTCACGGCTGGCGCTACATTCAGGGTACGAACAACCGTTCGTATTTCTTCTTTCCTTCTTTCTTTCTATGGACGGAATCTTCTTTCCTTTGTAATGGCAATATTTCACAAAGTCCGCATAGATATCCCTGTTACCGGATTCCAGCTTTCTGACCAATGTACTTTTGGGCATCTTTCCATAGCCGAGAAGCCGGTATGGACCCACCTGATAAGCAAGGCAAGCTATGATCAATGAATCTTTTCCCAAATGGCGAAAGAGGGCACACAGTTCCTTCAGATCCTTTCTTAAAAGCTGTTCCCCTTCCTTTCTCGTCAAACGGGATGGAAACCGTTCGCCCGGACGGATACGATGACCAAATGCCACATAGGGATAATGTTCCGGACCATGCCAACTTTCGTATTTCATGATACATTCAACAGCCGATTCCCAAAGCGGATTGACCGCATTTCCCTGGGCATTCAATCCTCCTGCAAGGATAGTCAGAAAGAGTGCCCAAAGCATACTGCGTCGTTTAGTCTGTCTTGTCATGCACCTCATTCTTTATCCGGCTGCGAACTTTTCGGCTCATTCTCAGACTCCTCGTCGGCATGGTTGAAATCGAATTCCATCTCGACCAAATCTCCCCAGTTGTTCTCCACCACCACAACCAGATTCTGCGCTTCGTCACACCGGGAAGTATAATACAGCCGGAATTTCGCATCTTCCAGCAGATAGCGGTCATTCGGTTTGAATATCGTCCCGTTCTCCAATTTCAAGGAACCCGTTCCATCGTACTGAAAATACCGGATGGTATAGACTGTTCCGTCAAAATCCCCTTCACTCTTCACTTCACAGCGTATTTCCGCCGTTTCACCCTTGGTCAGCTGTTTGGGGACCGGCATGGTTTCCACCGTAAACGGGTACTGCTGCTGCACATCCAACTCCGAATCACAGGAGGAAACCGCCATCGCCAGTAATCCCATACACCACAAAACCAGCCAGCCGGCCATTCTTCTTTCGTTTTTCATACTTGTTGTCTTCATGTGTTTTCTTTCACTTTTATCAGATGTTCATTCAAATCCTTGCTTCCTTCATAGACTCCGGATCCGTCAGAAAGGCGGCTTCCGTATCGTTGGAGCAATTTGTTCAACGCTGACTGCCCGGCAGCATCCCTGTCCAGGTAGCACCGGATTTCCCGGTAGCTGTCCAGCAAGGCATACGACCTTTCCAGATTGACACGGAGTTCAAGACCAGACAGTCTTCTTTCCCTGCCAGTCCCAGGACCAAGGCTGAAAGGAAATCCATCACTCCTTCAAACACGCAGCACTTGTCCTGCTTGTGATCTGAAAGAGGGACCAAGGACAGGTCCTTGGGAGAGATGCATCCCTTAAACCCGGGATTGCGTACCTCGTAGCCACCGCTCCGGTTGGCAAAGCCGATGGCAAAATACCGCTTTCCACGGATACTGTAGGATATTTCCCGGCAGTGCGTTTGGGCCAGAAACGGTGGTATTGCCCTTTTCTCCAAGTAATCCTTCAAGGCCGGATGGGACAGGCCGGCTACCTTCACCTGTTCGAAACAGGATGCCGATGGCTGCCGGGCAGACCTTGGCCGAGGAGCCAACGGCAAGTGTTCCGATTGACCCGAGAGAAAATCCACCTGCCTGCTGAAGTCCGTACTTCCCGTCAGTTCTCCGGCAAGGTGGAATATGTCACCACCTTTTCCGAGCCCAAAATCGAACCAGACATTCCGGTCTGTATTCACCTTGAACGAGGCAGTCCGCTCTTCCCGCAGCGGAGACCTGTACCATACATCCTGTCCTCTCCGGTAAGCGGGAGCAAACCCCAACCGGGTGAGCAGGTCGACCAAAGGCACCTGCCTGAGCTGTTCTATCTCCATCCTGCATCAATCCAGATAAAATCGGAATCCGGCACCGCACTGCAACTGGCAACGGTCCAGGCTGCCACCCCACAGGAAGCGTTCCCGCACGGAGGCGGTCAAGGCAATCCGGTCACTGAGGTAAACTTCCATTTCCAGAGTCAGGGCACCGCCATAGACAAAGGCATCCCCGTTCTTCAGCCGGGCCCCGTCATACAGTGTCCGTTCCGACCAGTTCAGCGTTTCGTATCCGGCCAATGCGGACACTCCCGCATGAAAGAAGAGGGTTTTCCCTGCATCGGATAGTAGTTGGAGATAATAGCCCCCTTCAGCGGTAAACTGCCGCAGACGGCAAGGTGACCGTCCGGTAATCATGCTTCCGGTAGAGGTATTCCGCACCGAACACCCATCTGTTGCCGCCCTTGGCATGGGTGGTCACACCCAAGCCGGCAAAATAACCTGCTGAAGGAGCCATGCCTCCACGCATTTCCACGGCCTGCATCCCGGGCAGGCAGCGCTGGGCAGCAGCCTGCCCTACGGAGAGGGCAAGCAGGCAGACCAGCATACACATCCACTTTCTCTTCATCGTACTTTCAGTTCGTTGACGGTTTCTGCACGGACAAGGTCTTCATTGACCACTTCAAAACGCTGGTGACGGCCACCCTGCTTCTCAAGCATCTCGACCACCAGTTTCTTGTCGTCCGGTATCGTAAACTTGGGAAGGGCGGAAGTACCGTACATTCCGAGTCCCTGCCGTTTACACGTGTCACATAATTATAGGCACGCAACGGATAAATCACCTGCTCCTGCATGGCGGTCCGCTTCACCACTTTCTTGTCCACGATCTTGAAGGTGATGAAGTCCACATCGAACGGTACGTGCGAGGTGTTCTTCACCTGGGTATGGAAATAGAGCAGGTCGCTGTGGGTATACATTCCCTTCAGCAGGAACTGGACCCCGAAACGCTTGCTGCCGATGTGGCGGATACGGCGCTTGTCATTCTCATGGACAGACTTCATAATCAGCCGGACCAGCGGGGGGACTCGTTGTCAAGTTCTGTCAGGTAGATTTCCATGGCGTTGTTCGGACGGTTCACCGATTCCCCGTCATGGATGAAGTCACACATCTCCACATTCAGCAGCAGGGGCTCATCGGCATACTTGACATTGAAGGTGTAAAAATTTCCGTCTTCGGTAATGACCGACATGTTGGTCTCCTGCCGGAAATGGCGGGTCGTGGCTTTCACGCGGATGACATTCTCGGCACCGTCAGCCTTGCCGGCAATCAGGTGGGTGACCCCAGGTCCACGTATCTCACCGGTGCGGGAAAAATGACGTGGACGGTCTTGTCGTACGTGATTTCCAGCCCGTGAGGTGGAATCATCCGGCTGAAACCGATTTTCCGGGTCAGTCCTTC
>OIFH01000153.1_pt1 | contig 10772 bp, 13 predicted proteins | sample 1581951 | NCBI WGS metagenome assembly OIFH01 (sample SAMN04414075, study PRJEB24778) | human gut metagenome | material: faecal | host: Homo sapiens | reverse complement strand
CCCAGATTATATCCGGTGATTAATAGTTCGATTTCTCTTCTTTTTTCGTTGATGGCTTCTCGGGAGAAAGCGGTGACAGTGAAATCAATTCCCAATTCCTGTGTGCTGATCAGAGACCGGTGACGGGCATTCATTGCGATGGATGCGGCAGGGTCGGGTAGGAAAGAGGCATCAATTTGATTGTACTGCAACATTTGCAGACGGAGAGGAAGCTGGCCGATTTCCGGCATGTTTATTTCCGCATGCTTGATTCCGGCTTTGCTTAATAGCTGGTCGGTAGCATATTCGATAACTGTGTTGCGCGACACGGCGATATTCTTTTCCTTGAGCTGTTCCAGTTGGTTGATGTTACTTTCTTTGGAGACAATGAAGCAGAAATAACCATCATTCTTCAGGATGAATCCTAAATCAGTATGATGAATAGCTTGTAATGCTACCGCACTGGGATAGTCAGTAATCATGCCATCTATTTTCCGGGTTTGGAAAGCAGCGTCCCGGTCGTTGGCAGAGTTGAATGAAAGAATGGTCAAATCCAGTCCTAATGAGTCGTAAATGCCTTGCGTTTTGGCTATATGAAAAGGAAGTCCGTCCAGTGTAGGCATCATGCCCAGGGTAAGTGGTTGCAGTTCGGTTAGAGGTAAAAAAGAGCTATCTCCTTTCTTACTCTGACAAGAGTAAAGGAAGAAAAGGATGAACCAAAAGAATAGTATCGGTCTTTTCATACCTCGTTTTTATAAATAAGAGGAATTCTGTTTTTATAAATAAGGGCAACTCTTTTCACAAAGAACTGCCCTTCTAATAATTAACTATGTGATTTTAACAATTATCTTATTCTTGAATAGCAGCGATACCCGGAAGAACTTTTCCTTCGATTGCTTCGAGCAATGCGCCACCACCGGTTGAAACGTAAGATACACCGCTAGCCAAACCGAACTTGTTAACACAAGCTACAGAGTCGCCACCACCCACAAGTGAGAATGCGCCGTTCTTAGTTGCTTCAACGATTGCTTCACCTACTGCACGTGAGCCGTGAGTGAAGTTGTCAAATTCGAATACACCTGTAGGACCGTTCCAAAGAATAGTCTTAGATTCTTTGATAACGTTAGCGAAGATTTCTTCAGTCTTAGGACCGATGTCAAGACCTTCCCATCCGTCAGGAATTTCGTCAACAGCACAGAATTTAGTATTTGCATCGTTAGAGAATGCGTCAGCAATCTTAGCGTCAACAGCCAATATCAGGTTTACACCTTTTTCTTTTGCTTTCTTCATCAAATCCAAAGCCAGGTCAAGTTTGTCGTCCTCACAGATAGAGATACCGATTTTACCACCCATTGCTTTGGTGAATGTATAAGTCATACCACCTGCGATGATCAGGTTGTCTACCTTATTCAACAGGTTTTCGATGATTTCGATTTTAGAAGAAACTTTAGAACCACCCATGATAGCAGTGAACGGACGTTGGATGTCGTTCAATACTTTATCAACAGCTTTTACTTCTTTCTCCATCAGGTAACCGAACATCTTGTTGTCAGTGTCGAAGTATTTAGCGATCAGAGCTGTAGAAGCGTGTGCACGGTGAGCTGTACCGAATGCGTCGTTTACGTAGCAGTCAGCGTAAGAAGCCAATTTCTTGGTGAATTCTTTCTGGCTTTCTTTTACTGCTTTCTTAGCAGCAGCTTTTTCTTCGTCAGTTGCATCTTCAGCCAAACCTCTTGGTTTGCCTTCTTCTTCAGCATAGAAGCGAAGGTTTCGAGCAACAGCACTTCTCCCGGTTGCAGAGCAGCAGCTTTTACAGCAGCTTCTTCGCCCATGCAGTCGTTAGCGAACTGAACTTCAACGCCCAGCAATTCAGACAGATGCTTGATGATATGTTTCAAAGAGAATTTATCGGCAACGCCTTTCGGACGGCCAGGTGAGAGCCAATGATGATGCTTCCGCCGTCTGCCAGGATCTTCTTCAAAGTAGGAAGAGCTGCACGCATACGAGTGTCATCTGTAATGTTGAAGTTTTCGTCCAGGGGTACATTGAAGTCCACGCGAACAAATGCCTTTTTACCGGCAAAATTGAATTTGTCAATTGTCTGCATAATACTCTATTTTTATTTAAAAGTGTTTTTAAAATTCTTCTTTTAGAACGACCGCAAAGTTACTATTTATTTCGGTTCCTTGCTATTAAATCGTTATTTATTCTTGGCTTTTGGTGCCTCTTTTGTAACTTTATAGGTGTTACAGAAATATTTGCACATCATTTGCAAACCACAGGTGTCACATTTGGGAGTGCGTGCCTGACAAACATAACGACCGTGCAGAATGAGCCAATGGTGGGCAATCGGTATGAGTTTTTCCGGAATATTCTTCACCAATTCTTTTTCCACACTGAACGGAGTGGTGCAACTATCCGGCACCAGTCCGATGCGGTGGCTGACACGGAATACGTGTGTATCTACTGCCATGGCAGCTTTATTGAACACAACCGACTGGATGACATTGGCTGTTTTCTTCCTACACCGGGCAACTTTATCAAATCATCCAGATTGTCGGGCACCTGGCTGTTGAAGTCATTCACCAGCATCTTTGCCATACCGACCAGATGTTTGGCTTTGTTGTTCGGATAGGACACACTTCGTATATATTCGAAAATAACTTCCGGCGTAGTGGCTGCCAGCGCTTCCGGAGTCGGAAAATCTTTATACAAAGGGGGGAGTGATGATATTCACCCGTTTGTCCGTACATTGTGCAGAAAGAATAACAGCGATCAGCAACTCATACGGATTGTTGTAATGCAATTCAGTTTCGGCTACAGGTACATTGTCCTGAAACCAGGCGATTACTTTCTCATAACGTTCTTTCTTTCTCATCGTAGCTTGTTTTTATGGTAATGAGGCGTCACTTTTAGTTTGAAATAGAGGGCGGAAACTACCGTCAGGCAGGCTCCGAAAAGATAAGCCTTATCAAATGTACTAATTTCTGCGATATATCCACCGGTCAGCATACCGATACCGATTCCTACGTCCCAAGAGGTAAGATAAGTGGAAGTGGCTGTTCCCCGCTGGCTATTGGGGGCAAGGTTGACAAACAACGTATTAAATGCCGGAAACATGATTCCAAATCCGACCCCCATCAACAATGCGATGCCAAAAAACAGGATGTTGCAAACGGTATCATTCCATTGAATCAGATATACACAGGCTGAAAGCAGGAAGAAACTGCAGACAACCAGGTATAATCCAGCTATTATTACTTGCGTTATTTTTCCGCGATCCACCAGTTTTCCCGAAAAGATGCGGGAGATTGCCATGCCGACAGCCATAAAAGTAAAGAAGAATCCGGTTTGCGTGTTCAATCCTATTTGGCGGGCATACATGGCGACATAGTTGGTTGTCATTCCGTAAGGGATGGAAAGTAACAATAGGCTAAGTCCGGCTGGCAGTCCTTTCATCAAAATAAAACGGTCGAGTGAAATCGGTTCCCGTTTCACAGGAGGTTTATAGGGCGTTTTCACCAGACTGGCACATAGAAAACCCAAAATGCAGGAACCGAATGCGTAACAAAAGATCGTAGCAAAAGAGACTCCCGCATCGTGCAGAAACAGTCCGAACATCGGCCCGATGGACATAGCTGTATTGTTGGTAAGCCCGTAATAGCCTAAACCTTCCCCACGGCGGGAAGATGGCATAATGTCTATCACTACCGTGTTTCCTCCTACTGTAACCATTCCGAAAGAGACGCCATGAATGATTCGGAATATAATAAATAAGGTAAGGGAGCCGGCTATTAAATATCCGCCGAACATCATCATAAAGATGAAGTAAGCAAACAGATAAAGAGGTTTGCGGGCAAACGTGTCGAGCAGATAACCGGAAAATGGACGGATGCAGAGAGCGGCTACCGTATAGCAGGAAAGTACAATACCAATAGTGGAATTTCCAGTTTGGAAGAATTCTGATAAATAGAACGGCAAAACAGGAATCAACAACCAAAAGCCGAAGTAGAGCAGGAAGTTGGCTGCCAAGATGAAACAATAACCGAGGAATAAGAGCTATCCTTTGCCATAATAAGTGAACGTTCAAATTTTGCTGATCGGAACGGTGATAAGCCATCCCGTTTCAGTGTAATCGGTATATTGATTAAATGCCAATGTCCCAATTACCATCAGATGGTTTTATTGGCACATTGGCATACTGGTAAATTCTGTGCTCTATTTAATATGCTGCTTCGAATTCTTTTAAGAAGCGTGTATCATTTTCGGAGAACATACGGAGGTCTTTTACCTGATATTTCAGGTTCGTGATGCGTTCGATACCCATTCCGAGAGCATAACCGCTGTATACTTTGCTGTCGATGCCGTTTGATTCGAGTACGTTCGGGTCTACCATACCGCAACCGAGGATTTCCACCCAACCGGTATGCTTGCAGAACGGACAACCTTTACCACCGCAAATGTTACAGCTGATATCCATTTCAGCACTTGGTTCTGTAAATGGGAAATAAGACGGACGCAGACGGATTTTGGTGTCTGTGCCGAACATTTCTTTGGCGAAGAGCAGCAATACCTGTTCAAGTCGGTGAATGATACGTTTTTGTCTACATACAACGCTTCTACCTGATGGAAGAAACAGTGTGCACGGTAGCTGATAGCTTCGTTACGGTATACACGTCCCGGACAGATGATGCGGATAGGAGGTTTGGAAGTTCCATCACACGGGTCTGTACAGAAGAAGTATGAGTACGGAGTACTACATCCGGATGAGCTTCGATGAAAAATGTGTCCTGCATATCGCGTGCCGGATGATCTTCGGCAAAGTTCAGTGCCGAGAATACATGCCAGTCATCTTCAATTTCCGGACCTTCGGCGATGCTGAATCCCAGGCGGGCAAAGATATCGATGATTTCGTTCTTTACAATGGTGAGCGGGTGGCGTGTACCAAGTTCCACGGGATAAGCCGAACGCGTCAAATCCAATCCGTCACAATCATTGTCCTGACTTTCAAACAATTCTTTCAGCGCGTTGATTTTGTCCTGCGCTTTTGTTTTCAGTTCATTCAGTCTCATGCCGACTTCTTTTTTCTGATCGGCAGCTACATTACGGAAATCTGCCATTAAGTCGTTAATGGCTCCCTTCTTACTTAGGTATTTGATGCGGAGAGCTTCGAGTTCTTCGGCATTGGAGGCGTGTAAGGCTTCCACCTCTTTCAGAAGTTGTTCAATCTTAGCTATCATATTTTTGATGTATTGTTATTCAGTTTCTTAGTAAAAACCGTGCAAAGATATAATTTTATCACGAACCATCGAAATAATTTGTATCTTTGTTGCCGATATGTACCGAAAATCCGGCAACTTATGAAAAAGATTGTTTTCTGTCTTCTGCTTTTAACCTTTTCTTTTCGCCTGGCGGCCCAGATTGACTATTTGGAGCCGGTGAAACCTTTTTCTTCTTATACAGGCGAGTTAGGCGAATATTACCGTAGTGTGTTTTCTTTACTTAATACTGGCTTTCAGAAACAGCCATACGCGCGTTTCGCAGCTATCCCTTCCTTTTCGCCGGAGTATGCAATGTCGGTAGAAAAGAAAAACGGGCGTTATACGCTGATTTCGAATACACTATCCCGTACCTATTGGCAGGCGGAGAAGGGGACAGTAACCGTGGATACTAAATCGGTTGTCATCAGCGCTTCCCTGTATCAGTCTTTAGGGGCTATCTTTCGTTTGGTGACAGAGCAGGTGCAGGATCTGGGATGGTTCTACGGCCGGTCTGGATGGAATTGTCTATTACTTTTCTTCTACGGACGCAAAAGGCAAAGAGCGGATGGGACGAAAATGGTCGCCGGAAAAAGGAACGTTGATGGAACGTCTTGTATTGGTTTGTCAGTCGGTATATATGTTATCCCGGGGAGAGAATATTTCGGAACAGACATTGGCGGAAGAGGCTGCTTCTTTATTGAAAGCATTGCAACAGCGTAGTAGGGAAGAACCGGATGCTTATAAACAACCGATGTATGTTGGAATTTATCCGGTAGGTCCCCGCGCAAAGACGCTTTCCGGAAAGCAGGTGGAAGAACCTGCTCATTTCTCTGCGAAGAGTCCGGAAGAATATATTGCCAATGAAATGGTTTATCCGGCAGGACTTTTAGAGAAGAATGTTTCGGGTTATGCTTTGTGTGAGTTTACTATTGATAAGGAAGGGGTTATCCTTCGTCCTCATATTCTACGTTCCACTCATCCGGAATTTGCAGAGGAGGCTCTCCGCATTGTTAAAGGGATGCCGAAATGGTCCCCTGCATTGGCGGGAGGAAAGCCGGCGGATAGTAATTATACTCTTTATATTCCTTTCCGTCCGCAACTTTATCGGAAAAATAAGTAACTTTGTATTCAAAGTCCGATTAATAAAAAAGAAATATTGCATTTATAACTTGAATTCAGCAGCCTCTCTCTAATAAATAAAAAAAATAAATTTGTCTGTCATCTGTCACAGATTGCAACTTAACTGTTTGATTATGAAAAGTAAATGGCGTGACAGCAACGTGGTGACAGCACTGTGACGGCAATAGTGCTGTCACTGCAAAGCCAAGGAGAAATAAACGCACTACAAAGGTGTGATAGAGGTGCATACCCGAATCAAGTAAAAATCACAGATGAAGTTTCATTGCCTAAATAGTATTAACTACAGGCAGATAGGCTATTCTATTTATTACCCTTGTACTTACGGGGCGGGATCTGCCTTGTGACTGATAGTTTCAAGCCTTGAAACTAGTAAGCACTCATTGTATGGCTGTCCCTTTTTCTATACTCTGTAGTGGAGTATATAGCATCTCTTTATCCAATAATTAGTATTCTTTATTATTGTTGATAGGTAATAGTGACATGTAATTTGTTTCTCCTGCCGTTAATTTAGTTAAAATTTCCGCTATATATTTCACCGGCCTTAATCCATTCATCTTACATGTTTCAATAATTGAGTATAACATAGAAGCATTCTTTGCCCCTAGTTCCGATCCGCAAAACAGATAATTCTTTCTTCCCATACAAATGGGCTTCATCATCCTCTCGGCCGTATTATTATCAATTTCCGCCTTTCCATTTTGCACATAGCGTGATACTGCTTCCCATTCATTGACAGCATATCTGACCGCTTTTAGAAAAAGGTTGGCTGTATCCCCGCGTGTTTGATCAAAAACGGGTTTTATCATCTGCCATATTTCTGCCAATATAGGAATTGCCCTCTTCTGACGTTCCATCCTGCGTTCATCTTCGGAGAGAAGATTAATTCTGCAATCCGCCTCCACCCAGTATAGGTTTGATATCAGGTTGATTATATCTGCAGACCGATGGTCGGTCTGTAATGCATCGACAAACTTTCGCCTGACGTGTGCCATACATCCGTACCGTGTTATTGAGGAATCTTCCCGTTCAAACATTTTATAGACATTGTAGCCGTCGGTGGTGACACTTCCCCGGAAGCCTGCGAAGAACTTTTGGGCGACCTTCATGCTACGGCTGCCGTTGTCATACAGATAATAAGCTATTTTCCGGTCGGGATTCTTTATTCCCCAAATGTATTGTTTACGGTATTCATACTTACCCTTCTGCTGATTGTACACTCTGACTTGTTCGGTAGTCTCATCACTGAACAGCATGCTTCCGGGTGTGAGAAGCAACTGCCGGAAAGGTTCCTCAAGCTTGCACAACTCCTTCATGTGCCTCTTTATCCAGGCCAAAACGGTAGAGGTGTTGAAACGTGCACCGGCATCCTTGAGACGGTCTACGACCCGTTCAAGAGACAAACCGTACTGGTATTTGTCAACCAAAATGCGGGCCATCAGTTCAAAATCCACAGGATATCCTTCAAGGACGTTCTCAAACGGTCTGCGGGTATCATTTTTGTCTGTAGGCTGATAATAGTTTGAGATGTTTCCCTGTGTATCCACCAGCCGTACAAGTTTGAATACATGTTTGACCACTTGATGTTGAATCGAGTATTGAATCCATTCACGTATGCCTATCTTGCGTGCACCCGAAGGGATATCCGATTCATCACAGTAATGTACCACCACATTCTCCGCACCGGTGGACTGCTTGCCATAATCCTTACGGCAGGAAGGGGATTCAGGCCGGGGAGCGGCCTCAGAAGAGGCTGATTCCGCAGCTTTCTGCTCCAAGTCTTCAACCGGAGCCGAAGGAGCGGAGCCGTCAAAATCATCCTTATCCTCTTTGAGGTCTTTTTGCTTCGTTGCGGACAAGGAAGATTTCTTCTCGGATTTACGCCCGTATAACTGCCGTTTCTGTCTGGCAATCTCATAAAGCTCATCAGCACGCGTATTCTCGAGCGCTTCAAGGGCACTGGAAAGCTCCTGTATTTTCTCTTCTGCGGCTGACTTGGCCTCAAGGGCCCGGGAAAGACGGTTGGAAAGCGCCTTGTTGTCATGTCTCATGCTTTTCAGTTCCTCAAGTGCCCTGTCAAGTTTAGACAGGATCTGCATATTACCCGACTGCTGTTCACGCTGCAAGTCGTCAAGCAGGTTTCGAAGCCGCAGGATCTCATCATCCTTTGACAGTAGCTGGGCGATTAATATGTTGATCGTTTCCTTGTCTTCCATGTCGCAAATATACAAAAAAAAACTGACTTATGCAAGACTTTTAATATATTAATGTATTGATAGTCAGATATATAACCGCATACAATCGATTCTTCTGTAACCTCGTACTACCCTACGAGTAATTCTTTGCGGACAGTACCCTGGAGCAGAACCACGAGTTTCTCCCAACCGATTTCATAACGATGACTGGCCTTGCAGAAAACAGGCAGGAGGAAACGGTCTTTGTCCAGCTTCTTCCAATAAAGCACGTATCCCCCTGTATCATGATGAAGGATTTTGATGTTCCGCCGGTCCTTACTCAAAAAGATGAAAATGTCCCCTGTGGAGGGCTCTTTGCCCATAATCTTGCGTACCAGTTCGGCAAGGGTGAAAATACCTTTTCGCATATCTACCGGACCTTCGCACAGGTAGAAGCGCATGCTGGGATTCAGCCCTAACATAATGTTCCCAGGTTTTGAAGCAGAGCTGTTATGCTCTCAAGATTAGTGTTACATTTTCGGATCTCACTCCGTTGCCCAGTTTTAGACGAAACGAAACAATCTCAAAGTTGTCCGATTTGACAGATTTGGGAGATAATGTACAACGTGAATGACCGGAGGGGGAACCGTTCACATGAATAGGAGTCAGCTGCATACCGGAAGGGGAAGTGGGGTTAGTTAATTGACACTTGTAATGACGATACCAGCCAAGGAATTTATAATAATCAACGCCAAAACGATGGCAATACTCCAAAAGAGAGACTTGGCAACCACTGTCGGATGACTGATAAGCAGAAAGAATCTCTAAAAAACAATCAGTAGAGTCCATAAGAATAAAATTTTAAGTTCTGTGCAAAGGTAAAGCTGACTGATAGGATAAACAAGAGCCATACAATGAGTGCTTACAGTACATTTGATAGTATAATAACATGATTGATTTCTTCAAAAATCATTAAAACAGAAAACTTTTCTTCGTTTGTATTGTCTTATAGCCATAAACTTTTAAAACGAGAACTTATGGATGATATGATTAACAGGCGTGATTCGATAGCCGAAGAAAATATCGAACCGAATGGCCGTCCGGCCAAGGACCAGTTTGAAGAATGGAGCGGTGAGGTTGCGACCGTGCCGATGATGTATTCAAGAATGACAAGAAAGACGGTCCTATTAAAGACCGCGAGAAACGTATAAAAGAAATGGACGAAGTGATAAAAAAGGACCTTGAGTAAAGGTCCTTTTCTTTTTTTCTTTAGTTTGCCGGAGTAACGATAGGTTCTTTGATAAAAATACTCCCTATCTCAATTGTTTTGTCATCAAATACATCTAGTCTAATATTTATCGATTCCTTTTCGGAAAGACTTATGAATTTTCCTTGAATATAATACTTCTGATTATCAATAAGATTGGAGGCTTCTTCCTCATCTAAAGCCGTTATAATTCTGAAAGAAATATTATACTTTCCGGTTTTTTGAAGGCTGCTACAGGTAAAGGATATAAGATATTTATATCCTTTATTATCGGTACTTTTAACTTTATCCATAGAAGCGAATTTGACTGCTATATCAGAAAGGAAATCAGGGTTATTCTCAAGTTCCTTTTCTAACAAAGAACGCAATTCTTTTCCTGCTTTTTTCTTTGTATGTCATTGTTGAAACAATTAGGATGTCTAGATATATATGCGTCTAAAAAAGCATTTATTTTTTCTCCATCAGCGTTCCCTTCTTCTAGCATTGCGTTTACTGCTGCTATGCTATCATTGAGGCGTATATCATAGTCTGCATTGTTTGATTGTGTTGTTTTTGAAGACTTGTTTCCGTAGCAGGAAATTAAGCATGGGATGATTAGAAGAATAGTGGCAAATTTTGTGATGTTCATGTCCAGTACACTATTAAAGTTCAAAGTTGGGAGAGAAAAAAGTGGAGCGTATCGGACTCGAACCGATCACCTTAACACTGCCAGTGTTACGCTCTAGCCAGATGAGCTAACGCCCCTTTCTTGTCTTATATGATAACGTTTGTAAACGAATCTTTTTTTTGTTGCCGCAAATATAATGCATTATTCTGAAATAATTGCTATGTTTGCGGTAAATAATAGTATGAAATTAAGATATGCTGATTTATAATACAACTTTTCAAGTGGACGATGACGTTCACGACAATTTCATGATTTGGATAAAAGAGAGTTATATCCCTGAAGTACAG
>OIFH01000151.1_pt1 | contig 10824 bp, 14 predicted proteins | sample 1581951 | NCBI WGS metagenome assembly OIFH01 (sample SAMN04414075, study PRJEB24778) | human gut metagenome | material: faecal | host: Homo sapiens | reverse complement strand
TTTTATCCGGATACTTAAATATCCTATTTGACTACTTTAAAAATGGCTGCTACCATCAAAGCAATGTGTACAAACCTTGCATTTAGGTAATCCGATAGCCTCAATCAGCGTTTCCAGTGTATTAAACTTCAATGAACTGAGACCGAAACGCTCTGCAATAATACTAACCATCTTATCGTATTCCGGAGAACCGGTAGTAGCATATTTCTCCAGGTTCTTATTCTCATCCCCTTCCAGTTCCTTGATAATACGACGGGTAATCAACTCCAATGCATTTTTAGAAGCCGAAAAACCAACAAAACGGACAAGCATAAATCAATGGCGGACAAGCGATACGCATGTGCACCTCCTTTGCTCCGTAATCATACAGAATCTTCACATTGTCACGTAATTGAGTTCCCCGCACGATTGAATCGTCACAGAACAACAAACGTTTATTTTGCAGCATGGCACGGTTGGGAATCAACTTCATCTTAGCAACAAGCGAACGCATCTCCTGATTGCTCGGAGTGAAGCTACGAGGCCATGTCGGTGTATATTTTGAAATGGCACGATGGTAAGGAACTCCTTTACCCTCCGCATATCCCAACGCCATACCTACTCCCGAATCAGGAATACCACAGGCACAATCCACTTCCGATTCGTCCTTCTGTCCCATCTTCATTCCACTGGTGAAACGGACTTCTTCTACATTTTTGCCCTCATAACAAGAGGTCGGGAAACCATAATACACCCAAAGGAAAGAACAAATCTGCATTCCTTCATTCGGTTGGCGAAGCTGCTCGATATGATCGGGATACATGCGTACTATTTCCCCCGGTCCCAGATACTTTTCGATTTCATAATCCAGATTCGGGAAACTGGATGACTCGCTGGTAGCGGCATACGCACCATCTTTTTTCCCGATCACCACCGGAGTACGTCCCCATTGGTCACGGGCCGCGATAATGCTGCCATCCTCTGTCAGAATCAGCATAGAACAAGAACCCTTGATATGTTTGAATACGTTCTCGATACCTTCGGTGAAGGTTCTTCCTTGTATGATAAGCAGTGCGATGAGTTCCGTTTGATTGGTATTGCTCGAACTAAGTTCGGCGAAGTGCATATTTTGGTTGAGAAGGTCTTCTTCCAGTTCCTGGATATTCGATATTTTAGCAACTGTGACGATGGCGAAGCGGCCGAGGTGGGAATTGATGATAATGGGTTGTGCATCTGTGTCGCTGATAATGCCTATGCCGGCATTGCCTTTAAATTTATCAAGCTCTCCTTCAAACTTGGATCGGAAATATGTACTTTCCAGATTGTGAATGGAGCGAATAAATCCTTTCTCCTGACTATAGTCGCGAGTCCGCCCCGCTTTGTACCCAAATGTGAGTTATAATCTGTACCATAGAATAAATCAGTCACGCAACTCGATTTCGAGACTGTTCCGAAAAAACCTCCCATGTTGTTCTCTTTATTGATGATGTTTTAAAAAAGATGGCGCAAAAGTACAAAAAAGAATTCGTCCTATAAAAAAAGCGCTCCGCAAAGTTTTAGTTTTCTTTGCGAAGCACAACTAATATTTATTAAAAAGCGGGGAATCCGGAAACAATCTTTTTACCGGAATCTTATTTCCATTTCTTGATCGTTTTCAAGTCAGCGGGAGTTGCTTCAATCAAACTTACTGCAAATCCTCCGCTACGTGCCAGCTTCACAGACATCTTATTCTTGTTTGTAACAAGTCCTTTTTTATCTGGTAAGAAGTAGGATTCTTTTCAAAATCCGCCTCCTTTCCGTCAGCATAAAGAGTAGCTACATATTGTTTTCCCGGTTCGAGAAAATCAAGTGTAAAAGCAGAAGTACGGGGATTCTCATCGGTGATACCACCTACAAACCAGTTATCAGTACCTTTTGCCTTACGTGCTACGGTAATATAATCTCCCGGTTCCGCTTCCAGATACTTGCTGTCATCCCAATCAACGGCTACATCCTTGATAAATTGAAATGCATCCATGTGACGTTCGTAACTCTCCGGAAGGTCGGCTGCCATTTGCAAAGGACTGTACATCGTTACATAAAGTGCCAACTGTTTTGCCAAAGTTGTACGTACAAAACTGTGGTCGCCTGACAGGAAAGAAAGTTTTGTATCAAAGATACCCGGTGTATAATCCATCGGTCCACCAATCTGACGGGTGAAAGGAAGCAAGGTGGTATGGAACGGCTTATTCCCTGCAAAGGCTTCATATTCCGTGCCACGAGCCGATTCATTACCGATCAGATTCGGATATGTGCGACATAATCCTGTCGGACGGGTTGCTTCGTGAGCATTTACACAGATCTTATATTCGGCCGCTTTTTCCACCGCATATAAATAATGATTGTTCATCCACTGTCCGTAATGATGTTCTCCACGCGGAATAATATTACCTACATACCCGCTCTTCACAGCATTGTATCCGTTATCTATCATAAACTGATAGGCTTTATCAAGATGGCGCTCGTAGTTACGTACAGAAGCGGAAGTCTCGTGATGCATCATCAGCTTCACTCCTTTTTCCTTTGCATACGCATTGAGCATCTTCACGTCAAAATCAGGATACGGAGTTACGAAATCAAAGACATAATCCTTCGAATTTCCGAACCAGTCTTCCCAGCCTTCATTCCAGCCTTCCACTAAGATCTGGTCGAATCCATGCTCTGAAGCAAAGTCAATGTAACGCTTCACTTTGTCATTATTGGCTGCATGACGCCCGCTCGGTTTTGTTTGGGAATAATCCGTCTGTCCCAGTTTCACAGAATAAACATCATCCGTGTACGACCAGGAACTTTTTCCGGTAATCATTTCCCACCACACACCGATGTATTTCATCGGCTTAATCCAGGAAACATCTTCGTAGGCACAAGGTTCATTCAAGTTCAAAGTCAATTTGGAAGCCAGAATATCACGAGCATCATCACTGACAATCACCGTGCGCCAGGATGAACGGCAAGGCGTTTGCATATAACCTTTATCCCCTTTTGCATCAGGAGTCAGCATGATTCAAAAATCAGGTTCTGATCGTCAAGGTTCAGATGCATACAAGAATAATCAACCAAAGCCGCTTCATGCAGATTGATATACAACCCGTCGGCTGTCTTCATTTGCAAAGATGTCTGCACACCTGTTGGTGAAAAAGGAGTTTGAGAAGCATTTGGAGTAATTGCCCCTTGCAACAATCCGCGAATCTCTGAAAGCTTGGATTCGGTATAGTCATATTCCTGCGTATCATAATCGCCTGGAATCCAGAATGCCGTATGATCGCCGGCCATAGCAAACTGCGAATGTTCTTCTTTTATAACGAAGTAATTCAGATTCTTTTGCTGCGGGAACTCATAGCGGAACCCCAAGCCATCATTATAAAGACGAAAACAAATAATCAGATTACGATCTTGCGCCTTTTGATTCAGGGTAACAGCCATTTCATTATAATGGTTGCGGATCGATTTCACCTCTCCCCACACCGGTTCCCATGTTTCATCAAAAGCAGAAGTTTTAATATCGGCCAGAGTGAATCCTTTCATCAGTCCGGGATCATTTTTCAATTCCAGTCCCAGTTTCGAAGGTTTAATCACCTCTTTTCCTTTATAAGAGAGTTCATACACCGGTTCTCCTTGCATGTTGACAGAGAAATTAAGTTTTAATTGTCCGTCAGGAGAAGTGATACTTTCGGCCTTTGCTGATGTGCCGAAGAAAAAAGAGAGCAACAGGCAGACCCACATTGCAGTTCCTATTTTCATGTTCTTCATGATATAAATGAGTTAGTTAATAATCGTATGGCAAAGATAGACCGGAAATCCAAGTAGTGTTTTTCTTTATAAAGAAAATATAGAGGAATACAGATTCAAAAACGAAATAAGTACTTAATAATAAAAACAGATAACACATTTTGTCTCCCCCCCAAAATATAGTGTCTATGGTGATTAAATTAAAAGGATTAAATATGAATATTGCATAATCTTTCTATATTTGCAGATTATTATCTCAATCACATCAACAAACATTTTATTATTTATATGACACAACACCTTAGTTTATCCCGGAGGCTTCCAACAATTCGAAAAGGATTTTGAAGCCGCCTACAAATAATATCAATCTTTCAATCAAATGAGTAAAGAAGTTATCTATATCTTTATCGGTGGAGGAACTGGTAGTGCACTACGTTATTTTATCCAGTTGTTAATGCACGAACGAATCGTCCCTTATCATTTTCCATGGGCCACTTTCACGGTCAATCTTCTCGGCAGTTTTCTCATCGGTCTGTTCTATGCTCTTTCAGAGCGATTCCACCTTCCGTTCGAGGTCCGTTTGTTTCTGACAACGGGTTTATGTGGAGGTTTCACAACGTTCTCTACTTTCTCCAGTGATGGCGTAGGTCTGCTGAAAGGAGAATTTTACGGAGCATTTGTTCTATATACATTATTAAGTATAGGAATAGGATTAGCCGCAACGTTAGCCGGCGGATATGTGGGAAAACAGATTTAATAATTCGAATATAAATCCTACCTTTACGGCATGATTAAAAGAAACCCAACCAAACCCGTCCGCGTTGTTCCTCCCATGATGGAAGAGCAGGAAGTCAGTACTACTACCCTACAGGAATGGCTCGACAGAGAAGAAACCGTCTCTCATCTTTTATTCTGCAAAGGAAAAGAAGAAGGCATCGACAAATCTTACAAAAGTTTCAAAAACTGCACCTTTCAGCATCAGACATTCAGCGAATGTAAATTCCGTTCCTCTCAACTGAGCGATGTCAGGTTCGAGAACTGCGACCTATCCAACATTTCTTTTGCTGAAAGTTCGCTCTACCGGGTAGAATTCATTTCCTGCAAACTATTGGGTACCAATTTATCGGAAACAACGATGAATCACGTCTTGCTGCATGACTGCAACGCAGGTTATATCAATCTGGCTATGAGTAAAATGAACCAGGTACGTTTTGCACACAGCCAGCTCCGCAACGGAAGTCTGAACGACTGCCGTTTTTCATCCGTCGCATTTGAGAGTTGCGATCTCGTAGAAGCCGATTTTTCACACGCTCCGCTTCGCGGAATAGATTTGCGCACTTCCCGTATCAGCGGAATCACGCTTAACATCAGCGATCTGAAAGGGGCTGTCATCACTTCCCTGCAAGCAATGGATTTGCTTCCACTGTTAGGGGTTATTATCGAAGATTAAAATCCTGCAAATTCACCCCGCCGCACTCAAACAAAAAGCATCGTCCCGTTGTTATAGTATAAGGTCGGACTAACGACATATAGGGAATAGGCACAAAAAGAATACCTATTTATAGTGATTTCTCACTCCCCGTCAAGTCCGTACTTTTGCAGAAATCTTATTCAAAAACAATAGAAACGATGAAAATTGAAAAAAATTGTAGCTCGAGAAATTCTCGATTCAAGAGGTAACCCCACAGTAGAAGTTGACGTAGTATTGGAATCAGGTATCATGGGACGTGCGTCTGTTCCGTCAGGTGCTTCCACAGGTGAACACGAAGCATTGGAACTTCGCGATGGTGACAAACAGCGCTATGGTGGAAAAGGAGTAGAAAAAGCGGTTGATAATGTAAATAAAATCATCGCTCCGAAACTGATTGGTATGTCTTCACTCAATCAGAGAGGTATCGACTACACAATGCTGACATTGGACGGCACTAAGACTAAATCGAATTTAGGTGCTAACGCTATTCTCGGTGTATCTCTTGCCGTAGCTAAAGCTGCTGCCAACTATCTGGATCTTCCTCTATACCGCTATATCGGTGGAACAAATACGTATGTAATGCCTGTACCGATGATGAACATCATCAACGGTGGTTCACATAGCGATGCTCCGATCGCATTCCAGGAATTTATGATCCGTCCCGTAGGTGCTCCTTCTTTCAGAGAAGGTCTGCGGCATGGGTGCTGAAGTATTTCCAACGCTTTAAAGAAAGTCTTGAAAGACCGTGGCCTTAGCACTGCTGTAGGTGATGAAGGTGGTTTCGCACCTAACCTCGAAGGTACGGAAGATGCTTTGAATTCTATTCTGGCCGCTATCAAAGCAGCAGGATACGAACCGGGCAAAGACGTTATGATCGGTATGGACTGTGCTTCTTCCGAATTCTACCACGATGGTATTTACGATTATACCAAGTTTGAAGGTGAAAAAGGTAAGAAACGCACTTCCGCAGAACAAGTTGACTATCTGGAAGAACTAATCAACAAATTCCCTATCGACTCTATCGAAGACGGTATGAACGAAAACGACTGGGAAGGCTGGAAAAAGCTGACCGAACGCATCGGCAACCGTTGCCAGTTGGTAGGTGACGACCTGTTCGTAACCAACGTAGATTTCCTTGCAATGGGTATCGAAAAAGGCTGTGCCAACTCTATCCTGATTAAAGTAAACCAAATCGGTTCGCTGACAGAAACACTGAACGCTATCGAAATGGCTCACCGTCATGGATACACTACTGTTACTTCTCACCGTTCGGGTGAAACAGAAGATGCTACTATCGCCGATATCGCAGTAGCTACTAACAGCGGACAGATCAAGACAGGTTCTTTAAGCCGCTCAGACCGTATGGCTAAATACAATCAGTTACTCCGCATTGAAGAGGAACTGGGAGATTTGGCTGTATATGGTTACAAGAGAATTAAATAATTCAATATTCTCTTACTTGAATAATTCATCCCCGGACAATTAGATTATCCGGGGATTTTTACATATTAACCATTCACTAAATCTTTTTGCATTGTAAGAAAACTAGCTTCACTAAGCATCAATAAATATCTCCAATATTTTGCGAATTGAATTAATAAGGCTACATTTGCAACGTCTAACATATTAACAGACGGTGGGGAAACCTGCCTACTATCGCAGCGAGCATTTTTATGTTCGTATGTGAACTCTTATATGGGCGGTTTCGTCCCCCCATAGAGAGTGTTAATGCACCTCTAAACCTGCCGTCGGTATGTTAGACAATGGGACAGGCGAAACCGCTTTTTTATTAGCACTTCTTCCTCTCCCATCAATCTATTATTCATCTTTTAAATTCTAATGATTATGGAAAACAGTCAATTAAAAGACTTACAGGAAGAGGTTTCAGAAGCTACGAAACAGTATATCCTGACTACATTCAATTCTGAAAATGGAATGAAAACGTATTATTTGCAGATGTCAAACATAATACGCTCTGCGCACATTAATCCTCCCAATTGACACCGAATACAACAGTTTAAAAAAAGCTAAGCAAAAAAGCTCAAGCAATATTGTACTTTCATTCAAACACTTGGCGAACATGAATGGGACAAGGGAATAGCCGATATTCAGAAAGCATTAGGCATTTATCTAATGCAAAATAACATCGAAAGTAAAGAACGCAAACAAACGAACCAAGAAATTGCCTCTCAACTGCAATTCATCGTTTTTCTCTCCGGGAATATAAATATCATCAAGCAACTTCATGGAATATTGCAACGCCATTTATCCAATGTGATGCTTTTACTCAGCTCCTATCCTGAGCATAATATACAAGAATGAATAACAATAATGAATCAAAAAGAAACTGTAAATCTTTGCTTTTCTTAAAAATGGGATATTACAACAATTAGGGAACTGTGTATTTCGATAATATGCGAATATATATAAAAAAGCATCCAGACTAATACCTGAATGCTTTTTCTTGGATTTGTTATATATCCTTTTTGAGCCTCTTGTCGGATTCGAACCAACGACCCCGAGATTACAAATCACGTGCTCTGGCCAACTGAGCTAAAGAGGCGGGTGGGTAAGCTATCTATATCGCGCCGCTACAACCAACTACCTTTGCTGCGATCAAGCCCTGGAGGATTCGAAGGGAGCTGGCCGTATAGGACTTACCCGTTTTGCGGTTGCAAAGGTAGACATTTTTATGTATTCTGCAATAGCTGCGGACAACTTTTTTACTAACAAAAGACTAACAGGCTACATTTCAGGCAATTAAAATTGCAAAAAATATTCTAGACAGCAACTTCCTCTGCTTTATTAACTTTAACAACCAGATTTCCCCTACCAACCGATATTATTTGTACCTTTGTGCGCAATTTATAAATGAAGATGACAGAGAACAGAAGCTATTTACAAAAATATGCCATGCATTTTGGCACGTATATGGGAATCTACTGGATATTGAAGTTCATATTATTTCCGCTGGGATTCCACATACCTTTCCTTTCGCTTTTATTTGTAATCCTGACATTGTCCGTACCTTTCATCGGATATCACTATGCGAAAATGTACCGGGATAAGATTTGCGGAGGAAGTATCCAATTTTCACATGCCATGCTCTTTACCATATTTATGTATATGTTTGCTTCTCTGCTGGTAGCTGTGGCTCACTACGCCTATTTCCAATTCATCGATCATGGATTTATCATCAACTCTTACATCCAGTTGTGGGACGAACTGATGACCAACACCCCGGCTCTGATACGAAAACAAAGAAGTTATAAAAGAAACGATAGATACCGCCCGTTCACTTACTTCCATCAATATCACCATGCAACTATTGTCACGGGATGGTATTTTGGGGAAGCATCCTGGCCATTCCTACCGCATTGATGGTAATGAAAAAGGCCAAATCGGAAAATGACGGAGTGTCTCAATCGTAATTTGTAATTCGTAAGTAATTAGTAATAAAAAAATGGATATATCAGTTGTAATCCCATTATTCAATGAAGAAGAGTCACTACCCGAACTCTATGCTTGGATAGAACGGGTAATGCAAGCCAACGGATTCTCATTCGAAGTGATTTTCGTTAACGATGGAAGTACCGACCATTCATGGGAAGTGATCGAAAAGCTTAAAGCTCAATCGGAACATGTAAAAGGTATCAAATTCCGCCGTAACTACGGTAAATCACCTGCACTCTACTGTGGATTCGCTGAAGCGGAAGGAAACGTAGTCATAACGATGGATGCGGACCTACAAGATAGCCCGGACGAAATCCCCGAACTTTACCGGATGATTACAAAGGATGGCTACGACCTGGTATCCGGCTGGAAGCAAAAGAGATATGATCCAATTTCAAAGACACTGCCCACCAAGTTGTTTAATGCTACTGCCCGCAAAGTATCAGGCATCAAAAACCTGCACGACTTCAACTGCGGATTGAAAGCCTATCGCAAAGAGGTCGTAAAACATATCGAGGTGTACGGTGAGATGCATCGTTATATACCTTATTTGGCAAAAGAACGCCGGATTCAAGAAAATCGGTGAAAAGGTGGTACACCACCAGGCGCGTAAATACGGCACAACAAAATTCGGACTGAACCGTTTCGTAAACGGGTATCTGGATTTACTCTCTCTTTGGTTCCTCTCCAGATTCGGCATCAAGCCGATGCATTTCTTCGGACTGTTGGGATCATTGATGTTTCTGATAGGAATGATTTCTGTCATCATCGTAGGTGCCAGTAAACTATATGCCATGTACAACGGTCTCCCCTACCGACTGGTGACCGACTCTCCCTATTTCTATTTGTCACTTTACGGCAATGATTATAGGTACGCAATTATTCTTAGCCGGATTCCTTGGCGAACTCATCTCGCGCAATGCACCGGAACGGAATAACTATCAGATAGAAAAGAAAATTTGATTCACATTCAATAAACTGACTATGAAGAATTTAATTCGTATCTTTCTCATATTGACTATCATTGGCGGTGCAGTCAGCTTACACAGTGCCTGCTCGGATGAGAACGATTGCTCATTGGCAGGACGTCCGATGATGTACTGCACAATATATACCATTAATCCGGATAACCCTACTATTGCATTAAAAGACACGCTTGATTCATTAACAATCACAGCATTAGGCACCGACTCTATCATTCTGAACAATGAAAAGAATGTGCATACCCTGATGTTGCCACTACGATACACAAGTGACACTACTGTGTTCATATTCAGATACGATCCCAAACGTAGAGAAAAAGATTTTGACACATTATACATTGTACAACAAAATACTCCTTATTTCCAGTCCATGGAATGTGGTTATATGATGAAACAAAATATAATCAGCGCTAAATTTGGAAAACCGGGAAGACCGGGTAACCCTCCTCCCTATGGCAACGGGCAGCCGGACCAGATAGATTCTCTTCATATAAAAAATAAAGAAGCCAATACAAATGAAATCGAGAACTTGCAGATATTCTATAATTATCGGCCAGAACGCACACCTGATGAAACGACTAATTAGTCTGCTTCTGCTCTTTTGCATTGGGCTTCCGTTGCTGGCACAACAGCAACGTCCGGCGCAAACGCCCAAAAGAGATCAGAAGAAAAAAGAGGTTGCCGAGATAGATACCATTCCGCTCTACAATGGTACGTATGTCGGTGTGGATTTATATGGCATTGGAAGCAAGCTGCTGGGAGGCGACTTTATGAGTTCTGAAGTCAGCGTAGCCGTTAACCTCAAGAATAAATTCATCCCTACTATTGAGTTTGGTATGGGAGGAACAGATACATGGAATGAAACGGGAATACACTACAAAAGTAAGACCGCCCCATTCTTCCGGATTGGTGTAGACTATAACACGATGACAAAGAAAAGGAGAAAACAGCTATCTATATGTAGGTCTCCGCTATGCGTTCAGTTCATTCAAATATGATGTGTCAACCCTGCCGGTTGAGACCCTATTTGGGGAGGAAGCATCGGAAATCCGAGTCTGGAAGACGACTATTGGGGAGGAAGCGTTCCTTTCAGTCATTTAGGAATGAAAGGGTCTATGCAGTGGTTTGAATTAGTGGTAGGTGTCAAAAGTACGTATTTATAAGAATTTC
>OIFH01000149.1_pt1 | contig 10862 bp, 11 predicted proteins | sample 1581951 | NCBI WGS metagenome assembly OIFH01 (sample SAMN04414075, study PRJEB24778) | human gut metagenome | material: faecal | host: Homo sapiens | reverse complement strand
CTGGAGGAGGGTGCACAAGCCCGCTTGTTGGTGTGTGATCATGCGATGGACGGCGTGAACTTCCTGGCAACGCAGGTGATAGAAATCTTTGCCGGTGAGAATGCCATTTTCGATTTTTATGAACTCGAAGAGACACACACCAGTACGGTACGTATCAGCAATATGTATGTAAGGCAGGAAGCCAATAGTAATGTATTGCTGAATGGTATGACCTTGCACAACGGAACTACACGGAATACAACCTGTGTGACGCTTGCCGGTGAACATGCGGAGCTGAATCTGTGCGGTATGGCCATTGCAGACAAGAATCAGCATGTGGACAATCATACGACAATCGACCATGCCGTGCCCAACTGTACCAGCAATGAGCTTTATAAGTATGTCCTTGACGAGCAGGCTGTTAGGTGCCTTGCCGGTCTGGTTTAGTGCGCCCTGACGCACAGCACACCAGTTCGCAACAGACCAACCGCAATCTTTGTGCCACCCGAGATGCACATATGTACACCCAGCCTCAGCTGGAGATTTATGCAGATGACGTGAAGTGCAGTCACGGCGCTACGGTGGGGCAGCTCGATGAAAGCGCTCTCTTCTATATGCGGCAGCGTGGTATCCCGGTGCGCGAGGCGCGCCTGTTGCTGATGTTCGCTTTTGTCAACGAAGTTATCGACACCATCCGTTTGGATGCTTTGAAAGACCGTCTGCATCTGCTGGTAGAGAAGCGTTTCCGGGGGGAACTGAACAAATGCCAGGGGTGCGCCATCTGCAAGTGATAGCTTATAATTTCGATTCATTATGAACAACGATATAAATAAGAGTAGTATCTTGGCTCCCCTCCCTATGGGAGAGGGGCTGGGGGAGAGGCTTCGAGCTGATTTCCCTATCCTTTCCCGTGAGGTATATGGCAAGCCGTTGGTCTATCTGGACAACGGCGCGACTACGCAGAAACCTCGCCAGGTAGTAAATGCCATTACGGACGAATATATTCGGTGAATGCCAATGTGCATCGCGGAGTGCACTTCCTGTCGCAGCAGGCTACAGAGCTGCACGAGGCTCGCGTGAGACGGTGAGACGTTTCATCAATGCTCGCAGCACGAATGAGATTGTCTTCACCCGTGGTACGACGGAGAGTATCAACCTGCTTGTCTCCAGCTTTGGTGAGGAATTTATGCAGGAGGGGGATGAGGTGATTCTTTCTGTGATGGAACACCATAGCAACATTGTTCCCTGGCAGCTGCTTGCCGCCAAGCGTGGAATTACCATCAAGGTGATTCCGATGAATGACAAGGGCGAACTCTTATTGGACGAATATAGGCAGTTGTTCTCCGAACGTACCAGGATTGTCAGTGTGGCGCATGTTTCCAATGTGCTGGGTACGGTCAATCCCGTCAAGGAGATGATTGCTTTTGCCCATGAGCAGGGTGTTCCGGTGCTTGTGGACGGTGCCCAGTCCATTCCCCACATGCCGGTAGATGTGCAGGATCTGGATGCCGATTTCTTCGTTTTCTCTGCGCACAAGGTGTATGGTCCTACGGGGGTAGGGGTGGCTTTAGTGGTAAAGAGGGGTGGCGTGGATAGGATACCTCCCTATCAGGGCGGTGGAGAGATGATTCAGCATGTATCTTTTGAAAAGACTACCTTCAATGAATTGCCCTTCAAGTTTGAAGCCGGTACGCCGGATTATATCGGTACTACCGGACTTGCCAAAGCTTTGGACTACGTTTCGCTGGTTGGGATGGACAAGATTGCCGCCTATGAACACGAATTGACCCAGTATGCCATGCAACGGCTGAAAGAGATTCCCGGTATGCGTATCTTCGGCGAGGCAGAAGACAAGGGTAGTGTCATATCGTTTCTGGTAGGTGATATCCATCATTTTGATATGGGTACATTGCTCGACCGTCTTGGCATTGCCGTACGCACGGGACATCACTGTGCCCAACCATTGATGCAGCGTCTTGGCATCGAAGGAACAGTGCGTGCATCTTTCGGGCTTTACAATACCCGGGAGGAGATAGATGTGCTGGTGGCAGGTATAGTTCGTGTCAGCCGGATGTTCTGACCAAAGCAAAGCTTTGCAACCTTTCTTTCATTCCTTGCGTCTAATATGTCAACAACTAAAAAAATGAATTATGTTAGTAACAACAACCCCGACTATTGAGGGTGGACGTATCACCCGCTATTATGGCATCGTTTCCGGTGAAACGATTATCGGTGCCAATGTATTCCGCGATTTCTTTGCCAGCATCCGCGACGTGGTGGGTGGGCGAAGTGGCTCTTATGAAGAAGTGCTGCGCGAAGCTAAAGATATAGCCTTGCGCGAGATGCAAGAACATGCCCGTGCTATGGGTGCCAATGCCGTGATTGGTGTAGACTTGGACTATGAAACGGTAGGAGGCAGTGGCAGCATGTTGATGGTTACGGCATGCGGTACGGCTGTAACGGTGGAATAAGTTCGCTCTACTATATTACAACATAGGAAGATATAAGAAATGGCAACCCTGTGAATGGTTGCCATTTTCTTTATAAGGAGTATCTTTTATCGGTTATTTGTACCAATCCTTATAATCTGTTCCATTGGAATTGACCCAATCCATAAAATGTTCAAAGCTCTTGTCTATCGGCTGGGTTTCAGGAGTATTGAAGTTTGTGGCTCCACTTAGATGAATGGCAAAAGGATAGTTGCCATTGGCTACATAATAGCTTGTCGGTACAGAGGACAAATCCTCTTCGGTATGGAATAGAGCCATGTCTGCCTTTTCAGTAGGAGGATAGTTGACCAAATGCACTTCGATGCGTGATTCTTTCAATTCGTCATGTACCATGATGAATGGATTATAAGGGGGAATTCCAAGCGTTTCGTGTGATAGTGGAGTCTTGAAGGTGTTCTTTATCTTATATGTAGCGGTTTTTGTATTTCTCTCTGTTACATCGAGCGCACTTAGAAATACATTGACGGTAGCTTTGGAAAGGTCTGTATCCAGTCCTTGTCCGTTGAAACTTGTGGGGGCTTCCAATATTTCAGTTGACATATTGCTGCGTTCTGTATTCAGTTGGTAAGCGAAACCATTTTTGAAAGTGGCACCGGACCAAAGCAACTCATAGGTGTCTTCTGTAGAAAGGGCCTGATTGGCATCATTGAAGTTCAATACGGACTGGTATTTTACAATAACATCATTCAAGTCATAGTCACCCTTTCTGGGCCAATTATCTTCGAAAGCGATGATTCCTTTGTATTCCAGACTGTATTTCTTATCCTCGTTGCCACCGTCAGGTTTGATATCAGGAATATCCGGATTGATGATGGCTTCGATGGGGTTGGACCATACGTTGAATTGTATATCATTATAGTCTTGGTCTGTCCAATCTTCAAAGGACAATACGACAAAATCATCGATGCGGAATGCGGCTGTATGTGTACGGCCGTCCCCATTCAGCTTTGTAGTAGAGTAGAAAGGCTTATTGTTTCCGCCATAGAAGCTGTCATTCAATAGGAACCATCCGATTTTTACTCCATTGGGAAATACGGTGCCTTGGTCCACTCCGTCGGGGTCTATGTAATGAAGCTTTACACTTTCACCGCCTTGTAGTCCGGAAGCCTTTTTATTATAATAATTATCCATCAGAGTGTTTGGAAAAACAATGCATTTGGGGGCTTTTTTAATTTCACTTAAAGATGCGTCTGCCCTATAGCAATAATAGCCAAAGGCGCTCGCTGCACCGCTGGTTCCTCCAATTATCCGGATGGATACTTCCGCATTGCGCCCTTCCGGATCATTGATTTCAAAATCTATGGCTTGTCGGTATTGCTTAGGGCATGTGCCTCCTTCCTTCAAGGTCGTATTGATGATTGTCAATACATCACCGGGAATTGTGATTTTGTTGTCTGTGTCTAAATAATGAGGATATCCTTTGGAGCTCCATGTTCCTAATACATGGTATCCTTTGGGTGCCTGCCATCCCTCCGCCCGTGTTTGCGGATTATCATCGGTGGAATCCCATTTGATGTCGGCAGTAATGGCATCTCCTGCAATAACTGTTTTGAAGAGGGTGGGGACCCCTATATAAGAAGTATAGATATATGCTTCGTCCCCATGGTCCGAATTGATGATTTCCTTGCCGCTATATGCACCGTTACCGTCTGTCATGCGTCTGATGACCGGTTCCAGGTCTGTGCGTTTTATAATCTGGCCATCTTTGTCAATCGTGAACGGGTCTTCAAGATAGATTTCAAAAAGTACTTTATAGCCTTCGGGGACATCATACTTTACGTTTACTTGGATGGAAGATGTCGTAGAAAAATCAAAAGAGTTGGGAGTCTTCTCATCGTCTTTTCCATTATCGGGATTGTAGACGTCATGTTCGCATCCTATGGGTAGGAATGCCAGCATAATGCTGCATAATGTCAAAGCCAGCATCTTGCATGTCAGGTTAGAATAGATTGGTTTCATAATGCCTTTGTTTTTAGCTTGTTTACTTGTTGCAAAGGTATTATAAAAGTTGTAATATATATCTATATGTGCTCTATTCTTCTCATTAAATACAAAAAATAGGTAAAAAAGGGTACTGCTTGTTGTTTTATTCGCCAGTATAAATACATGCTTGCTTGGATTTCTTTTCTTTTTCATTTGCTTATTTCGTTTCAAATCAATATTTTTAGGTCTTTCGTTCAACCTTTTAATACGAATAAATGCTATGGACCAAATCCTATTCTGGCTGGTTCCAGCCGCTTCTATTATGGCACTTTGTTTTGCCTGGTATTTCCATCGTCAGATGATGAAAGAGAGTGAGGGTACGCCTCAGATGATTAAGATTGCCGCTGCTGTGCGCAAAGGTGCTATGTCTTACCTTCGCCAACAATACAAGATTGTGGGCTGGGTATTTCTGGGGCTGGTTATCCTTTTCTCCATTATGGCATACGGTTTCGGAGTGCAGAACTCCTGGGTGCCGATTGCTTTCCTTACCGGAGGATTCTTTTCCGGACTTTCCGGCTTTTTGGGTATGAAGACGGCCACCTACGCATCGGCTCGCACTGCCAATGCGGCACGCACATCGCTGAATGCCGGACTACGCGTGGCTTTCCGTAGCGGTGCGGTGATGGGACTGGTAGTGGTTGGCCTTGGCTTGCTTGATATATCTTTCTGGTATCTGTTGCTGAATGCTGTAATTCCGGAAGATGTAATGACTCCCACCCATAAACTCTGCATCATTACCACTACCATGCTGACTTTCGGTATGGGCGCTTCCACGCAGGCATTGTTTGCACGCGTAGGTGGCGGTATCTATACAAAAGCTGCCGATGTAGGTGCCGACCTTGTGGGAAAGGTGGAAGCCGGTATTCCCGAAGACGACCCGCGTAATCCTGCCACGATTGCGGATAATGTAGGCGACAATGTAGGCGACGTGGCAGGTATGGGGGCTGATTTGTACGAAAGTTATTGCGGTTCTATCCTTGCTACGGCTGCCCTCGGTGCTGCGGCTTTTATCCACTCGGGTGATACGCTGATGCAGTTCAAGGCCGTAATCGCCCCGATGCTGATTGCAGCCGTCGGAATATTGCTTTCCATTATCGGTATCTTCTCCGTGCGTACCAAAGAGAATGCGAAGATGAAGGACTTGCTGAACTCACTGGCTTTCGGTACTAATCTCAGCTCTATTTTGATAGTTGTCGCCACTTTCTTTATCCTGTGGCTGCTGAAGTTGGACAACTGGCTGTGGATTTCCTGCTCCGTGATAGTGGGTTTGATAGTAGGTATCATCATCGGGCGGTCTACGGAGTACTATACTTCCCAATCCTACCGTCCTACCCAAAAGCTGAGTGAAAGCGGAAAGACCGGTCCGGCGACAGTCATAATTTCCGGTATAGGCTTGGGAATGCTTTCTACGGCTATTCCGGTGATTGCCGTGGTGATAGGTATCATTGCTTCTTATCTCTTTGCTTCGGGCTTCGACTTCTCTAATGTGGGTCTGGGGCTCTATGGTATTGGCATTGCCGCAGTAGGTATGCTTTCTACATTGGGCATCACGCTTGCTACAGATGCTTACGGACCGATAGCTGACAACGCGGGTGGCAATGCGGAAATGTCCGGTCTGGGTGAAGAGGTGCGTAAGCGTACCGATGCGCTTGACTCCTTGGGCAATACTACAGCCGCTACGGGCAAAGGCTTTGCCATCGGTTCCGCCGCTTTGACGGGATTGGCTTTGCTGGCCTCTTATGTCGAGGAAATCCGTATCGGGCTGACCCGCCTCGGGACTACCGAACTGTCGCTTCCTCATGGCGATGCGTGGCTCTTCAAGATGCCACTTTCTTTCGACTTTATGCATCACTACGATGTGACGCTGATGAATCCGAAAGTTCTTTCCGGTATGTTTCTGGGCTCGATGATGGCATTTCTTTTCTGTGGATTGACGATGAATGCGGTAGGGCGTGCAGCGGCCCATATGGTAGACGAAGTGCGCCGCCAGTTCCGCGAAATCAAGGGAATCCTTACGGGAGAAACGGAGCCTGATTATGAGCGTTGTGTGGCAATCTCGACGAAAGGGGCGCAACGCGAGATGGTGATTCCGTCACTGATAGCTATCATTGCTCCGATTGCGACGGGACTTATTTTCGGTGTTCCCGGTGTGCTCGGCCTGCTGATTGGCGGATTGAGCAGTGGTTTCGTGCTTGCCATCTTCATGGCAAATGCCGGTGGTGCATGGGATAATGCCAAAAAGTATGTGGAAGAAGGCAACTTTGGCGGCAAAGGCAGTGAAGTCCACAAGGCTACAGTCGTGGGTGACACCGTAGGAGACCCGTTCAAGGACACATCCGGTCCGAGCTTGAATATCCTAATCAAGCTGATGAGCATGGTAGCCATTGTGATGGCAGGGCTTACGGTTGCGTGGAGTCTGTTCTAGAAAGAGTTTTTCCCCGTATCCCACCAAAGGCGGGTGGCGCCGTTATCTGCGCCACCAGTTTTCCGTGAGGGTGGCGTATTGTGCCGGGTCGGCAGTGGCAGCGTCCGTCGAGAACGGAAGGCGGCGGATCATGATATCCGTATCAATCACTTTTCCGGTGTTGTTTTGGACCTTGAAAAGTTTGGGGTATCCGGTACGGCGTTGCTCAGCCCATGCCTCATAACTTTCGGGCCAGCATGCCAGCCACTTCTGGGTAATAATCTTTTCGAGTTTCGTCTCTATGTCTGCATCTTCTTCCCATTTGGGGGATATGGTAATCAAGGCTTTCATGTCCTTGCCTACCTTGCCGCCCGAGACTACATCTTTATAATCGGCAGGGGTTTTTGTCGCTTTCCAGATATTCGGAGGCACCAGCACAGTCCCACTGTGTAAATGAAGTACTTACCCCGTATTCATAGCATGTGCGGGGATTCTCTTTGGTATAGCCACGGAGGGCTGCTTCGGCCCTGAGCAGCCAGACTTCTGCCGCACTCATCAATACGGCTCCGGTCTTTTCGCCGATGGTACTTGTGTTGAGGGAAGAGCAAAAACTGTAAAATGTTGGCGTCACCGTCTTTCATGGGTAACCCGATGGGAATGCCTAACAACTGTTTTTGATAACCTTCGAGAAGGGCGGTGTTATACCATTTCTTGCCACGCGGGTCCTCATAACCGTTGACAATGGATTCCATCGAGGCATTCATGTAGACTTCACCCCAACCGGCAACGGCACACAAAGGATTGATATAGTTCTTGCCCATTACAGCGATGGTTTCCCTTGCACCTTCCAGTACACCTTGATTGTCATTCAGTGCTTTGGTTGCTTGGTCTTTGGCAAGTGTTGCATCTACATTGGAGATGCGCATGGCAAGGCGCAAACGTAGTGAGTTGGCAAACTTTAACCACTCCTTCAAGGTCTTGCCGTTGGTCAGCATATCATACTCTTTGAATTTGTTGTTGTCACCGCCCTCGTCCAGGTATTCCCTTATCAATTGCTGCCCTTCGTCCAGGTCTGCAAAGAAGCGTGTATAGGCTTCTTGCTGTCCGTAAACCCGGGGTGTCTCACCCAGTTGATGGTAGACCAGCGGACCGTATGTATCGGCAATGCGGTGCATCAGTTCCACTTTCAAAATTTCGGTAATGCGAGGTAGCCTTTCAAGTTGTCATTGCCATAAAAGTTCTTTTCTGCCTTCTGCACCTCCGTGTAGACATATCCGTAAGTACATTGCCATGCGGCATTGGTCCAGCCTGAGTTCAGGTTGTAGCAGGCGTTGGATTTCATGAATTTAGGAATAGGGTCCATGAAGTAGCCGGAGAACATGTCATGGTTCAGGGATTGTGTCATCTGCCATACCCAATTTAAGCCAACAGAACCTATATTGAAGTAGATACCCGACTGTATGGGTTCGAATGGAGCAGTTAGGTTCTGGAAATCTATTTCCTTTTTGTCGTCCGAGAAACCTCCCTTGATTTCGTTGTCGTTCTCAAAACCGCCGGTGCAAGCTGCAAGCAGCAATATGCTATGGCAGAAAAGGAATATGATGCACTTGTTTTTCATAAGGTATTCATTTTAAAAGGTTAATCTTAGGTTAAAGCCGATATTCCGGGTAGTAGGCATGCCAAACACGTCTACTCCTTGATTGTTGTTGCCTACGGACATTACTGCATCGGGGTCGAACGGTGCTTCCTTCTTTAAGAAACACAAGTTGCGCGCTGCCAATGATACGTCGATTCCCTTTATGAATCTACTGTTTTCCAGTATCGTTTTCGGGAAAGAATAGCTCAGTGATACTTCACGGAGTCTGATGCAGGTTGCGTCGTACATATAATATTCGGAGATGGCATTTCTGCCGCCTACTGCGCTGTAGAATGCTCTCGGGTCGTTGAACTTCTGTCCCTGGTATTCTACATATCCTCGGGCGCGGGCATCTTCGGTGACTTTGGTCACGCCGTTGGCATCCAACTCAGACTGTGTCAGTGACATGACTTCGCCGCCAAAGCGGAAATCTATCAGGAAATAGAGCTCCAGGTCCTTGTAGGTAAGTGTGTTGCTCCATCCCATCGTGAAGTCAGGATTGGCATTCCCAAGCAAATCCTTGTTTCCGGTATTTCCCAAAGGCCTTTTGCTGGTTTCATCAACCATGATGCTGCCATCCTCGTTACGGCGGAAAGCATTTCCATAAATATCCCCCAGGCTGCCTCCTTCTTTGACACGCATCTGATAGCCTGCGTTGAAACCTTCTTCGTAGTAGGAAAATTCCGGATAGTCAGGATGCAGGGTCACTACTTTGTTCTTGTTGGCGGACATGTTGATGAGACTCTTCCACGAAAAGTTTCTGTATAGTAGCGGAGTGGCGTCTACCGTCAGCTCAAAACCCTGGTTACGTATTTTTCCGGCATTGACATACCGGTATTTATAGGTGGAGCCCGTAGGATTGTCCATTCTCAACAACTGGTTCTTGGTATTGGTCTGATACCAAGTGAAGTCTATCCCGAAGCGGTGATGGAAGAAGCGCCATTCTGTACCGAATTCGATGGAGCTGCTGATTTCCGGTTTTAGGTCACCGCGCTGTTCTACGGTATTTACATTGATACTGCCGCCTACCATGATGATGTCTACCGGATTGGTGATTCCTATCGGGAGGTCATTACCGACTTCCGCCCATGAAGCGCGCACTTTTGCAAAACTTATCCATTTGGGCAGGGAGCAGGTTTTGTTAAGAATCCAGGTAGCTCCTATGGAGGGATAGAAGAATCCGGTATTCTTGCTGTCTGTGTGGGCTAATGTGGATGACCAGTCGTTACGTGCGGTAATGTCCAAGTATAGTAGTCCTTTCCAGCCCCACTGCATGGTGGCAAATACTGATTGGAGCGTGCGTTTGCTGTCGATGCTCTGATTTACGGCTGCTTTGGAGTCCATCACTACATTGGGGACGGTAAATACATTCGGTTTGTAGAGGGAAGCAAGCTTGAGTCTATTGTCAGTGAATTGACTTTACTCATGTTGATGCTGGCTCCCAGTGCCGTATTGAGGGAAAAGTCATCAAATTCCTTGTTGAACAAGACCATTGCGTCACCGTAGACTTGGATTTCCTGGCTGTCCGACCAGATGTAACGTCCGTTTTCCTTGTCCTCGTATTTGCCGGCGATGTTGGGAGCTGTAGTGGCATACATCTTATTGTCGAATTTATCACTGATATAATCCACATTACCCCGTACCTGCAGGTTGAAGTAGTCCGTAATGTGCAGATTGGCTCTGGCCGATGCCACAGCGCGATAACGCTTGTAGCCACTGAGCACGCGTTTTTTTCAGCCAGTAGGGATTCTGTCCCCATTCACTGACGGTACCATCTCCATTCTTTTCAATCCAGTTTTGTGTCATCATATTGCGGTCGGCATTCCACGTTTCAAAGTTTTCTCTGTAAGTGCTCATGTCTACGCCACGTGGGAAACTGTACAAGCTGACCAGCGGATTCAGATAATAGCCGCCGGTAGCAGGGGAGTTCTTGACGGTTTGGGTCATTAGTGTTGCAATGCCGTCCAGTTTCAGCTTGTTGTTGAAGAGGCTGGCCGTTTCGTGTAGGTTCAGGTTATTCTTCTGTAGTTTGTTATTGTCCACAATTCCTTTAGCCGTGGTGTTGGCGTATGAGAAATAAGTTTGTACCTTTTCATTTCCGGTAGTTGATGGCCAGCGAATTGAAAGTGGTGATGCCATTGCTGAAGAATTCGCCTATGTTGTCATAGTCCGTTACATTGCCTTTTGTACCCCAGCTTGCCGTACCGCCATCTTCGTTCCGGCCGTATGTATTTTGGAATTCGGGGGTACTGATGGCGTGACTTACGGTCAGGTTGGAGGAGAATGTAACGCGCTGCAGTCCGGCCTTTTCCCTTTCTTGAGTGGTGATCAGAATGACTGCCATTAGCTG